>CENP01020221.1_pt1 | contig 18152 bp, 24 predicted proteins | sample 361281 | NCBI WGS metagenome assembly CENP01 (sample SAMEA2591122, study PRJEB7988) | marine metagenome | biome: marine biome (ENVO:00000447); feature: deep chlorophyll maximum layer (ENVO:xxxxxxxx); material: saline water (ENVO:00002010), including plankton (ENVO:xxxxxxxx) | depth 70 m | reverse complement strand
AGACGAGAAAAAAGACCACCTAAAAGAGATATCAAGTTATCTTATGAAACTACTATGGTGAAAAAAGGTAGATCAATATTATATCAATGTATCGAGAGACCTACAGGTTCTATTATATGTGAGAACTTTTTTAAAGAAGATACAGATAAAATTACAAAACATCAAAACAAACATAAACAATGGGAACCTAATGGTGGTATAGTTGATTTTCTCACACTAGGTAAAATAGAGACATAAATATAGGTATGAAATACCTATCAGGCGGATATCAAACCACTATCAATTCTACTATAACAGAACTATTCCCAGCACTAGCATTCAACAATGGTCGCAAGTTAAATAATGCAGATCAAATGTATGATTATATCCTAGACCTAACAAAAAAGAAACAATTAAGTACAAGTAAAAGTGGTAAGTCTTTTGTAAATAAAGGCGATATGGATGCTGGTTATGAGTTTGTTAGAGATACCTCAAAGATTAGGCCATCTATGTTGCAAGAAAAATTAAGTAATGCAGTTGGCATACAAAAATATCTGTACGAGTTAAGTAAAGGTAATCCTATTCAAAAAGTAGTTTGGGGTTATAGAGCAAAACCTAAGGGTGTTCCTGATAACCATGCAGGAGATATATTTGTTTTCTTTAAAAAGGGTAAAGTTTTAGGTATAAGTTTGAAGGCAGGTTCTGCCAAGTCAGCAGAACCAAAAATGAATAGTTATGTTAGAACTACAATTAAAAAAGATATGTGGGTTAAATCTGATAGAACTTCAGAAATAAAATTAAAGAGAGCATTATGGACTAAATGTTATTCTAAAATACCAGGTATGCCTAAAAGTTTAAATGCAGATAACTGGATTGATATTGCAGGTAAGGCACAGAAACCTAAACCTGAAGTACAAGCAAATGTGTTAAAATTATTTTTATCAAACCCTAAAAAGTTTGACGCTTTTTACAATATACAGAATCAAGTTTGTAGAGAACATATGTGTAATATGATTAATAAAGATTTAGAGGCTACTAAAGAATGGATAAAAGAAGAGTTTAGATTACAGACCCCAGGTAGTACTAATGATGTACCTTTAATACTAGTTAAGGCTGTAGGTAATAGTGCGAGTGAGCAAGGTGATAAACTTGCTAAAATATTTCCTAAGATAGATAAAGTTAGAGCATATTTAAATCCTTCGTCTGTACAAGAGTGGTTTATAGATGTTCATTCAGGTAAAGAAAAGTTAACCTTACTAATGACAATTAGAAGTGATAGTGAGTATAGAGAAGCGAAACAAAAAGGTAAATTAGGTGCATATATGGGTTTAAAGTTGTTATATAGAGGGTACAAATAGTATAAATATTAACAAATGGAAAATAAATATTGCGAAGATTGTGGTCACGATTGTCCTGAAATGTGTCAGGACTCTGCTTGTGAGTGCAAATGTTGTGAATAATTGACTATATTATATTAATGGAGAAGGCGAATAATGCAAGGGTTTTTACAGTACCTCGTAGAGGCAAAGAACACCCACCTAGAACACTTAGAAGATGATATAATTAATAATGGAAGTAGTGGGGCGTTAAACGCCATAAACTTTTTGAAGTCTATTAGACAAATGTTTTCTGGTGGTGGAAAGAGAACTAGTTTGACGGTTAAATGGGACGGTGCTCCAGCAATAGTCTGTGGGACAAATCCTGATAACGGTCGTTTCTTTGTTGGTACAAAGTCTGTATTCAATAAAACTCCTAAAATTAACTACACATCCTCAGATATCAGAAAGAATCATACTGGTGCTGTGGCTGAAAAATTAGAAATCTGCTTGAGGGAGTTGCGAAAGTTAGGTATCAAAGGTATCCTACAAGGGGACTTATTATTTACAAGAGGTGAATTAAAGACTGCTAAGATTGAAGGTGAATCAAATATTGTATTCACTCCTAATACTATTACATATGCAGTACCTGTCGGAACTCCCCTTGCAAGTAGAATCGCAAATGCTAATATCGGCATTATTTTCCATACAACATATAAAGGCAAATCATTCTCAACATTGAGTGCTAGTTTTGGTGCGAATGTTAGAGGTTTAAGAAAATCAAGAAGAGTGTTTTTTGATGACGCAACTTATAAAGACGCCACAGGTGCTAAGTTTAGTTCTGGTGAACAGGCAAAGTTTGATAATGTATTAAGAATGGCTATGGGTTCAGTAGGTAAAGGTTCTTTATTTATGGATAAACTTAAAAAAGATACAAACATATTATCTGTTGGTGTACAACTAAAGGCATACTTTAATTCTTATATAAGAGCAGGTACAGCGTTGGGTAATACAAAAAAACTTGCAGGTCAATTTGCTGGATTTTATAAAGATAGAATACAACAGGAGATAGATAAAGTAAAACAACCCAACACAAAGAAAAAATATAAAGATATTCAAGAGGCAGGTATGAGATTTATAAAAGGTAATTCTGAGGGATTATATTTTTGTATCGCTACTTACTTGTCATTACAAAATGCTAAACTTTTATTATTAAATAAATTAAGAAGTGTACAAAGTATAGGTACATTCTTGAAAACAGATAAAGGATTTAGAGTAACCAGTCCAGAAGGATTTGTTGCGATTAAATCTTCAGGTGCTGTAAAACTTGTAGATAGAATGGAGTTTAGTAGAGCAAACTTTAACATAGCAAAAGATTGGGTAAAAGGTTGAGAATAGTGCCAAAAACTTTAAAACAATTTTTAGAAGAAATGAGCATGGTAACTATTGTGATGATAGGTGGTCCTGGGTCAGGTAAATCTACATACTCAAAATATATCTCAGGTCATTTTGATATACCTCATATCTACACTGGCGATATGATGAGAGACTTACAGAAAAAAGATCCTGAAGTTGCGAAGATTATGGATAGAGGTGATCTAGTTCCCATTGACAAAGTTATGAAGGCACTTAGAAACAGACTAGCAAAAGACGATACAGATAACGGATATATATTAGATGGGTTTCCTAGAAACTTAGAACAGTTTAATAAGATGAGACAAGAAGGTATTGATTACAAATATGTTGTATATCTAAATGTATCTGAGGGTGAAGTAATAAAGAGATTGACTGCTCGAGGTAGAAAAGATGATAAACCAGAGATTATAAAAAATAGATTAAAAGTATATGAGAAAGAAACAGGACCTGTTCTTAATAAATTTAGACAAGAGAAAAATAAGTTTATTGAAATCAAGGCAGAGGGAAAAGATCCTGAATCTATCTCTGCTGATATTATAGGGGCAATAGAAGATCGTGGCTAAAAGTTTTTTTGATTTTAGAAAGACATTATCTGAAGATATAGATTATAGTTTAAAAGACTTGGTTTATTATAATGAGGATGCTCTTAAAGAATCTATGGATAAAGTTGAGCAGTATGATCAAAAACATTTTAAAGATGGTTGGCAAAGTATAGAACTCACACCACCACCTGAAAATGATAGTCAAGAAACTAAAGAAGAATTACAAGAAATTATAGATGAGCAAACAACTAGGACTAAAGATGATGAAAACTCAATTTATGTTTCTGACTTTATGGAATCATTTCACTTTAGAGAATATCTAAATGAAAATAATTTAGATTACAGATCAAGTGAGATTACTGCTATCATAGATGATGTTTGGAAAATAACAAGAACACATAAAAACAAATACAATAGACCTAGACCATATCAAGTTGCAAAAGCATTGAACATGGACTTTGATACTATGTATGGTACGACAATGAAAACGCCTTCTTATCCTAGTGGGCATAGTTGCGGTAGTAGATTAGTTGCTGAGTACCTTGCAATTCAACACCCAGCACATAGAAAACAATTCATAGATATTGCTGAGAAGGTTGGTAAAGGTAGAATACAAGCCGGGTTTCATTATGAGTCAGATCACGAAGCAGGAGTTGAACTTGCATTAAAGGTTTTACCTTACCTAGAAATATCTAAACAAGAATTATTAGAATCAATCATAGACTTACCTAGAAAAGATTATTCAAGAACCGTATTTGATAACTACGATACAGAAAAACCTGTATTGAAACCTATGGTTAAAAAGATGATTGAAGATCAGATAAGAGACTTCAATAGAGTTGCACCTGTAATTAAATATAGACTTATTGGTAGTATCCTAACAAAGAGATATAGAAAAGACGCTGACTTAGATATCAATGTTTTATTTGATGTTGCTGATGAGGATAAAGAAGCGATGTCTGAAAAGTTAAGAGAGATAGTTAGGGATGTAAATGGTAAAAATGTACCAGGTTCAGTACACCCAGTTAATTATTTTGTAATTGTAGATAAATCAGTTTACGACAAAGCAAATAAAATGGCCGATGATGTCTTTGACATTGTACATGATAGATTTGAAAAAAGAACTCAATCTAAACCATTTGATATAGAAGATTATATGAAAGAGTTTAGAGCAAGAGTAGAAAAAATAGATATCGCTAAAGGCGAATTTAAAAGAGATTTAGTTGACTATAAAGAATTAGTTGAACTAGATGATGACGATATTGAAAACCTTAGAGATAGAATTCAAGGTAAGATTAAAGAATTAGAAGATGATATTAACACACTAATAGATATGAAAGATGACGCCCTAGATAAGAGAAAGTCTGGGTTTGAAGGCGAAATGACACCAGAAGATATTAAAAAGTATGGTGTACGAAATAAACTGCCTAACAATGTAGTTTATAAAATGTTAGAGAAGTATTATTACTTTGAGTTTATAAACAAACTTAAAGAAATAATAGGAGATGACAGAGAATTATCTGATAAAGAAGCAGATAGTTTGATGTCTGTCGGAGAGGCGTTAGATAGAGACTCTACAATCGTTTTTGCCTTCGGTAGGTTCAACCCTCCTACTATTGGGCACGCAAAACTTATGAACACCGTGAAACAGGTCGCTAGAAAAGAACGGGCTAACAGCCAAGTTTTTGCTAGTGCCTCTTCCGATCCTAGAAAAAATCCACTAGATCAAACCAGTAAAGTTAAGTTTATGAAAAAGATGTTTAAAGGTTCAAACATTAAATCTGCTGGTGGCAATCAAAGAACATTTATGGAGATATTAAAAACATACGACAAGATGTATGGCAAAGTTATTATGATTGCAGGTAGTGATAGAATAAATGAGTTTCAAAAACTTGCAGACAAATACAATGGCAAAGATTACAATTTTAAATCTATTAAGATTGTATCTGCTGGTGAAAGAGATCCTGACGCCGATGGCGCTTCAGGTATGAGTGCAAGTAAAATGAGAGACGCTGCTAAGAATGATGATTTAAAATCATTTACAATGGGCGTAAAAGGTTTGTTGTCAGATAAAGATATCAAAGACCTTTATAATGCTACACGAAAAGGTATGGGCATTAGAGAGGGCATTGAAACATTTGCTGACTATCTTAATAATGATATACGAGAGGACTATATTAAAGATAAAATTTTTAACATAGGTGATATGGTCGAGAATATAGAGAACGGAACTTCTGGCATGGTGATCAGGCGTGGACCGAACTATGTGGTATACGAAACTGATGAGCAAGAAGTCAAGAAAGCTTGGCTATATGACTTAGTAGAATCAACTAAGGAGAATCTTAATGCTAACAATCAAACAAATCAACCAGCTAAACAAACTAGTGAATCATCAAATCTCACATCCGCATCCGTGGAAGAATTACAATCAACAACGGACCAAGATACAGACGAACTTGATAGATTACTTGCCGACCTGGATGAGGATACGAAAGCAGAAAGACAGGAGATATCGAAGAACGAAGATGAAACAGCTAGTAAATTCATCGAGGAGTTGGAACTAGAATTTTCATTACCAACTGGTCGTACAACCGACTGGATAAGAGCAAAGACCGTAGATAGAAAAGCAATTAACTATGGTATAAACACATTTAAAAAGAAAATGACAGCCGTCAAAGACAAATTTAAGTTGGCGGCTGACATAGCACAATCACTAGGTATTGGGTTGAGAGAATTTCAATCAGCACTTCAGGCAATTAAACTACTACCTGAGTCATATGGTATAGGCACAATAGAGTATGCAAAACACGCCTTTGAATTGACACCAGGTCAAAACATTAAAAATTATAGAAAAACCACGAATCAGATTAATAAAGAAGATATAGAAAAGTGGGCAGATGAAGAAGGTACAATAGATAAATATAAGGAACGATATAAGAGATCATGGAAATCAGAACTTAAAAAGTCTGTTGCGAGAATGTTAGATGAAATCTGATATTAAGAGGGCAATAGAAAATGGCCCTCAACCTGTTGAATTATCGTCAGGTCACATATTGTTTGATAAAAGCTATATGAATACTTGGCGAAAAGATATTGAAAAAGGTGTCATATTTGAGGGTGATGATAGATTATTTAAAGAGATTTTATCTGATACAAAAATATATGGTGAATATGGTTGTGGCAATTCTACAAAGTGGGTATTAGAAAATACAAACGCTATTGTTAAGTCAGTAGAGACAGTAGAAAAAATTGCAAATAAATATGAGGGTGTTCACTATGTTAATGTAGGACCTATAACTGCTTGGGGTAGACCCGAAAGTTATGAGTTTAGAGATAAGTTTATAGAATATACTGATTGGATCTGGCAAGATGATAAACCAGATACAGTATTAGTTGATGGAAGATTTAGAGTTTGTTGTTTTCTTTCATCACTTAAATATGCTGATACAGGAACGAAAATAATAATTGATGATTATATAAATTATCCTGTGTATCATATTGTAGAGAAGTTTGTTAAAAGGGAAGAAGAATGTGGTCGTCAATGCCTATTCATTGTTCCTGATAACATAGATTATGAAGAACTTGATATAGAGATAAATAACTTTAGGTGCGTAATGGATTAATATGAAATTTAAAGACTACATAAAAGAAGCAAATGAGTGGGGAATATTACCTCACGAACTTACTGAGGCTGAACATCAAGGTAAAAAGGTCAATTTAAATGACCCAATGAGAACACCTGACGGCCCAAAAAAGTTTGCAGTCTATGTTAAAGACGGAGATAAAGTTAAAAAGGTAACATTTGGTGACCCAAATATGTCTATCAAAAGAGATAGTCCTGAAAGAAGAAAATCATTTAGAGCTAGACATAATTGCGATAACCCAGGACCTAAAACAAAAGCACGATATTGGTCTTGTTTTCAATGGCGTGCAGGAGCAAAGGTGGACAACTAATGAAAAGTAAATATTCAAAAACCACTCGTCAACTTTTAGATGAGATTAGACAAAATCAATTAGACGAAACAATCACAGCAGTTAAGAATAAGGCAAAGAAAACTGGTATGCCTTACGGTATACTTAAAAAGGTTTACGATAGAGGTATGGCTGCATGGAAAGGTGGTCATAGACCTGGGGCAACTCAGATACAATGGGCATTGGCAAGAGTAAACAGTTTTGTAACCAAGTCATCAGGAACTTGGGGCGGTGCAGATAAAGACCTTGCTAAAAAAGTTAGAGCAACTGAGGGATTTGATCCTGAATGTCCTATTTGCAATGGCGGAGAGTGTCAATGTGCAACTCCAGAAGTAGGCAGAGTATGTGAAGATTGTGGTGGCGAAGAATGTGTATGTTCCTCTTTAGAAGAAAGTAAAATGTCTGAGATTGATAGAATGTCTAAAGGCGGTAAGTCTGCTGAAGAAATTGCAAAGGCATTAAAGTTAGATATAAAAGCAGTTAAATCTGTATTAGGTGAAGCCAGACAATTAAAAGATAAAGATAAAGAAACAATGGTACACAAAGGTGGTAAAGTTATTGTCATAGATAAATCTGATCTTAAAAAATATATGGCAAAAGGTTATGAAGTGGCTGAACAGAAAGATAATCCATATGCAATCGGTATGTCAGCGGCGATGAAATCAACTGGTGACGAACCACCATTGAAAAAATCTACAATTAAAAAAGCATACGATATTGCCGATAAAATTAAAAAAGAGGAACTAGAAGAAAAGATGAAACATATATCTTTTGATAAAGCGAGACCTCAATTACCACCTCATCTTAAAAAACTATTTGACAAAGATGGCAACTTCATAAATCCTAAATCACAAGCAGTATTCGATAAGATGGTAAAAGACGCTGGTGGTTTTGATGGACTTAGAAAGAAATATAATATTGAAGAAAAAGATTTACCTGAAGCGTGTTGGACAGGATTTAAACAAGTAGGTATGAAAAAGAAGGGTGACAAAATGGTACCTAACTGTGTGCCTACTGAGGACCTAGACGCACAACCACAAGATAAAGATGTTAAGAAAGTAAAAGGTACACAACCTAAAAAATATTACAAAGACCTAAAGAAAGATACTAAAAAGAAAAGAGCAGACTTCTTTAAAAAGAGACCTGATTATAAAAAATCAGATGATGATGACGATTATAAGTCTGCACCAGGTGATAAAACAGCAAAAACTAAACCATCAACATTTACTAAGAAGTTTAAAAAGATGTATGGTGAAGAAGTATTAAATGAATTTACTGCTGCTCAAATCAAAACATTAGAAAAAGAATATGCACCTCTAAAAGGCAAAAGAATGTCACCTGATCAACTAAATAAAATGATGGGTATGATAAAGAGAATGTCAAAAGATCAATTAAATAAACTTGCACAGGCAAGTATACCATTTGTAACCTCTACTGCTAAATCTGAATTAGTAATCAATAGAGGAATGAAATGGACAGACTTTAAAGAAAGTCTTAAAATTGAGAATGCTGACGCTGAACCATCAACACCTATAAAGAAGAAAAAAGGTGAAGATAAAGACGCAACGATTGATAGACTAGAGAAAGAAAATCAATTACTCAAAGTAAGAAATCTAGAAAAATCTCAAAAGACCGTAGAACCAAACCGAGATACTGGTGAAGTTCCTCTTAAAGTGGGTCTCGCACAAAAGATCCTGAAAGATATGAAAGACGGTAAAAAGGTTGAAATACCTAAGAAAAACAAGAAAGAGATTAAGTTAGATAAGAAACCTACCAAAGTAGAAACGAAACCGACAATGGATATTAGTCCTAGTGCCGGCGGAGATACTCAGGCTCCATCTAATTAATTTCCACACAGTCAAAAAATCTTATAAATAGTACTAGTTATATAACTAAAAAACTTATTAATAAGGAGAGTTAAAATGGGATTATGGGGAGCAAGTACTTCCGATGAGTCGAAACCTAAGAATCTAACTACTGCCGAGAAGAGAGATGTTTTTGCAAACGCTTCAGGTTGGGTTAGACAAGCAGGTACGGCTGATAACGGAAACGACAATACAAGTGCTACACCAGAAGTTCTAGTTGCAATCGGAGACCTATCTACAAGTTTAGGTAATGCTACTATTGACGCTGTATCCTTCGATGTCGGTCAAACGGTATCAGGTGCAGGTGGTTCAGTAATAAAAGTATTCGTACACTATAACGAGCAGGTAACCGTTGCTACCGCTTCACCTCTAATGGTTGTTTCAAATGACCAAACGGGATCAGGCGGATCATCCAGCATAACATTGACAATGGACGGTACTTTACCGGTCACTAGTGATACACTTCAATTTTCAGCAACAGCAACAAATGCTGCTGTTAATGCAACTGATGTGTTATCAATTGGTGCTCAAAATGTCGATAAGAATGGTGGTACAATTAAAGACGCAGGTACAACAACTGATTCAGCTGTTGCAATATCTGCTGCTCAAGGTACTGCTGCTGGAACTATAACAGTTGGTTCGTAGTAATATAAATATATTGTGAGGGAGGGATGCTACTCCCTCACGGTGGTCTAGGTAGTATGCCTAGAGTAGTTTACCATTAAATTGGAATTATAGGAGAAAATAATGGCTGATAAAAAGATAACCGCCCTAACGGATTTAGGAACTGGAATTGCTGCTGAGGATCTACTTCATGTGATAGATGATCCATCAGGTACACCAGTTAATAAAAAAATAAGCATTTCAAGTTTATTCAACAATTTCCCTACATGGTTGGCATTCGATAGTACACCACAGGCACTAACTTCAACAGGTGCTGTGAACTTGACAACTGCTGTAACCACACTCGCAAGTACAGGTGCATATGCTATAACACTTGCTGCTGGTGGTGTAGGACAAGTTAAAATAATTACAATGATTACAGATGGTGGCGATGTCACCTTAACACCATCAACACTCGCAGGAAGTAATACAACAATTACTTTTAATGATGTTGGTGATACTGTACAACTTTGTTATGTTAATTCTAGTTGGATCGTTTTAGGTTCTAACGGAGTGACTTTTGCATAATTGAATTGAAAGGAAAATATTATGTCTATATCAAAAGAAAAACTAGAGGCAAGAAGAGAAGAACTAACTGAAGGATTACAAAAAGGTAATACTGATCTTATTAAAGCACAAGATAATTTAAAAGCATTATCAGGTGCCCTTCAACAAGTAAACTTATTTTTGGCTGAATTAGAAAAAGAACAGAGCGAACAAACTTACAATGATGAAAAAATTGAAGATGTTGCTCAAGAAGGAGAAACTAATGGCTGATAATATCAGAATGGGTGCTGGTGGTGTTCCTTACAAAGTGCAATCAGAACCTAAAAAAGACGAAGTAATTTCTGAAGTTTTAGAGGTAAATCCTAATAAGATGGAAGAAAAAAAGAAACCTAAGAAAGAGGATAAAAAAGATGAAATCGTTTAAGCAACACATTGACGAAGGCAACATACAACACTACGGTGATAAAAATGATGTTAATTTCTTTGATGGTTCAGAAAAGTCTATGCAAGTAATCGGTGCATATCTTGGTTCTATTTCAGAAAGAGAATTTATGAATCCAGATGCTGGTGTTCATCAAATTTATAACAAACTTGCTAGTATGGGTGCTAACTTTAAAGTACCTGCGTCTGAGGGTCAATCTGGTTCTCATACGGTAGAGGTTGTAAAAGTTCCTCATTACGGCAAGACTGGCGCTGAAAAACCAGAAGATGTTACCGAAGGTGAACTGCAAAAATTTAATATGACCATTAAATATGAGCAAATTCCTACTGGAATGTACAAGGTATACGCTAGTATAAAATAATAAACTCTTTTTTGTTATGAACTTTAAGAAATTGACCAGTAGCAATATAATGCTATTTGCGGCCAAGCACTATGACAATCCATCGTGTGTAGGTCAAGCAGAGTTTCTAGATGATATGAAACGCTTTAAATATATAAAGCGATTATTTAGAAAATATACTGCAACTGGAGACTTGAGAACTAGATTAATTATCAATCACATTATTATATTAACTAATGTGTTTGGTGTTGACGCTGCTACAACAATGTTATTTTTTAAAGTAGAGAAGGAATACTGGCCGTTATTAAAAACATTTCTAGTATTCTTAAATTTTATGCCAGAAAATGATATGACAGATTTACCTGTGCATAAAGTATTATTACAAGAGTTGGAGAATATTTAATGCAAGAATTAAAAGAAAACAGAGCGATTGATTTATTTGTTACCTATCGTTTTCTTAGACTACTTACAACGCCTTTTGAAAAACAAGACGCTTTTAAGTATGGCATTATTGATAAAGATGGTAAGGTACTAAGAAAAGCAAGAAGTCTAAGAATAGGTAGAGAGAAAACATCCTATACATTATTACATAGACTAGTATTTAATTTTAAAAGAATACTAAAGAAAGTAGGTCTAGGTGGTAGATTAGGAACTTATGCTGCCGCTGCTGTTGCTTTATTAAAAGAGACTTATAATAATTCAGATGTCTATGAAAAAGAAATTTATAGATATTTAAAAAACGAAGGATATAAGTTTGATACAATATCTGAAACAACAATAATAAATGAACCTATAACTGCTGGTACATATACTATTATAAATGACCTATATGATGTTGAAGGTGATGTTATCGTATCTGAAGGCACTAAAATAAATTTCAAGAAAGATATTCCTGTTTTTGATACTATACTAGGTTATGAAGTATATCCAGTGGAGGTAAATGGTACAGGTCTCTATATAACTTCGGAGGATATTAGAAGTGAAAACTAGAGCATTATGGGAAGAACCACGCATACCTAGAGAAAAAGGTCAACCTGCCAAATCAGATAAACATTCAGATTTATATACAGATGAAAATCCTAAAGGTACAATACATGGTTTAGGATTTAAAGATGTAAAGACGGCAAGAGCGAGTGTTAATAAAATAAAAAACTCTGGTAAGAAACACGCTCATAAAATACAGGCTGCGGTTGCTATGGAACAAAGAGCAAAGGAAATGGGTAAAATGGCAGAGGCTGCCGTATATAGAAGATATATAGAAATGATGAAAAAGAAAACAAAAGAAATGCAGAAAGAGGATGCACCTGCAAACGCTACAGGTTCAGCAGTTCCCGGTTCAGGAGATACTGGTCAAGCATTCCCTAGAAAGAAAACAAAAAAGAAAGATTGGATGAAATCAGGTTTGGGTAGAAAAATCTTACAAAAAGTTCAAGAGATAAAAACTTATGAAGAAGTAGAACCAGAGAAAACAAAGTTTCAAAAAATAAAAGAATTAATGTATTCATATAGGGGTATAGGTCAGTATGGTTTAGGCACTTATGTACCAACGACCCGTCATCAACAAAATAAAGACAACCCTGATGAGAAGCCGACTGCCAAGTCGCACAGAAAAAAATCAAAAATAAAGGAGAAAAAATGATAAATTGGATTAAAAGAAGATTAAGTGAAAGGACCTCTTTAGATGGTGCTACACTAATTGCAATTTGCATTTTCGTTATTTTATTTGGAGGTATCGCTAAATGGGCCGCATGGGCAGGTTTAGCATATGGTATCTTCACTCTCGTAAAAGGAGAATAATTAAATGGATGATAATAAATTAAAAGAATTATCATCTGACTATTCTTGGGCAACTGCAGCCTTCATGGCACAGTTGTCCGAGAAATGCTATCAAGATCAAACTAAATTTAAGGAACATATCGGCACTAAATCTTGGACCGTTAGGTTTTTTGATTTTGGGGGAACACAAGCATACGCTCTAAATGGTACCAATAACTTTATATTAGTTTTTAGAGGAACAGAACCTACACAATGGCAAGATATCAAAGCAGATTTAGATATCAAAAAAGTGAAATCAACGAGTGTAGATGGCAAGTTAGAGGGTAAAGTACATAGAGGTTTTAAATATGCTCTTAATGATGTCTGGGAAGATGTCGTAAAATATATGAAAGAGTGTGAGACTGATAAAAAACAAATATACATAACAGGTCATAGTCTAGGGGCAGCACTTGCTACTTTAGTTGCAGGTAGATTAAATAATCCAGATGTAGTTTTATATACATACGGATCACCTAGAGTAGGTAATGGTAAGTGGAATAAATGTCAAAAGTTTAAACACTATCGTTTCAGAAATAATAATGACTTAGTAACCAGAATACCACCTGCATGGTTAGGATTTAAACATAACGGTAAGTTTATGTATTTTAATTCTAATGGTGATTATAAAGATCAACCAGGTTTCTTTTATATGCTGACACACTGGTTCGGTGGTACAATAAAAGGTATACTAACATTTTCATTTGACTCGTTTAGTGACCATAATATCAATACATATTATAAGTTATGTAAACAAAAGGAAATGAACTAATGTGGGATATGATTGAAAGAATGGCAGACGACAGACTGTGGATTTATACAGCACTTGTTGGTTCGCTATTCGGTCTTGCATTTTCAACATACTTTAAATCGACAAGATTAGGTCTATGGTTATATGCTAAGTTTGATATGATCGTGGACTATCTTGTTGATCGTTGGGGTTGGACCTGGTTACAACAACCTGAGGATGCATGGAGAAAAAAGTATCCTTATGTAACCAAAAAGATTGACGAACTTGAAAAGAGAATTAAAAAACTGGAGAAATAGATAATGAAAATATCTGACAATACATCTATATCAATGCCTATGAGAAACTTGCTTGCCATTGTTGGCGCTGTTGCTGTAGGTACTATGGCATACTTTGGGGTGATTGAGCGATTAAATAAAATTGAAACTAACTTTCAACTAATGCAACAAGACCTAATTGCTGCGTCAGAATTTATTGATGGCGTGCCTAAAGGCGATATGGTTTCGCCACAGATACAAGAGTTGTTTATGCTCGTTGAATATCTAGGTGGTAATGTGGACAAACTTAAAAGTCAGATGGAAGAAGAAATACCTATGATCTTAAAGAACGATATGGTAATACAGTTTCACGAAGAAAGATTAATTGATTTAGAGCAAAAGAACGGAACGCATTAATGGTAGTAGAATTAGTATTCGCTATGCTTATGATTCAAAATGGAACTACAATAGAGTATGTTCCGACTGAGGGTATGACTGATTGCTTAAAACAAAAGAGAGTCGTTGCCCGTTCTATTGGTGAGGAACAAGAAGGCATTTATATTCAATGTAAAGAAATAAAGGCAGAACTAGAGAATGATATGGGTAGAATGAGAATCAAAAGGATAGTAGAATAGTGTTCAAAATAAAACTGATTGTATATATGCTAGTGGCACTAGGTGCTGCTGGTGGGTTTGCCTATGTGTATAAACTCAAGGCAGACAATGCCATACTTAAAGCCAATCAGGAAAAATTAGAAACTGCTGTACAAGAACAGCAAGAACTACTTGAAGTTAAAGAGATGGAGTATCAGTTTATAATAGAGAAGTCAAAAGAACTAGAAGAAAGACTAGACGCTGCTCGTGCCGATAATGAAGAACTTACAAAGAAGTTTGCTAAATATGATATCGCAGAATGGGGAATGCAAAATCCTGAAAGAACAGCAGAAACAATAAACAATGCTGTTGCAGATGTAAACAGATGTATCGAGATATCAACAGGCGGTGAAATAACTGAAGAAGATAAAGACAATAAACAATGTCCAGAAATTATTAAGGGGAAATTAAATGAGACTGCTGATTAGTACATTTATAATATTATTACTTGTAGGTTGCTCTGGTGTTAAACAAATAGAAACATACAAGGTCGGTGTAAAAAAAACTCCGCTCAATTTGGAATTACCTTCACCTTTGGATACGAATGATCTAGAATTTATTGTTATAAATAAAGATAACTACAAAGAAGTTTTTGAAAGACTTACTTCAGATGGCAAAAAACCTGTGTTGTTTGCTCTAACAGACGAAGGTTATAAAGCATTGTCTATGAATTATGGCGACTTGAGAGAACATATTATTGCTCAAAGAGAAATCATTATTGCTTATAAAGAATACTACGAATCAGAGGAAGAATAATGTCAGATCAATTACAAAAACTAGTACAAGATGTAGCTGTTTTAAAAGAACAGAATGCTACATCCGCAGATATTCACGGTAGACTTGATAGTGCTATAGATAAACTTACAGATATTCAATCTGGCATTAAGTCTATGTTAGCAGTACATGAAGAAAGAATAGTCCGTGCTGAAGAGTCAGATGTAGAGATACAGTCTATTATGGAAAATAGACAAGAGACCATCAGAGAAGATATACAGACTTTACACGGTAGAATAACTGATGAAACAAAAGAAATGCGTCAGTATTTCAATGATAAATTACACCAATTAGAAAAAACAAAATGGATTATGGTAGGCGTGGCTTGTGCTTTAGGAATATCTTTTACTCCTATGGCAAATATGTTGACTTCCATGATGTAATATTGTATAATATATCTATGTCGTCTTATATAGATACCAAATTTTTAAATCAACTATCAAATAGATTACCAAACTTCAAACAAAAGAAACCTGGTCTTTGGAATTTTAGATGTCCACATTGTGGCGATAGTAAAAAATCTAAAACCAAATCTAGAGGATTTGTTTATGAGAAGAAGAATAATTTATTCTTTAAATGCCACAACTGCGGTGTTGGTCAATCACTAGGTAACTTTATAAAATTTGTAGATGAAAGATTATTTAAAGAATATGTATTAGAAAGGTATAAAGATAGTAAACCTGTAGCCGTACCAGACTTCAAGCAGAAACCTATAAAGTTTGAAGAAAATAATGCATTAAAAAAACTTATTAGATATGATAAATTAAATGAAGAGCATCCTGCATATGACTTTATCACTAGAAGAAAGATACCTGAAGAACATTTAGATAAGTTTTATTTTTGTGATAAGTTTTACAAATGGGTCAATAGTATTATACCTAAAAAATTACCTACAAAGAACGATCACCCTAGAGTCATCATACCATTTTATGACAGATCAGGTAAATTTTTTGCATTTCAAGGTCGTGCATTTGGTAGAGAAGAACCTAAATATATTACCATCAAACTAGATGAAAGTAAAGAAAAGATTTATGGTCTAGATAGACTTGATCTAAACAAACCTGTAAATATTGTAGAAGGTCCTATTGATAGTTTATTCTTAGATAACTGTATTGCTATGGCTGGGGCAGATGTCGCACTTAAAATACCTGCCGATCAATGCACAATGATATTTGATAATGAACCTCGTAATGAGCAAATAGTCAACCGAATGATTGACGCTGTGAACAAAAATTATAAAGTGGTAATATTTCCACAATCGTTGAAATATAAAGATATTAACGACATGGTTATTCACAAAAAAGATGTTGGTGAGGTATCTCGACTTATATATAATAACACGCAAAAGGGACTCTCGGCCCTTCAATCAATAAACAACTGGAAAAGGATATAACCCTATGGACAACCATCTACCCACGAGCTATCAGCAATACATACACAAATCTAGATATGCTAGATTCATAGACGAAGATAAAAAAAGAGAATCATGGCCCGAAACAGTAGGTAGATATTTTGACTTTATGGAAAAACACCTTAAAGATAAACATAATTATAAAATCCCAAATAGAGAAGAGTTAGAAAACGAGGTATTAACTTTAGGTGTAATGCCTTCTATGAGAGCATTGATGACTGCTGGTCCTGCTTTAGAGAGAGATCATACTGCTGGTTATAATTGTAGTTATATTCCGATTGACAATGTAAGATCGTTTGACGAAGTTATGTACATACTATTATGTGGCACAGGTGTAGGATTTTCAGTAGAGAGAGATAATGTATCCAAACTACCTGTGATCGCAGAGTCTATTGAACATACTGATACAGTAATTGTGGTAGAAGATAGTAAAACAGGATGGGCAAAATCTTATAAAGAACTAATTGCTATGTTGTACTCTGGTCAAATTCCTAAGATTGATGTATCAAAGGTAAGACCTGCAGGTGCAAGACTCAAAACATTTGGTGGTCGTGCTTCAGGTCCTCAACCATTAGTAAATTTATTTGACTTCACTATTAATACATTTAGAGACGCTGTAGGTAGAAAATTAGATTGTTTAGAAGCACACGATATTGTATGTAAAATTGGTGAAGTAGTTGTCGTTGGTGGAGTAAGAAGATCAGCACTAATCTCATTAAGTAATATTCAAGATGATGGTGTTCGTAAAGCAAAAATGGGAAACTGGTGGCAAAATAATCCACAAAGAGCATTATCTAACAATAGTGCTTGTTATACTAGAACACCTGATATTGGATTGTTTATGCACGAATGGAAAGCACTATTCGATTCTAAATCAGGTGAGAGGGGTATCTTTAATCGTGAAGCGGCGAAGAAGAAAGTTGCTGAGAATGGTCGTAGAGATCCTGACCACGATTTCGGAACTAATCCTTGCTCAGAAATCATATTAAGGCCATATCAATTCTGTAATCTAACTGAGGTTGTTATTCGTGCTACAGATAATGCAGATGACCTAAAAAGAAAAGTTAGAGTTGCGGCCACACTAGGCACATATCAATCTACATTAATTGATATCAAATATCTAAGAAAGATATGGAGACAAAATACTGAAGAAGAGAGATTACTCGGTGTATCACTCACAGGTATTATGGATAATAAACTTACAATTAAGGCAGACGAAGAATTACTAAGAAGTATGAGAGAAATGTCAGTTGTAACCAATAAAGAACTTGCTAAGAAACTTAAAATACCTCAATCGGCTGCTACTACTTGTATTAAACCTTCTGGTACAGTCAGTCAATTAGTTGATAGTGCTTCAGGCATTCACACTAGGCATTCTGAATACTATGTAAGAACTGTACGAGGCGATAATAAAGACCCTCTAACTGAGATGATGAAAGATCAAGGCATACCACA
>CENP01214954.1_pt1 | contig 18214 bp, 13 predicted proteins | sample 361281 | NCBI WGS metagenome assembly CENP01 (sample SAMEA2591122, study PRJEB7988) | marine metagenome | biome: marine biome (ENVO:00000447); feature: deep chlorophyll maximum layer (ENVO:xxxxxxxx); material: saline water (ENVO:00002010), including plankton (ENVO:xxxxxxxx) | depth 70 m | reverse complement strand
CTACCAAATTTTATTGGTGACTGAAGAAAAGCTCTTCTTAAATTTTTAGCATCTTGATCTAAATACTCTACGATTCCTTTAATAGAGTCTGTCTCATATTCAAAGGCATACTGTTCTTTCCCTTTGTGAAGGAAATAGGCAGCTTTAACCTTAGTAATCGCTACTGGAATTGTATCATCAACAAATGCTTGAGTATATATTACTTTGAATTTATCCCCTTTATCAAGTCTAAAAAAATCAATTGTCCAAGCATAAATATCAGACAAATAGTATGTTAATAAAGGATCTTTACCTTGCTCTTCAAGAGTCAAATACAATGAATTATCAATAGTTCCAGATGCTGATAAATCTTTATAGCTTCTAGGTTTTGAAAAAGTCTTACCATATACACTATCCCTAAGTTGAATAAATGAATACCCTTCAATGGTTGGGTGATAAACGAATGCTTTAAGTTTTCTTATTGAATCATTTGTAAAAATTAAGGTATAAGGTTTACCTAATTGAAGTTTTCTAAAGCTAACATCATCTTTTGTTTTTTCAATTGCTTGATATATTTCTGGATAGTCAATGCCCTCATCTTCAAGTATGTCTCCAAACGTATCACCTCTTTTTACTTTTCTTTCCTCAAAAACATATTTGCTTTGATCATAGCCATATTTGTATATTATGGGGTCCTCCTTAACTTGTTTATTATCCTCTGAGCTGCAAGAAAATAAAACGGCAATAGTTAGTAATGTAAATAATTTCTTCATTAATTTTTAATTACAATTTCAAAGGGGTTAGCAATCCCTGTAAATTTTTCTAAATCTGCTTTTATTGAACCTACTAAAAGGTCTGCTTGAACTCTTACAGGAATTCTGTTTTTGTCATTTGTAAGCCAAATAGTAATGCTCCCCTCACCTTTAAAAATTCTACTTCTATTTGTTGTTGGCATAAACTTTAAACATTCAATCTTACCAAATTTTGTATTGATTATATCTTTGCCTAAATATTTTAAAGGTAATTCTCTATTTTTTGAATCATAGAACATGTTAATTGTAAATGACTCTCCAACACTTACCTTTTCTTCAGAAAAATTTTTCCTTAGGTAATATAATGAAGAAATTAAGTCTTGAACATTATCTTTTGTATTAATTGTCTCGATGGTTTGATTTTTTATATTGTTTACTGTAGCATTTTGAAGCTCTGAATTGAACTTTACTTCCAAATTTTTTGTGTATCCACCTTCATAAATATTTCTTTTAAAAAAATATGGTGTAACAACTGTATCATCAAAGTAGCTGCTGTAATAGTCTTCAACCTTAAAAAAGAGTCTTGCTAAACCAATAGTTTTCCCATACCCAGATGCTAGTAAAAAGTCTTTACCATCTAATTTTTCATTAGTTAATTTAAGTGATGCATAGCTAGCATTGAAAATTCCATAGTGTACAATATACTCTAGATTTTCCCCTGCTTTAAAAGGCTTTGAATCAGAAAGGATATTCTGTCCGAAAGTTATATTTATGCTTAACAGGAGAATTTGAAGATATGGGGCAATAATTTTTGTCATTTCTTTCTCAAAATTAACTAAAATTAATTTTTTAATTGTTTAAAAATTGACCTACCTCTAGAGTTTCCTAGAAATTCAATTAAATCTTTTTCACTTGCACTTTTCAATCTTTTAAATGATTTATATTTCTTTAATAGTTTTTCTTTTAAAATTGGACCAACTCCTTGAATATCATCAATTCCAGATTTTAGTGCTTTTTTACTTCTCCTGTCCCTATGAAAGTTTATAGCAAATCTATGAGCCTCATTTCTTAATTGTTGAATTAACTTCAAAGTTTCAGATTTCTTATCAATATATAATGGAAGCTTGTCACCTGGTTTAAAAATTTCCTCAAGCTTTTTTGCAATCCCTATTATAGATACTTTATTGTCTAAATTTAATTTTTTTAAAATGTTTAAACCTGATGATAATTGCCCCTTCCCACCGTCAACTATTATCAAGTTTGGTAAAGATTGTCTTTCATTCATTAGTCTTTTCAATCTTCTATAAACGACTTCTTCCATTGATGCAAAATCATCTGGACCTTTTACACTTTTTATTTTATAATGACGATAATCCTTTTTGGAAGGTTTTGCATTCTTAAAAACCACACATGATGCGACTGGGTTTGTTCCCATCAAATTTGAATTATCAAAACACTCAATATGAATAGGTTTTTTTGATAGTTTTAAATCCATTTTAGCCTGTTCCATAATTCTATTAACATGTGCCTCTGGATCTACAATTTTAATTTGTTTTAATTTGTCAATTCTGTAAAACTTTGCATTACGCAATGATAGATCTATAAGACTTTTTTTCTCTCCCTTTTTAGGAACTTGAACTTTAATTTTCTCACCAAGATTTATTCTAAATGGTAGATAAACTTCCTTTGAGCTTGATAAGAACCTTTCTCTTAATTCAATAATACTTAGCTGCAGTATCTGTTTATCTGATTCATTAAGTTTTTTTCTAATTTCCAGAGTATGTGACCTTACAATTGAGCCATATGATACCTGTATGAAGTTCACATAAGCATAAGACTCATCAGATATTATAGTAAAGACATCTACATCACTAATTTTTGGGCTAACTATAGTTGACCTAGATTGATAATTTTTAAGTGATTCAAGTTTTTCTTTAATTTTTTGAGCTTTTTCAAACTCAAGACTATTCGAGAAATCAATCATTTTATCTTCTAGTCTTTTCAAAGATGCCTTAAAATCACCTTTAATAATATCCCTTATTCCCTTCAAGTTTTTTTCATAATCATTAACCTTAACTTTACCAACGCATGGACCCTCACAGTTTTCTAGGTGGTACTCTAGACAAAGCTTAAACTTTTTATTATCTATGTTTTCTTTAGTTAATTTATAGTTACATGTTCTAAGCGGATAAATTTCCTTAATTATCTCAAGTAGAGTAATCACAGTTTTAACATTTCTATACGGACCATAGTATTCGGATCCGTCGCGAATAGCTTTTCTAGTATAAAAAACCCTGGGGAAAGGCTCTTTTTTTATGCATAACCAAGGATATGATTTATCATCTTTAAGAAGAACATTATACTTTGGCTTATATTTTTTGATTAAGTTATTTTCAAGAAGAAGTGCATCCATTTCAGTATCAACAATTATTCTCTCAATTTTATCTATACTTTTAACAAGAAGCTTTAACTTATTGGTGTCATGTGATTTGGTGAAATAGGATGAAACTCTTTTTTTGAGATTTTTGGCTTTACCTATATATATTATCTCATTGTCCTTATCAAAGAATTGATAAACTCCTGGTTCTTCGGGTAGAGACTTAGCTTTTATATATACCTTACTTTCTTTCACTGTAACAAAATTAAACCTATTTTTAGTTTAAATAATATTAAGTGATAACTGCAGACAAAACTTTTCTAAGATCTCATTATAAGAAGAAAAGACTTTCCTTAACAAAACAAGAGGTTGATCATTTAAGTCAGAGAGTTTGTAAACAATTAGATAAACTTAACATTTGGAAATTAAAGCACTATCATATTTTTATATCAATTTCAAAATATAATGAACTAGACACATCTTTTATAATTAATAAATTAAAGTCAGAAAAAAAAAATATAATAGTTCCAAAAATCTCAAATAATGAACTTGTTCATATTGCAATAAATGATAAAACTGAGTTTAGTATAAATGAGTACGACATAGAAGAACCTAATAATGGCAATAGTTTTATAATTGAGAATTTAGATCTAATATTTATTCCACTTCTAGCTTATGATTTAGAAGGGCATAGAGTAGGATATGGTATGGGCTATTATGATAAATTCCTAAAGCTTACCAATAAAAGTTCATTAAAAATAGGACTTTCATTTTTTGATCCTATTAATAAAATCCAAGATATTGATGACAATGATGTTAAACTAGATTATTGTATCACACCAACACAAGTGCATAAATTTGATCACATTTAGACCTTACTATTAAATATTAATAATAGAAGTACTCCTGTACTTATATATGAGTCTGCAAAATTGAAGACATACTCGAAAAATGTGTATTCTTGACCGCCAATTACAGGAAGCCACTCTGGCCAAATCCAAGTTGCTAGAGGAAACTGAATCATATCAACTACACTTCCATAAAAGAGAGGCGCATATCCAACTTCAGGAAATAAAGATGCTACTTGACCGTAGCTCGAAGAAAAGATAATACCATAAAATACTGAGTCAATAAGGTTACCAATTGCACCAGCTAATATTAAACACAGACAAAAAATTAATAATTGAGAAGCTTTCTTCTTAATCATATTTCTTAACCAAAAACCTAGACCAATACAAGCAACAATTCTAAATAAAGTTAAGATCAATTTTGCAGTATTATCGTCAAGAAAAGGTAATAATGTATTTACGCTAGCACCCATGGCCATACCCTTATTCTCAATAAATAATAGCTTAAAAAATCCAATATCAATTATAGGAGGTTCACCAATGGTGAGAGGATAATTTAATTTAATGTAAAATTTAACTACTTGATCTAAAAATACTAAAGCTATAATCAGAGCTAATGATTTTCTAGCATCAATATTTTTAATGAAAGGAATCAAGTTTTCAATTTTTAGTTTTGGATATTTTTCGCTTCTATACTAAGTGTTGCGTGGGGAACTATTTTAAGTCTTTTCTTATTGATTAGCTTACCAGTAACTCTACATATACCATATGTCTTATTTTCAATTCTCACAAGGGCATTCTTTAGATCCCTAATAAATTTTTCTTGTCTCAAGGCTAGTTGAGTGTTAGCTTCCTTTGACATTGTTTCAGATCCTTCCTCAAATGACTTAAAGGTAGGAGATGTATCGTCAGTTCCATTATTGCTATCATTCATGTATGCACTCTTTAATAAATCTAAATCAACCTGCGCCTTTTCAATTTTTTTGTTAATTATTTTTCTAAAGCTTTCTAATTCTTTATCTGAATATCTATTTTTTGAACTTTTACTCATTTTAAATTTTGTTTATAGTTATTACAGTTTTAATATCATCAAACTCTAAAGTCTCACCTTCATTATCCAAATTCTCGCTAAAATATAATTTATTTGCTAATGTTTCACCCTTGATATAGTCTAATTTTGACTTAATCGCATTTTCCAATTTTTCCGACTTTTTGATATTAATCTCAATTTTGTCGGTTACTTCCAAGTCTTTACTCTTTCTTATATTTTGAATCCTATTAACAAGCTCTCTAGCAATACCCTCATTGATAAGATTTTCATTTAGTTTAAGATCTAATGCAATAGTTGTCCCATCACCACTTGCAACTGATAATCCCTCTATGTCTTTATAGTTTATTTCAACATCGCCCAGATCAATTGTAACATTAGTATCTTTAATCATAAAATTTGCTTTTCCATCTCTTTCTAAATCTTCAATTTGCTTTTGAGTGAAGCCTTTGATGATATTAGAAACATCATTAATTATTGAGCCATATCTTGGTCCTAAAAGTTTAAAATTAGGCTTCAGTTCCTTAACAAGCAACGAATCTTTACTGTCTAAAAATTCTATAGATTTTACATTAATTTCAGATAATATTTGAGCCTTAGCATTTTCAATGTCATTTCTTTCATTTTTATCCTTAACAGGGATAATGATCTTATTAAGTGGCTGTCTTACCTTTAGCTTTTCTTTTTTTCTAATTGATAGAGCAAGTGAACAAATATTTCTTACTTGATTTATTTTCTTTTCTAATTCTAATTTAATTAAATCCTTATCTGAAGTAGGAAATTCAGATAAATGAACTGATTCATAGTCCTCTTTTTTAGTTACGGAGTTAATACATTGATAAATATATTCTGAGTAAAAAGGTGCAATTGGTGAAATAAGTTTACTTATAGATGATAAGCACTCATAAAGAGTCTGATAAGCTGAAATTTTATCATTATTATATTCACCCTTCCAAAACCTTCTTCTTGATAATCTAACATACCAATTACTTAATTTCTCTTGAACAAAATCACTAATTTCTCTGGAGGCAGGTGTCAAATCATACTCATTGTAATAATTATCTACTCTTTTTATTAAAGAGTTCAATTCTGATAGTATCCATTGATCTAATTCTGATCTTTTTTCAAAAGCTATTGTATCTTCTTTATATGAAAAATTATCGATATTGGCATAAAGACTAAAAAAACTGTATACATTATGAAATGTGCCAAAAAACTTTCTCTTAACTTCAGCCACACCCTCCTGATCAAATTTTAAATTATCCCATGGATTTGAGTTTGAAATCATATACCATCTAACTGCATCTGCACCATATTCATCAATCATTTTAAATGGATCTACTGCATTACCAAGTCTCTTAGACATTTTCTGTCCATTTTTATCAAGAACTAAACCATTTGACACTACGTTTTTATATGAAATTGAGTCAAACACTAAAGTTGAAATAGCATGAAGAGTATAAAACCATCCTCTTGTTTGATCAACACCCTCTGCAATGAAATCAGCTGGAAAATTAATTTTATTATCAATTAAATCTTTGTTCTCAAAAGGATAATGAAATTGGGCATAAGGCATTGATCCTGAATCAAACCAAACATCGATAATATCTTTTTCCCTTTTCATTGGCTTACCTTTACTTGATGTAAGAGTTATTTCATCAACAATATCCTTATGAAGATCTATACTCAAATAATTCTCATCTGACATATTGCCAATATCAAAATCAGGGTATGGATTAGATGACATATGGCCATTTTGAACTGAAACTTCAATTTCATTAATAAGCTCTTCTGCCGAACCAATCACTTTGATTTCTTCATTTTCTTCATCGGTCCAAATTGGTATAGGAATTCCCCAGAATCTTGATCTTGAAAGATTCCAATCATTAGCAGTCTTTAACCAATTTCCAAATCTACCATCACCAGTTGACCTGGGTTTCCAATTAATTTCCTGATTTAATTCAAACATTCTGTTTGATAAGCTATCCATTTTTATAAACCAAGATTCCATTGGATAGTATAGAACTGGCTTATCAGTTCTCCAACAATGAGGGTAAGAATGTGAATATTTCTCTACTTTAAATGCGCGATTTAATTCTTTAAGTCTAATGGATATTTCAACATCAACAGACTTTTCTGGAACAGAATCTGATTCATAATATTCATTTTTTACATATTTGCCACTTATTAGACCAATTCCGTCAATAAATTTTCCTTTAAGATCAACAAGTGGAACTTTAATGCCATTTTTATCTAAAACTTGTAATGGTGGAACTTCAGGTTTTGCTGATTTTGCAGCCTTATAGTCATCTGCTCCAAATGTTGGAGCTGTATGAACAATTCCCGTTCCGTCATCAGTAGTAACAAAATCTCCACTTATTATTCTAAATGCATTTTCTGGATTATCCAATGGCAAAGGAGATTCTTCCCAAATTCTTTCATATCTGATATTTTCTAAACTTTCACCAGATACTTCATGGCATATTAAATAAGGTATATCGCGCTTTTCATTGTTATATGAGTCTAATTCTTTCTCAGTTCTTACCTCATAAAAAATCTTAGAAAAAATCTTATCAATTAGTTTAGAGGCAATTACAACAGTTACTAACTCTTTTGTGTATTGATTATATGTTTTAATAAAAGAATATTTAATCTTCTTGCCAATAGTTAATGCTGTGTTTGAAGGTAGTGTCCATGGTGTAGTTGTCCATGCAAGAAAATAAAATGGATATAGATTAATCAATTCAATGGGGAGTCCTTCTTTTATAGATTTAAACTGAGCCACAATAGATGTATCACTAATATCTCTATATGCGTCAGGCTGATTAAGTTCATGTGAGCTTAAACCAGATCCGGCAGCAGGTGAATAAGGCTGAACAGTATAGCCTTTGTATATCAAATTCTTACTGTAAATTTCTTTTATAATCCACCATACGGATTCCATATATTTAGATTCAAATGTTACATAAGGATCAGACATATCAATCCAATAACCCATCTCTTTTGTTAAAGATTCCCAGTCAGAAGTATATTTCATAACCGCTTCTTTACATGCTCTATTATATTCCGATACACTAATCTTATTTCCAATATCATCTTTTGAAATCCCCAGTTCTTTTTCTACACCTAATTCAACAGGAAGTCCATGGGTGTCCCATCCAGCCTTTCTTTTAACGTTAAATCCTTTGATAGTCTTATATCTACAAAAAGCATCTTTTATCGTTCTTGCCATTACGTGGTGAATTCCAGGCTTGCCGTTTGCAGAAGGAGGACCTTCAAAAAAAACAAAGCTTTCTCTATTATCTCTGTTGGATGATTTGATAAAGACATCATTTTTAGCCCAGAAATCTTCAATCTCTTTTGCAATTGAATTAAGTGAAAAAATTTTTGATTCTTTGAATTCCATTAGACCTAGAATTAAAGGCGAAATTAATGATTTTAGATCAAAATAAAGTTAATTAGGTACTTTATAATTTAAGATTTAAACCTGCTTGGAAAGATCTTCCAGGTGCAGAAATTCCGGAAGCAAATGTTCTGTAATGAATATCAAAAATATTCGTAATCCCAAGTCTTAATGTGGAATTTGATGATATTTTTTTGCTTGCAAAAATTGAAAAATCTGACCAACTTGGGGTTCCTAAGAAATTTTTTAATCCATCTTGACCGATAATATATGGGGTTTCATCAAGACCATCTTCTCCTCCTATACTATATTCTGAAGGATCTTTTGAATCACTAAATTTATATACAGCCCTAATTGTTAAATCATTATTAATATAGTTCAAGGAAAGTGATCCAAATAGAGGTGATATTGAAGGAAGTGGACCATACGATTCATTATTATCCCCTTTCGTATATGTTAGGCTGTAATCAATTTTTAAACCTCTACTTAGATTATTAAAACCATCAATTGAAAATCCATGAATGAACCTGTTGCCCAGATTCTTATTAGCAATTGTAGTTATTTCCTCATTATTATAGATAATTGTAGATGTATCAGGAGTAGTAATATCAGAGTAAACTATATATTCTGCTCTCCCAATATGTCTAGAAATTATTGTACTAAAACCTCTAATTGAGAAATAACTTTTGCTATCAAGAGATTTATAATCAACCCCTAAATCTAAATTATATGCATATTCAGGTTTTAAAAATGTATTAGGAACAACTAACAATCCATTATTTTCTCTAATCTTCCCAATATCATCAATATTTGGATTTCTAAAACCACTTGATAAAACTGTATTTATTTGAATTTTATTAGTTGGCCTTAATTTCATTGACACAGTAGTCGTTAATGCCTCAGAATTTAAATTAACTTTTGATAATTGAGGATTTACTGATATAACATCATTCCAACTAGCATTTAATTTTGTAAATGTTAGTCTTGTTCCGACATTGAAGGTAAAAAACTCACTCATGTTCCATGACCAGTTTACATAAGATGCAAAGCTTGCGTATGAACTTCCATCACTAGGATATCTAGTGGGTATTGCAGTTTTTTCACCTAACCCTACAACATTATTACCATCGACACTTAAAGTCCTGTCATACGCTTTAGAATAATTATGGTTATATGTTGTCTCTACTCCATATGAAAGAGTATGTCCATTATTAAAAGATGTATCAAAGTCACCATTTAAGCTAAACACTATTAAATCCTCTATCTGATGAGATCTATTTAATGAGTAAAACTTTCTTTTAATTCTACTCTCATTAATTTTCTGGAATCCAAAAGTTATAACACCTTTATCCATGAATTTCTCTTTTGGAAAAATTCTTAGACTAGGAGAAATCAATAATCTTTTTTGAGGTCCATAATACCATTCGCTAAATTTTAATGAATCATCCTTTGGAATATTGAGTTGATCAAATCTATCAATATCACTTGATTCAGAGAATTGAATATTTAAATTAAGAAGATTATTATCACCAATTCTAAATAGAAACTTTTGAAATAAATCAACCTGACTATAACCAGTATTTTTTTGAATATTTTTATCTAAGTTAACAGATGGCTCAGCATAAAACTTATATCTTGAATTTTGAGAAAATATTGAAGAAAGGCCCCAATCTGAATAACCATGATTTCTTTTTTTTCCCATTTTAATATCACCGTATTTTGAAATAGAAATTGAAGTGATGCTACCCCAATTACCAGAACTGTAATTAGTGTTAAAATTATTAGTCACACTGTTGTTGGCTGAATTAAAGTTTGAAGTAAAACTTGATGATATTTTTTTAGAATTTTTTAGTATTGGATTCTTTGTATAGTAATGAATGACACCACCCATTGCATCTGATCCATAACCTACAGATGAAGATCCAAATATTACTTCTGCTCTTTCAATATTGCTAGGATCTATTGTTATGGAATTCTGTAAATGACCAGATCTATAAATAGCATTATTCATTCTTACACCATCAACAACTATTAGTACTCTATTTGCTTCAAATCCTCTTATAATTGGGCTCCCACCTCCTCCTTGACTTTTTTGAATTCTAACTCCAGGGCTTAGTTCTAGCATTTCTGCACCTGAGCTTGGCGATGAAATAAATAAATCCTCGGACTTAATAACTGAAACTTTTTCTGCAATTTGGTTTACACTAGATGCAGATCTTGCAACTGATAAAATTACTTCATCAAGATTTTGGCTTTCTGGATATAAAAAAACTGTACTTCCATCTTGAATATCATCTATATATAGTTCTAATAAGGAATACCCAAGTAATTGGAAAAATATTTTCTTTTCATTAGAAAATAAGTCAAGATCAACATTTCCATTTTCGTCACTTATTATTGATTTGTCTTTACTTTCATTAAATACTGCAACATCGGGTAAGACTTCGTCAGTCTCACTATCCTTTACACTGATCTGCTGTGCAAACGAAACACTAGTAAATAAAAGAAGGAGAAGTGTCTTCTTACAAATTTGTATTGACTTATTTGAAAACTTCACTTAAAATATCAATTGATTTAGGGGATTTGAACATTTGTAAATGTAAAGAATAATAGTCAATTATATGATTAAGTAATGTTAGTCTAGAATTTTTATTTATCTCCATATAGTTTAAATCCTCAAATTTCATGCCTAACAATTGAGTAAATAAACAATAATCATCAAAGTCAATAGATTTAGATATGGGTTTTATGCTTGAGCTGGATCCAGATTCAAGATTAAAGAACTTGTCTTTTTCACTGCTAATGTTTGGATAGAATCCTATATATCTGGTTAATTCAATTAAGAATTTAATATGAAAATTATTACAACTTTCTTGGTTGTCATACCAATTTAAAGATCTGTCTAAAAAATTAAACAAATTTTTATTTTCTTCACCTTCTTCTTTAAATATACTGTTTAAAATTTCTGATAAAAAAATTATAACAGCGCTTTTCTCTACATTAGAATGTAAACTCTTATAAAGCTTTAAGGGTTTTACTTCATTGATATAACCTAGTCTACCGGTCTTACTTACACTATAATCTATACTGATGAAATTAAGTGGAAAAAAATGTGCCTTTCTAAACTTATTGTTTTTAGTTCCATAGATTCCCTTTACTATGAAGCTTTGTAAGCCACTATCATCAAGATAGCACGATACAATCATGCTTGTCTCACCATTTTTAATTGATTTTACAACAAAACCTTTTGAATTGGACATTCTAAACTACTCCTTGTGCAAGCATTGCATCAGCCACTTTAACAAAACCAGCAATATTTGCTCCCTTTAGGTAATTTATTTCGCTTTTTGATGAACCATAATTGACACATGACGAATGAATGTCAGATATTATCTCCTTTAATTTAGCATCTACAGCATCTCGGGTCCAAGTATACCTTAGGGAATTTTGTGCCATTTCTAATCCAGAAACAGCTACCCCACCAGCATTTGAAGCTTTACCAGGTGCATACAAAATTTTGTTGTTTATAAATAATTCGACCGCATCAGGTGTACATGGCATATTAGCCCCTTCACCAACAGTAGAACACCCATTCTTTATCAAAGAATCTGCATCTTTTAAATCTAGCTCATTTTGAGTAGCACATGGAATGGCAATATCACATTTAATATTCCAAGGTGATTTTTTTGGGTAGTATTCTGCTTTAGAATATTTCATCAGATACTCTGAAATTCTGGCTCTTTTAACATTTTTAAGCTCCATAATATATTGGAGTTTTTCGGAGTCTATACCATCTTTGTCATAGATGAATCCAGAGGAATCAGAAAGAGTTAAAACCTTAGCCCCCAAGTCGATGCACTTTTCAGTAGCATATTGAGCAACATTTCCAGATCCAGATATAGTAACTTTCTTATCTTTTAAAGTATCTCCCTGATGCTTCAACATTTCATCTATAAAATATACAACCCCATATCCTGTTGCTTCAGGCCTAATTAATGATCCTCCCCATGACATTCCTTTACCTGTTAAAACACCCGAAAATTCATTTTTGAGTCTTTTGTACTGGCCAAAAAGATAACCAATTTCTCTACCACCAACCCCAATATCACCAGCTGGAATATCTTTATTGGGACCTATATGTCTAAAAAGTTCCGTCATAAAGCTCTGACAAAATCTCATTACTTCTGTATCGGATTTACCTTTTGGATCAAAATCAGAGCCTCCTTTTCCCCCTCCCATTGGAAGTGTTGTTAAAGCATTTTTAAAAACTTGTTCAAATGCCAAAAATTTTAAAATGCTTAGGTTAACAGATGGATGAAATCTAAGCCCACCCTTGTAAGGACCAATTGCAGAGTTCATCTCAATCCTGTAGCCTCTGTTTACCTGAATTTCTTCATTATCATCAATCCAAGCTACTCGAAAAGAGACTACTCTTTCAGGTTCAACCATTCTTAATAGAATATTTTGACCATAGTATATGTCTTGACTTACTATATATGGAATAACAGTCTCTGCAACCTCAGTAACAGCCTGCATAAATTCAGGCTCATTTTGGTTTTTGTGACTTACTTGTGATAAAAACTCTTTTATTATTCTTTTCATTTCAATCACTTGTATAAAGCAAAGGTAGCACAAAAAAGGATAGAGCTCCAAAAATCAAAGTTATAATTGCTTGACAAGACCAAGCCAACCATCCATATGTTAATCCTATTTCAGTGTTAATTCCAAAATTTGCAAGAAATAAGGATATTGCTAACGGATAAACACCCAACCCATGATTAGAAAGAGATATACTATAAACTCCAACAACAAATGCAGGAAAAATTAAATTAGAATCTATATAACTAAGTTCAAAAATTGAAAATTTAATCATATAAAAAGCCAGGATGTAGCATGACCAAATCATTAATGAAAATACAATAAAAAAAACCAAATTTGAATTTAGCTTAGTTATTGATAATAAACCTTCTAAAATGCTTTTAAAAAAAGTTCTTATGCCCCTATTTTTTTTTAAAAAAAAAATAAATATCAATGAAACTACAATAATAAAAAGACTTATTAGAGCAATATTATCATTTATAAAATATAATATGTTTGTGTTAAAAAAAGATTCAACTATAACTTGGTATTGAAGGACCCAAACAGTTATTAAAATAACAAAAGAAATAATAACATCTACTACTCGCTCTGCTGCAATAGTTCCAAATGTTTTACCAATGGGAATTTTATTGTAATTACTTAAAACAGAGGCTCTTAAAAATTCACCTGACCTCGCAATTGCCATATTGGATGTATAGCACATAAAAACACTAGCAACACTGATCAAAGGATTTGTTTTGTATCCAATTGACTTAGATAATAGTTGCCACCTTAATCCTCTTATTATATCTGCAAATGCACCAAAAAACATTGCCGCTAGTATAAATTCAATTTTAGCAGACTTAATATATTTTAAGATTAAATCTCTTTCTTCTTGACTTGTCAATTCATATGTGATGTATAAGAAGAAAATACCAAGTATAATTGGAACTACTATTTTAAGTTTTTTTTTCAAACTATTAAATGGGTATGTTGTCTATAAGTCGTGTTTTCCCAATCCAGCAAGCTATAAAAATCCTTTTCCCATCTTCCACTAAAAATTTTGAGTACCTGCCAAGATCATCTATTTCAAAATACTCTAATTTGCAACAGTTTAAGCTATTCAATTTCTCTTTAACCTTCTCTCTAATCTCCTCAACAGAATAACTTATATACATTTTTTTTGCTTTAAACAATAATTTATTTATTTCTCTAGCATCACCTTTCTCTTCTTTACTCATCAAATTATTTCTTGAACTTAAAGCTAAACCAAATTTATCTCTAATTGTCTCGCATCCAATTATTTTTATCCTTAATTTAAGTTTTTTAACAAGAGCTTTAATAATTAGTAATTGTTGAAAATCTTTCTCTCCAAAATAAGCATTATTTGGTTTAAACATTGTAAACAGCTTTTGAACTATAGTTGCAACACCATTAAAATGACCAGGCCTATATTTACCTTCCATAACTTTACCTAATTCATCAAAGTCGTAATCTTTTGAAGTCATTTTGTCATAAACATCATTGTCAGAAGGGTTGTAGACAATAATGTCCTTAAAACCTCTAAGCTTTTCAAGATCCTTATCAATATTTCTTGGATATGCTTTTAAATCTTCTTTATTATTAAACTGAGTAGGGTTTATGTATATTGAAACTATTACCTGATTATTATCATTTAATGCTTTTTTTACTAATGATAGGTGACCATCATGAAGCGATCCCATTGTAGGTACTATACCAATTAAACTTTGATTATTTATTGATTTTAAAAGTTCTTTATTAGAAGAAAAAACTCTCAATTTTGAGAAATTAATTTAAAGATAGGGTTTTTATATACTTACTCTTATAATTTTCGTAATTTTGCCATGCTATAGCCAATATTTAGATTTTGAAGTTACTTAAAGATAAAAAGGTACTTGTCATATCCTCCGAGGTAGTTCCTTATTTACCTCAGACAGAGAAAGCAGTTAATTCATTTACAATTTCAAAGAAAATAAATGATAGTGGGGGAATGACTAGAATCTTTATGCCTAAATATGGAATTATCAACGAAAGAAGACATCAGCTTCATGAAGTTATTAGGCTGTCTGGGATGAACATGATTATAGATGATCAATATATGCCACTTATCATTAAGGTTGCATCAATACCGAAAGAGAGAATGCAAGTCTATTTTATAGATAATGAGGAATATTTTAAAAGGAAAGATCTTTTACTAGATAAAAATGACAAACTATTAAAAGATAATGATGAGAGAATGATTTTTTTTACAAAAGGAGTAATAGAAACAGTGAAAAGGCTTAATTGGTCTCCAGATATTATCTATCTTCATGGCTGGTTTACTTCTCTTTTCCCTTTGTATTTAAAAAAGCTATATGCGGATGAGCCAATATTTGAAAATAGCAAGATAGTTTCATCACTATACTCTAATGCCTTTAGTGGATCTTTATCAAAAAAGCTTGCTGAAAAAATTCATTTCGACGGAATTGACATGAATCTAGACTCAATTTCAGAGCCTGATTTTATTGCCTTAAGTAATTTGATGGTTAAGCTCTCTGATTCGGTAGTTTTATCATCAGAAAATATTGACAAGGATATTCTGGCCTCAATAAAAGATAACTTTAAAGACTGTCTTTCATTTAAAGAATATTCTAAAGATAATAAATTAATAGATTTTTTATTAAAAAATACTGGTTAATGAACTTGAGAGTTATTACGGCAATCCCTTTTATTATTATATTTTTTTTATTTGGATCGTGTAATAAAGATTATTATTCTGTTGGAATTGAAATATTTGATGATCAATTTGAAGATTTAAAAGTAGAGACTTTTCCAATTTTCTCATATCAAGAGTCTATGGATAAAGTTCAGACAAATAACTTAAGTAATGTTCATTTAGGCTCTTATAATGATAGCTTTTTTGGTAAGATAAATTCAAGTTTTATATCACAATTAGATATCTCTTCCTTTCAATTTTTTGGAGATTTAACTCAAGATCAAGAAAACAATGGCAGCCAACTTAATTTTATTAATGAAAATGAACAATTAAAAGCAGTTTATCTTGATTTGCCATTCTTTAATAATACTAATGATAAAGATAATGATGGAGTAATTGATTTATATGATGTTGATCCAAACAATAGTTCAAGTGACTCGGATAATGATGGTTTATCTGATATTCTTGAGACACAAGCTGGAACAAACCCTTTAAGTGCAGATACAGATAACGACGGAATTTTAGATCCAGATGACCCTGAAATTAACGGATATAATGCTGAAAGACAAGTATATGAGATTGACTCTATATTTGGGAACAGAAATGCTGACTTTAATCTTGAGGTTTATGAGTTAACTTATCATTTAAGCTCTTTAGACCCAGCAAATAATTTTGAAACTTTTAAAGAATATTATTCTGATGACGATTTCTATGAAAAAGGATTCTCTGGAAGAAAATTTTATGATGGCAAGGTTTCTCTTGACTTAAATGATATCCCAGTCTTTTTTAAAGAAGATGATCCGTCTACCGAAGATATTGATGAGTTAAATGAGATAGATTATTTTGAAACGCCAAGAATAAGAGTTTCTCTTGATAAAGATTACTTCCAACGAGCAATTGTTAACAAGGAGGGAACAGAAGACTTACAGAATCCATCTAATTTTAATAATAGCTTCAGGGGGTTAATAGTAAAAGCTAGCAATTTCTCTGACGACCTTTATATGCTATTAGATATTCTTAATGCAAGACTTGTCTTTGAATATGAGTATGATGTCTATAATAATAATGGAACAAGTAGCGAGCTATCTGATGATTTTACTGAGATAAAAGAAAAAACAAGTATTATTCCTCTAGGAGGTATAACAATCAATCTATTTAATCATAAAGATTTTAATCAAGAGATCACAAATGAAATTAACTTATCAAAGGAGAACATTCCATCCAAAAAATTATATGTGAATGGCTCTAAATTTGTATCAAAACTAAAATTATTTACCTCAGATAATTCTATCTCTGACGATCTCATGGAGCTCAAGTCAAAAAATATTTTAATTAATGAAGCGAACATTGTATTGCATTTAGACCAAAATATTCACAGAGAAAATTATCAATATCTTCCGAACAGATTATACTTATATTCTTATAATAACGGAGAACCAATTGAGGATTATAATAAAGACTTTACTATAGATTACGAAGTTGGTGCAGTAAATGCAAATAAATATTTATTTGGCGGCTTTTTGCAATATGACACAAATAATAATCCAACTAGCTATAAGTTTAATGTTACTAACCATGTTTCTAATATTATTAGACACGACTCTTTAAATATAGACTTAGGGCTAACACTTACATCTAACATTGAAAACTCATTTGTTCGAAAAGCATATACATCAGATCTTAAAAAAGTTAATATACCTGATGCTTCTATTTCAGTTCCATTTCCTGTTGCTTTATATGGTTCTAATATTGATGAGAACAACTTATCCAACAAGCTTAAGTTAGAGGTTATTTACTCTGAATATTAGAAAAATCTATTAATTAAGTAATTTACATAATATATATCTATACAAATATTTAATAAATATATTTTTTTGAATATTGTTAAATAATATACATGTTACTATAATAAAAAATTATGAAAAAATTTTTTCAATAGTATAAAACTATACTTTAGCTTTAAGTTCTTGTATAAGTCTAGGTATAACCTCAAAAGCATCTCCCACAACACCATAGTCAGCTGCTTTAAAAAAGGGAGCTTCAGGATCACTATTTATTACTACTTTAACTTTAGATGAATTTATTCCTGCTAAGTGTTGAATTGCTCCAGAAATTCCTATAGCTATGTATAAATTAGAAGATACGGGCTTTCCTGTTTGCCCTACATGTTCGCTATGAGGTCTCCAACCCATATCTGAGACTGGTTTCGAGCAGGCTGTAGCCGCTCCTAGCAAACCAGCTAGTTCCTCTATCATTTTCCAATTTTCAGGACCTTTTAAACCCCTTCCAGCAGAAACAACTATATCAGCATCTGCAATTGTCACACTCCCAGATTGCTTTTCAATATTTGTTACTTTATGATTAGTTTCAATTTCATCAACTTTAAACTCTTCTTGTGAACCCTTACCTTCTTTTTCAAAAATCCCATATGAATTGGATGAAATACTAATTATTTTTAAATCACCCTTAAGTTCAGTAGAAGAAAATGCTTTGTTAGTGAAACAACTTCTTTT
>CENP01080899.1_pt1 | contig 18260 bp, 25 predicted proteins | sample 361281 | NCBI WGS metagenome assembly CENP01 (sample SAMEA2591122, study PRJEB7988) | marine metagenome | biome: marine biome (ENVO:00000447); feature: deep chlorophyll maximum layer (ENVO:xxxxxxxx); material: saline water (ENVO:00002010), including plankton (ENVO:xxxxxxxx) | depth 70 m | reverse complement strand
TATGGAATTTTAATAACATAAAATGTTAAAATAATTAAAAAAACATAAAAAAAATAATATATAATATTCAAAGAATTTAAATAGGTAAGTAAATCATAGAGTTAATTACTAAAACACAAATAAATACGGCTAAAAGAGTCTAAAACAAGTGAAAAAGGAGTAAAATCAGCCATTTTTTGTAATAAAAAAATAAAAAAAGCCTCAAAAAGAGGCTTTTTTAATACTTTTTAATAAAGAAATTATTCTGTTTCTTCTACAGAGTCAATTAAAACTTTTCCACGATAATATAATTTACCTTCATGCCAATGAGCTCTGTGATATAAATGATCTTGCCCAGTTGTTTTGTCTGTAGCTATTTGAGCATCTGAAGCCTTATAATGTGTTCTTCTTTTGTCTCTTCTAGTTTTTGAAGTTTTACGTTTTGGATGTGCCATGATTTACTTTTTTAATTCTTTCAATTTATTCCAACGAGGGTCGAAATTACTACTTTTTTCTTTATTAATATCAAATTCACTTAATCTATTTACAATTTCAGATTTAAGTGACCCATCTGCTATGCCAGGATGAACTAATTTGATAGGAATTGATAGCACTATCATCTCATAAAATATTTGATCTAATTCTAACGAATGTGAACCATAAGGAAGTACGATTAATTCATCATTTGAATCATCATAAAATTCTCCAAATTTAACAATCAAATCTAGCTTAGAATTTAACTCATAATCAAAAGGCTCATTTGATACTGAGCAGTCAACATTGACAAGCCCCTTGCTATTAATTTTCAAATCTAAAACAGTTGCTTTTTTTTCAAGATTAATATCAATTTTAAAGCTTGACTGATTAAAATCATTAAAATTAAAATGATGAAAAAACCTATTATTAATTTCATAACTAAAAACATGATTTCCGTCTTTTAGGCCTGCAAATTTTAAGATATGTTTTTCACTTCTTTTCATTTTGAATAAAGGGTGTGAATATAGGAAATTAACTTTTTCTAAATTATTTTTTTACAGATTTTAACTCTTTAACCTTCAATGGATTAGAATTGATTTCTTCGAATAGCTTTCTGTTTTTTAAAATAGATAATGCAGTGTGAAAAGATTCAATCAATGATGATGGATCAGCTAGGTTTTTGCCTGAAATATCATACCCTGTTCCATGATCTGGAGATGTTCTTACAATATCCAAACCAGCGGTAAAATTAACTCCATTTCCGAAGGCAATAGTTTTAAAAGGGATTAAACCTTGATCATGATAAATTGCCAGAATAGCATCATATTTTTTATATAAATCTGATCCAAAGAAACTATCACTTGGAAAAGGTCCAAAAATCAAATAACTTTCAGATAACTCTTTCAAAGCAGGAATAAGTATTTCCTGATCTTGATTACCTATTATTCCATCATCACCTGCATGAGGGTTAATGGAAAGAATTGCAATTTTAGGTCTTTGAATTCCAAAATCTTTCTTCATTGAAAAATCAATTGTTTTTATTTTCTTTTCAATTAAATCTTTGGAAATATTTTCAGTTATTTTATCAATTGGTATATGCTCTGTAAGCAGAGCAATTTTTAAATCCTGACTAACCATAAACATCATTGCTTCACCATCAAAGGTTTTATTAAGAAAGTCAGTATGCCCCATAAAATCAAAGCTTTCATGAAGTATATTTTTTTTATTAATAGGTGCTGTAACCAAAGCATCTATTTTCTTTGCTTTCAAAAAACTTGAGGCTGTAGTTAATGATTCTCTTGAAAGTTGACCTCCTGATTCATTAGATTTTCCAAAGTCAAGGTTAAATTTACCTTTACTTGATTCATATATATTTAAAGAATTAAATTTTAAATTTTTAAAATCTGAAAGTTTATTTAACCCTATTGTTATGTTAAAGTGAACGGATTGAGCTTTTACAAGCTCATAATTAGAAAATACTATAGGAGTCATAAAGTCAAACTCCCTTTTGTCAGAGAAACACTTCAGAATTACTTCAACACCAATCCCATTAGGATCTCCAGTTGAAATTCCAATTATTGGCTTTGTTTTTGACATGTCTTTTTAATAATGCGTATTTTTGAACGCTAAAGATATTGAATAATATGTTTACTGGAATTATAGAATCTCTTGCAAAATTAGTGTCCATTGAAAAAAATGGTGATAATATCACGTTTACGTTCAATTCTAAAATATCAAAAGAGCTTAAAATAGATCAAAGCTTATCTCATAATGGGATATGTCTAACAGTTGTAGATATAAAAAATTACAACTACTCTGTCGTTGCAATAAAAGAAACTGCTCTAAAAACTTCAATCAAAAATTGGGAGGTGGGTGATTCTGTTAACATTGAGAGGGCTATGAAAATGGGGTCTAGACTTGATGGCCATATGGTTCAGGGACACGTAGATCAAATTGCTGTATGTGACAGCATAACAGAGGAAAATGGAAGCTGGTATTTCAAATTTTCTTATAAAGGCAGTGAGAATATTACAATTGAAAAAGGATCTATTGCGATAAATGGAGTAAGCTTAACAGTTGTTGATTCTAAAAAAGAAAGCTTTTCAGTAGCAATAATTCCTTACACATATGAACATACCAATTTTAAATTCTTAAAAATTGGAGATTATGTTAATATAGAATTTGATATGATTGGCAAATACATTTCAAAAATAATTAGCTCTAGCTCAAACTAAATGCGTAATAAAATTTTTGCCCTACTTGCAGCTACGATAGCTACAACCATATATGGAGTTAATCATACAATAGCAAAGCTCGTAATGCCAGATTACATTGGATCACTAGGATTTGTGCTACTACGTGTTTTAGGAGCTACATTAATGTTTTGGTTTCTCAGTTTGTTTTTTAAAGCTAGACCAATAGATAAAGAAGACAGGTTTACTTTGTTTAAATGTGGATTATTTGGAATGAGTATAAACATTGCTGCTTTCATTTCCGGTCTAGATTATTCAACCCCAGTTAATAGCTCTGTTCTTATAATTATTTCTCCAATTTTTGTTGTGATACTTTCATACTTTATTTTTAAAAAAAATATCAATTCTTCAAAAATAGCAGGTATTTTTCTGGGTTTTATTGGAGCACTTATTTTGATTATAACAGCTGATTCCAACAGTTCTGTTGGAAGAAATATTCCATTAGGAAATTTCTTGTTTATAATTAATAGCATTTCGTATGCTTACTACTTAATAATTGTTAAGCCTATGGCTCAAAAATATGATCTTATAACTCTTTTTAAGTGGTTATTTTTAGTTGGATTAATATTTAATTTCCCTCTTGGAATTAATCAGTTTTTAGATGTTGAATGGGCTAATCTACCATTAAAAGAAGCTATACTTCCAATGAGTTTTGTTGTTATTTGTACAACTTTTATGACCTATTTTTTAAATGGATACGCATTGACAAAATTGACATCTACAGAGGTTGCAGTGTTTATGTATTTACAGCCTGTAATTGGCGTTTTATTTGCAATTTTTTCAAAGTCTGATACGTTAAGTATTACTATTTTAATTTCTACGGCACTAACTTTTACTGGAGTTTATTTGACAACTGTAAGAAAGTATAAATCAGATATTTAGAACAGATTTATTTTCAGTTTTAGCCTTTCCAGAAACCAACACCCTATTTTCAAGATTTTTGCAAAATACCTCTCCTTTTCTTTCTGAAAGTTGATGTGAAATCATTTCATCTTTATTTAAAACATCTGACCAATATGGGATTAGAGAACAATGCGAGGATCCAGTGACAGGATCTTCAAAATATGTTGATTGAGGAGTAAAGTATCTGCATACAAAATCTGAATTTATACCCTTAGAAGTTATAACAACTCCACCAGGATCTATGTTTATTTTATCAAATAATACTCTATTAATCTTTATTTTTTTTATATCACTAACTGAATCATAAATTAAAATATAATCTCTTGATTTTAAAACCTTCAAAGGTTTGATGCTCAATGACTCGTATATAGACTTAGGAAGGGTAGCTTCTGATGGAATTCTCTTTGGCAAATTCATCTCATATAATTCATTTTTTAAATAAACCTCTAATTCTCCACTGTTAGATTCAAAATTTATTTTTTTTCTGTTTTCATTGGTGTGAGAAATAATGCAATGAGCTGTAGCCAAGGTTGCATGGCCACATAAGTCCATTTCTATATCTGGAGTAAACCATTTAATTAAATATTTATCTTGTTTTTTTATGTAAAACGCTGTTTCAGAAACATTATTTTTTTTTGCAATAGCTAACATTTTAGAACTAGATAGCCAGCTTTTTAAAGGTATCACACAAGCTGGATTGCCTAAAAACGATTCTGTAACAAAAGCATTTATATGAAAAACCTTAAAATTCATGTTTGAAATAAAATTAACGAATTAATAGTTTAAGTATATTTTTTAAATTAACGCTTAAAAGTATTTCTGCTATGACATCACTAGATAATTACTCATTATTATGGATTCTTGCTGGGTTTTTTACATTTTCTTACTTAATTATTAGCAAAACTCGAGCCCCATATGGGCGACACAGTAAGAGTGGTTGGGGACCCATGATAAGTAATTCGTGGGGTTGGTTTTGGATGGAACTTCCAGCGCTTATAGTGATGCCGATTGTAAGCATTTATAACAACTCTGTTTCAAGTTTTGCATTTTTATTAATAACTATATGGGTAATACATTACTTTAATAGAGTGGTAATTTTTCCACTAAGAATTAAAACAAAAAACAAAAAAATGCCTTTATCAATTGCCTTAAGTGCATTCTTTTTTAATTTGATTAATGGAGTAATAAATGGATTATATGTCAGGCTGTATAGCGCTCATTTAGACTTAAATACATATAATGTTTATATAGGATTGATTTTATTTGTCTTGGGAATGTATATTAATATTAGTTCTGACAATAAGCTTATCTCTTTAAGAAAGAAAAGCAAGGGATATAAAATACCTAATGGAGGATTATTTAAATATATTTCCTGTCCTAATCATTTTGGAGAAATAATAGAATGGTTTGGATATGCATTAATTGCTTTAAGCATACCTGCACTCAGCTTTGCATTATGGACATTCTTTAATTTATGTCCGAGATCTATCAATCATCATCACTGGTATAATGAAAATTTTGAGAATTATCCTAAAAAAAGAAAAGCGGTGATCCCTTATATTTTGTAATACACAATTATTGTTATAATTTTAAAATAAAAATGGAAGCATCTAAAGCAAATCTAATTAATTCAATATCGTTAATAATTATAGGTGGATGGGGATACTTTTCAGGATCTTCTGTGACGGCTTTGATTCCTGTCATGTTTGGTGTTGTTCTACTATTGTGTAATAATGGTATAAAAAAAGAAAACAAAATAATTTCTCACCTTGCAGTACTTGCAACCATAATATGTCTTCTAGGCTTGTTTATGCCGCTCAAAGGTGCTCTGGACAGAGGCGATAATCTAGGTATAGTCAGGGTCTCAATAATGACCATAACTTGTGTTACAGCTGTAGTTTCCTTTGTTCAATCCTTTATAAAAGCGAGAAGAAAAAATTAGTTTTTTTGTGGGAATCTACCATAATTACCCATTCCATCATAGTCTACATCATTAGCTTGGTCTGAATCACTATATTTATCTTTCTCTTCAGAATTAATTAAAAAAATACTAGCTATAACTAAGCAAGTGACTAAGAATCCAACAAAAAATAGATATATTTCCATGCTAATGTTTATAATTTTGTTTTAAAAAAGAACCGAAAGCTAAAATAGATGGAACCCACAAGCCTACATACAAACCTTCATCTTTAAAACCATTGAACCACAAGGCTACGGATAGCAAAAAAGAAATGAACGCTGCTGCTAGCAATAAAATTGTTGATTTTTTAAAATTTCCAAACATATTTTAAACTTTATAATCCTTAAAAAAACGCTAGTTAGTTATTGTTATTTAACGTAATTATATAAAAAAAAACTCAAAAAAAAGGCATTTGGAATGTTTTTTGGTCAGGGGCTATTATATAATTTACTGATGATAAGCGAAATAGAACAAATATTTTTCAAAGTTTTCTCAGAAAAAAACTTAAAAACTTTTGAGAAAGTTATTTTGTTTTTTGCAACTGGAGGATTTATTGTCCACCTTTTACTTATATTATTAAATAATAATGGTGTTATTAATATTGGGGAAAACATATTGCTACAAAATCCAATTTCAGCAATTTACACTCCATTTTCTTTCATATTAGTTTACGAAGCTTTTTTACTTATTTATTATTTACCAAGATCTTTTACTACTTCAGTAGCAAAACAATATGAAATTATATCTCTTATTTTAATTAGAAAAATATTTAAAGACATTCCAAATGTAAATTTAAATGAAAATTGGATTTCAAATGAAAACAACATCCAATTAATTTATGACCTAGCGGGTATATTAATTGTATTTTATCTAATCTTTCTGTTTAAAAGATTAAGAGAAAATCTTCCTAAACTTTCTGTTAACAAACATCTAGATAGGTTTATTAATTATAAGCGTTTGATTAGTTTATTGTTAATTCCAACTCTAACTGTTATGTGTATATTAAGTTTTGCAGAATGGGTCAACGGTTTATTTTTAGATAAGTATGTTGATGATGAATTAAATTATCTTTTCTTTGTTGACTTCTTTTCTATATTAATTTTAGTAGATGTGTTTATTTTGTTAATATCTTTTCAGTATACAGAAAGGTATTCGCAACTTATAAGAAATACAGGGTTTATTATTTCAACAATCTTACTTAGATTGTCATTTAGCGCAACTGGTTTATCTAGCATTATACTTCTAATCAGTGGAATTTTATTTGGACTAATAATTCTGTTTATATACAATCAAATGGAAAAACAGCCTAAGCAGCTTTAATCGCATTTTCCTTTTTCAAAACTAACAACCCCATTACATTGTGCTTCAGCAGAATTCGAGTAGGTAAATCCGTCACAGCCGCACACAGGCTCATAAACAGCTGGTATAATACAATCGTTTTGAATTTTTGTAATATCAATGCAATCTGAAAGATATTTACCGATAAACTCTTCATACTCAAGTGATCCATACTCCATTTTTCTAATTTCTTCAATTGCATCTCTTGCTATGCCTGACACGTCATTTGTATCTTGTAAACTAAAAACCTTAAGGTTCATGCTTATTAATTCTGAGCTATCGGCACTTAAATTAATTCCAGTATAAAAATAATACCTAAGAACATAACCAATGCTTAAATCAGTATTACCATATTTAGCATCAAATAAAGCAGCATCAGAAATCTTAGTTTTTAGTATTCGAAATGGTTGTGAGAAAGTGTTATTAGTTCTAAAAGGAGGTAAATCAATTGATTGATAGATATCATCAAAATCGTTCTTGGCTTCACATCCAAGAGTCAAAGGAAAAAATAAAAGAATTATGAGTTTTTTCATTGAACAAAGTTAATGATTTATCTTAACTGAGAATATGTTCTGTAAGTAGGGTTTAGTGGTGAAATTATTTCAAAAACTTTGGTTTTCTCTGGAGATTCAAAAACAACTTCATTCTTAGATGAAACAGTAAAAAATGTGCCTCTTTCTAATTTTTTATTATCTAATAATATTTCTCCATCAATAATAAAATATGAATGAATTAAATCTTTCCCAATATCAAAACTGTGATTCCCTTCACTCAAATAATGTTCATTTATACAAACATTTTCAGAATCCATATGCATTGGTGATCCTTCTCCAACAATAACTTTAAAAGACCTATTTCCTTTATCAATTAATTTAAAGTCCTTAGAGCTATAGTCGTCATAAGTTGCTTCTTTTTTTAAAGACTTTGATAAATCTGGATCAAACCATATTTGAAAAATTTCCGAGTTATCATCAATTTCTTCAGCATGAGAAATCCCATTTCCTGATCTAATTATTTGAACATCCCCTTGCTTAAGAGGAATCCATTTATTTTGCTTAGTATCAAAATGGTTAATATTTCCTTTTAAAACAAAGCTACATATTTCAAACCCTTGATGTGGATGTAATCCTATTGTACTTTTTGTTCCTGGTGTCCACGCATGAGCCCAGTAAAATAAATTTGAATATGGTTTAAGCTTTCCGCCATCTTGAGGAAAACCAATGGGTTTTTTTTCAAGTATTTCTCCGTAATTAAAATTACCATCTGCCTGATTTTCCTTAGTATATATTGATATACTCATAGTTATAAGTTTTTGATAAAAATTTTCAGAGAACTTTCAAATTTATCCATTAACTCTCTATCAGTAATTCCTCTTTCTTGATCAAAATTCTCTTTGTATTTTGGTAAAGAGAATATTGGTATTTGATTATTGTTTTCGAGCGAAATTCTTGCATGTGCAATTTCAAGAACTGTTTTAGCACCTCTTGCACCATTTGATGTAGCTAATAGAAACATTGGCTTATTGCACCAGACTAATTTTTCAATAACAGAAATCCAATCCAATATGTTCTTAAAAGCTGCAGTGTAAACTCCATTATGCTCAGCAAAAGAAATAACTATTCCATCTGACTCTTTAAGTAGTTTTTTAAACTTAAAGGCTAATTCGGGAACACCCTGCTCACTTTCTCTGTCTTCACTGTAAATAGGCATTTCAAAGTCCAATAAATCAATCATTACATATGTTGATTCAGGAACTCTTGAAGCAGCATACTTAGCTAGCTCTTTATTAATAGAATTTTTGGACGAACTCGCCCCAAATGCTACAATTTTTTTCATTAATCATTATTGTGAGATCCGTCGCAATATCCTTCAGGATTTGCAGTGTTACCACAGCCACATTTTGGTCTATCTACTTTATTCATATTAAAATTTTTAAGTCTAGTCCAAAAAATGTGCCGACAATTACTCTTTTGTAAAGTACTCTTCTAGCTCTTTTAAAGTTTTGGAATCTGTCTTAATGTCTCTGATAATTTTACCTTTTTCAAGTAAAACTATTCTTTCTGAAACTTCAGTCACATCTTGCAAATCGTGGCTTGAGACTAAAACGGTTGTTTCTTTTTCCTGTGCTAATTTCTTGATAATCTTTTTTAATCTAATTTGAGTAGTAGGGTCAAGATTAGCAAATGGTTCGTCCAAAATTATAATTTTCGGAGACCCAATTAATGCAGCAATAATTCCAACTTTTTTTTGATTTCCTTTAGAAAGGTCTCTTATATATTTTTTCCCACCTAAAATTTCTCCATTAAATAAGTCTTCAAACTGATTAAGAAAATTATCAACCTCTCTTTTGGAAACACTTCTTAAATCTCCAATAAAATAAAAATACTCTTCAGGTAGCAAATAGCTAATCAAGAAAGATTCATCAAGAAAAGCTGAAGTAAATGATTTCCAATCTTCGCTTTCCTTTACATCAATATTATTGTTTATGACTTTACCTTTTGTGGGTTTTATTAAATCTAATAGTAAACTAAATAAAGTTGTTTTTCCAGCGCCATTGTTTCCTACAAGACCAAAAGCTTGCCCTTTTGGAATATCTAAGGAATTAATTTCCAAAACTACATTTCTTGAATAGGATTTTTTAAGGTTATTGAAAGTTATCATAATTATTAGTTTGTTTGTTTATAAGCATCCAGGGCAGAATATTTTTGAGATTTATATGTTTTGACGATAATATTGAAAAATATATTTCTAAAGAAAATTCCAGTCAATCCTAAAATTCCTACACAATATGCAGCTATAAATTCATCAAAGCTTTTAGAAAAAAAATAGTATACAACTAGAGGAACAATCAATTGTGGGATCATTAAAATTAAAGTCTTTGAGTTAAAAGCTTTTTTATCGCCAAAAGCATTTTTGTTAGAGTCTAAATCAATAGCCATACGATTAAAAGCGCCAGACCAAAGAGTAAAGAAAGAATTAAGGCCAATGTTGTATAACCCTGAGCAAATCACTGCAACGATATAAAATAATCCAAAATATGAGTAAATAATAGAAGCTAAAATTATCATTAAAAGAGTACCAATTAACCCTAAATACCACTTTGATTTTAAATAGTCCAAATAAGTAATATTTTGACACATCATTAATGGGTAGTGTTTGCTATCCCAGCTAGGAACCATACCACAAAATGTCATCATAAATCCGCCTGTAGAGAAAAGCAACCCAAAAAAGACACCCGTATCCCCATATACTTCATCTGCTCCAATGAAAATAAAACCATACAAAACAAATAAAGCCCCCATAATTGTAGCTGATCTTGCTCTTTTAGTTCTCATTATTAATCTTAAATCATTTTTTAAAAAAACTGATATATTCCCCAAGCTGTCTAGCCAGTTGAAATTATTCATTTTTGCTTCTTTCACCTCCACATTCAAACCAGTATCAATTGATAAATTATTAGTAAAAAATCTGTGAACACTTAAATATGTATATGCTAATAAAGCAAGTGGAATTACCACAAAAATTGGTGTTTCATAAAATGAATTAAAGATAATCTTTGAGTAAATCGAGAAATCCAAAATCTTAAAATACTCAAGACCTTTCATAGAAGCCAATAAAATTCCAATACCTATAACAAGACGATCTTTTTTATTAAGTAATATGTTAGTGAAATTAGTTGTATATACAAGTGCAAATATTGAGATATTCCACATTGCAATATTTAGCAATTCGAAGTTTCCATTTTCAGGCTCAGAAGCAAGAAATAAAGAAAATGGTATTAAATAAAAAACAGCAATTAAATTAAACATTGAAAAAAAGGTTTGATTCATTGCATAACGAATTACCTTAGATTTTTTTAAAGGAGTTAGTAATAAAGCTCTAATATTTAAAACTGGAATTTTTTGAAATATATACCTGAATATTATCAAATATCCCAATAGGTAAAATATCTCTTCATTGATCCAAGAAAAAGGATCTGGATATCTATCTCCCTCAGGATCAACTACACTTCCTCCAACGCCATGTATAAAACCAAGGGCAAGGCTCATTAGGGTGGCATAAATAACCCAAAAAAACATAATGATTTTAGAAAATAAGCCGCTGGCAACAGACGCAGATCTAAAAAATGATTTCCATTGTAGTGAGGTTAGTCGAAACACAGTGTAAACTTAACATTTTTACAGATCTTCAAAAATGAATAGGTCTTTATACTTTTTAAAGTTTAAGTTTTTTGTTGGGTTAGCATTTATAATTTCTGAAATTATCAATTTCATAATTTTTTTATTGCAACCCTCAATTTTTTTCAATTCAACAAGGAGCTTATATAAAATAATTTCATCATTAATTTTTAATGATTTTTTAATGAGATTTGTCGTTTGTTTGATAAATAGTTTAAACTGATCTTCAGAACATTCTTGAATTAATTCCAGAGTCTGCAAAGACTTTCCTCTTCTTCTAAATGCCTTATAATAATATTTTTTTAACTCGAGCTCAAGCTCTTCTTTGAATGATTTAGACACGTTTGGTTTTAAATCAAGCTTTATGCCACTTGAAATTAACATAAGGGTAATGTTCTCCTGAAAAAATATTCTTAAATTTATTATTTTAACCAAAATTATACATAATGAAATATAAATTGTTGCTTTTTACATTGGTGTTAAGCCTGTCATTAAGTGCTCAAAAGAAAAATATTTAAAAAAATGAACTAACAGATTTATGACTGTTAAAAAAGCCTTAATTCAAAGTTATGGCACCCTCTTTGCAAATTGGAATCCTATGAAACATTTAAAAGTCTTTTTTGCAATAATAATTTTATCTTTCTCGTACTCATGTTCAGTTGATGAAGGAGAAGTTGAATTGAGACCCAAGACAATACTTGATTTAGTTCAAGAAAGTACTAATTATACATATTTAACATATGCTATTAGTAAAACAGGTCTTTCTAACACATTAAGTTCAAATAATGCTAATCTTACATTATTTGCTCCTGATGATATGGCATTTGGTAGATTCTTGATGCAAAATGGTTTTAGATCAATTGATGAAATACCTGTTGATGTTCTAAAAAAAGTTCTTTTAAATCACGTGCTAGTTGAAAAAGTTGAGTACAGCAAATTTGAAACTGGATACTATGATACATCAGCTGAATTTGTTAACGAAACTTACACAAAAAATATTTCAATGCACGTTGAACAGGTAAATATGAGAATTACCCTCAACGGTGAATCAATGATCACTAGGGCAGTTAGAGCAGAGAATGGGATAGTACATGTAGTTAACAGAGTAATCCCGCTACCTACTATTGTAACTTTTGCAAAGGCTGATAAAAATCTTGAAATCTTACTTGCTGCTTTAACTAGGCCAGATTTGACTGCAGATTTTCCTTCAATTCTTAGTACTGGGGCTGAAACATCTCCAGCGCCTTTTACCGTTTTTGCTCCCACAAATGATGCTTTTATAGCTCTTTTACAAGAACTTGGTGCAAATTCTCTTAATGATATAGATGAGCCAACATTAAAGTCAACATTAACATATCATGTAATTGCAGAGACTGTTGCTGCTGCATCTGACTTATCAGACAACCTTCAGTTAGGAACTTTAGGTGGAACAATTACAGCTAATGTCACAGGTGGAGCTACCCTAACAGATGGTAACAATAGGGTCAGTAATATTATAGCAGTAGACATTCAAGCCGATAACGGAGTTATACATGTAATTGACAAAGTAATTTTGCCTAATTAAAATTTACTTTCTATTGATAAAATAGTACCCAAAACAAATACAAAGTATGGATAAAGAAAAGAATAAAATATCCTGAGGTGAAGTAAAATTTTGCGAGAACTTCAGGATTTTTTCAAAGTACTTAACTATCAAAACGATAATAATAACCTTGATTATCTTATTTTTTAATTGATCAAGGTTTTTTATTTGAAGTGTTGACTCCATAAATCTAGCTTTTGCAAAGTCAATCTCTTTTACAAACAACTCATAAACGCCAAACCCAAATATTAATAACACAATTCCAATCAAGAATAAATCGATTGATGAAATTATTTTGAATAGAAACTGATTATTATTGTCAATTTCTGATTTAAACATAGGATTGTCAATAAAAATGGCTTCAACTATATCCCAGCTTGCAATTGCGATTAATGAAAAGGAAGAAAGAATAGATAATACAACAGTAAGAATTACTATATATCTCGACAACCAAAGCCCCTTTTCAAAAATATTTTTCATTATATATCTTTTACAAATGTAACTATTAAAGCCTCTCTCTCCCAAAAAAGCCACATTCTACTCTTTTCAATCACCTGAAAACTAACATCCCAGCCATTTTTTCCATACTCATTCATAACCTCTTCAATCTTTTTTACAGGCAACTTACTTGAGCCTAAAAAAAGAGTTCCCAATACGCCTTCTTTTATTACCTCAACTTTATATTGTTTTTTCATATATGTAACTAATTTGATTATAAAATTAGTAAATACCTTTGATGTACTTTATCTCTAATTCAAACTCTCCTTCTTGTTTATCTGAAATTTGCAATCCAAGTGAGTATATTTTTTTGATATCTAACTCTGGATAATTTGAATAGGTATATCCCCTCCATGTTGGTATAAAATCTTTTATTGGGAGTATTACTTCAGTCCATTCATCCTTAAACGATTTAAAATCTGAAGAATATGAAGCTCTCATATTGTATTGTCGAAATCGTAATTTGTAAGTGTTTCCGTCACCCTTAAATTTGATTTTTACAGCTTTAACACCATTTAAATCTTGATCAAATCTCATTCTAGTTGAAGCGAATCCCCCATTATTTGCTAGAGAAAGATTGCCATTAAACAACAAATTGTCATCTTGGTTTAACGACAAGTAAGAAGATGAGATTCCCCCCATTACATCATCATTGACAATGTTCCAATTTTTTAATCCTATTGATTTTTCAGGATAAATAATATCAAGATCTTGACCATTTAAAGAAAATGAAATTAAAAATATTATGTAAAAAAGATTTTTGATATTAACACTAAATCAAATGATATGCCGAATAATTAATTTACCTTTATATCAATCCTCAGGTGAAGCAAAAAGCAATTTATTTGTAAACAGTAATCGGAGGATTTTTTTATTTTCTTTTTTTAAGATAATAAATAAGAGGAACTAAAAATATTACAAGTAGAACTATAATTCCTCTGACATACAATTCATTCATTTGGTTAGTTTAGATAAAGTTATATTAAAAAATGTAATTTAGAATATGGACATTATTATGCTGTCTTTTATTTCAGTTCTTTATTTAATTATAGTAGTTCCAATATTCAAAACACTAGAAAAGAAAGTTGCTTTGGTATATAGCTTACTATTATTAATAATTTTTTTAATAATGTATCTGTATGTGAACAGTGAATATTTTGATTATTATAACTATCCTTTTGATTTTATGAAGCCAAAAACTAGTTAAAGTTATTTTAGGAATTAATTCATTTTATATCCCTCAAAAAATTCTTAACTTAATAAGACTAATCAAAAAATTAATTAATGAGAAAAATTATTACTCTAATTTTTTGCATGTTTTTCGTCAATTTAAATTCACAACAATGGGTTGATGATTCATGTAACAAAAAGGCTTCAAAAATTGTAAATGAAGCGGTAGAGCACTTAGTAAATCTAGAACAATTAACAGCTGTTGGTATGGCAAAAGCAGCTTTGATATTTGATAAAGATTGTGGATGTGCAAATTTAGTTATAGCAGCAGCATCAGCGGCTAATGGCTCAAGAAAAAGTAAGCTTGAAGCAATAGATGTTAGTTCTCTAAATTCTGAGGAAAAAGTTTGGCACAAGATGCTTACAGCTACTTTAACTGGAGACGGTGAAACTTACATGGCTACATTAAAAAGCGGTCTCGAAGAAACACCAAATAGCCCTCTTTTAAATTGGTTCAGTTCAGGGGGAGATTACAACAATTATAAAAAATTCTCGACTGATTTTCCAGAGCATGCATCAGCAGCCTATAACATGGTAGCATATGGGTATGCTAATGGTGAAATCGGCGGAAAAGTAGATTATGAAGCAGCTATGGATGCGTTAGACAAATCAAGAGAATTACACGAAGGTCCCAATGCCTTAGATTCTAGAGCTGAAATTTATGCAATGTCTGGTGATTACTTAAAGGCTAGACAAAATCAATTTAGAGCATATGACTATGCTTGGTTTGCATCGCCTTACACGCCTAAATTAGTTACATATAACAGAAAAGTAAATAAAGAGGAAATAGTAAAAAACTTAAAAGAAGCACAAGTTAATCTACAAAATGCTATACTGGAACGTGATAAGGAAGAGTATGAAAAATATGTAACAACTGATATGCAGCTAGTTACAGGAGACTCAAACCTTCAAGAATTTTATGAATTTACTGATGAAAGTTTAACAAGAGAAACTGATGTGAATTGGAACAGTTTTGATTTGAGAGATATAGAAATTGATTTCTCACCTGATATGACTATGGCTGTACTTACATTTTATGCTGACGGATCTTATACTCAAGGGGATTCTGAAGATGTTGTAGACTATAGCACTCGAGCATCAGCTGTATGGATTGCAACTGATGATGGATGGAAAAGCGTACATGCTAACTGGGCACCATATGGTGGTGGATCAGGAATTCCAAAAAACTAAACTTAAATGTCATTATAATGTAAAAACCCAAGCTAAAAGCTTGGGTTTTTATTTAGAAAGTCTCCAGACTCTTAAATAATCCACTTGAAAAGTGCTTGGCAAATCATTAGGATTTGGTAAACCATCCCATGTTTCCATTATTTCTGCATCAAAAATTATATGCAGAGGTCTTTTGAAAAAATCATTTTTCCTTCTAAAAACTTCTTTCCCATCTAAATACCAAACTAATTCATCTGGTGTCCATAGTAATCCATAAATATGAAAATCTTCATGGAAATCATAGTCTACTTCAAGGCGTGTATACCGGTTTTCTAATTTATATTTTCTTTTATTAACTAAGGATTCGACATAAGGGGTTTGATATCGATGTACTGCGGCGTAATAAGCTCTTTGATTTTCTTTCTTATTTGATTTACCAAATACTTCAAAAATATCAATCTCTTCGGAATATTCACCTTCTCTATATTTAACTGATTCCTCTAATGGGTCATATAGCCAAAATGCATTACAAACAGCGGCTTTCATTGATTTAGCTCTTGCTTCGTAATAACCATAATGACTTCTTTCCTTGCTTTTTATTATTGCTGTACTAAACTTATCATATCCTCTTGCTTTATCTTGTATACTAACTTTTTTGGGGTCTAAATTTTTTGCAGATAATCTCAATAATCCTTTTTTCACTTTAACATTTGATCTTGCAAAATGTGATGGTTTTCTACCATGCCAAGCAGGGTTAAAATCCCACCACTTTTTTTCATCTAATTTTGATTTATCAAACTCGTCGCTAAATGATTTGTCGAAAATCCATTCTCCTTCTAGTGAAGCAAAAGGTTGAAAGTTGTCTTGAGAAAAAACAATGGAATTAATTAAAAATAATAGAAAAAATAGCTTTTTCATTTTTTTTACCTAAAATAAATTGTGGATTCTACTATTACTGCAACTATGGCAATTATTAATATCGTTTGCCAAAGAGTCATTCCATATGCACTCAAGAAAAAACCAAGTAAAAATGCAACAAAAAATTTCCAGTAAAGTAGTTTTTTCATTTCTTCTTTTTTTTAAATAAAGCTACAGTAGAAATAAACATAAAATTAAGCACATTACAATTATATCTTCTGCCTTGTTTACTATTCCATAAATCAATCTAGCTAATTGAACAATAATACCAAATATTGCGATTTTATTTTTCATTTTAGAGGATTTTTAAAATTCATTGCAGAGATTGATGGATTCATTAATTCAGAGTTAGGAATCCCTAATTCTTGGGGGGATGGTTTTATATATTCAGATTTTCTTTCTTCAAATGTTACTATCCCTTTGTCAAAATCGCATGTCATAAATGTATATAAAGAGTCTTTATAAGGACATGTTTTAATAATTGAAGGGAATTTACTTTCAATTTTTTTTGAAAATCTTGAGAACTTATATTTATCACCAACCCATTTATATGATGCGCTATTTATATGTATATAATTTATGCCGTTTATTGATTGATTGTAATCATCATGATGATGCCCACTAATACATGCAACAACTTTTCTAGTACCGTTTTCAAATTTGAAATTCTCTATTATTTTTCTTATTTCAACTCTATTTTTAACACCATATTTAGCATCTAAACTTTGATGGCTGAAAATTATTACTGGGAGATTAGTATTTCTTAAATCATTTTCAATCCAATTCTTTTGTTCATTGCCTATATATCTGTAATAGTACTCGTTCCAATCATTTGGGTTTTTATCATTCCCGTCCAATATAATAAAATGAATTCCTCCTTTATCAAATGAATAGTATCTCTTTTTCATTCCCCACCAGTTCATAGTTTGATCTTTTTTAAAGCCAAAATCAACCATGTCATGGTTTCCTAAAACATGATACTTTATCCCTTTATAATTGTTCCAAGTGTTTATAAATTTTTGGTTAGCTTTTCTTGGTAGTGCAAAATCACCAAGCTGAATCACAAAATCAACATTAAACTTATTTGCATCTTTCAAAAACTTTTTAATTCTTTTGGTCCCATCAAAAATTATATCTTGATGAACATCTGCAATAATTCCAACTTTTAAATTTGGTATATTTTTTTGTAAAAAATCGGTAGGCAAAAATGCTGAACTACTTAGTAAAATACTGTTTTTTAAAAAATCTCTTCTTTTCAATTACGCAAAAAGTTATTTAACAAATTAAAAATTTAATTATTTATTTTTATGATTTGATTAATTATTTTAAAAAAATATGAGTGATATATTAAAGGCTATTGGTAATACACCAATTGTTAAGCTAAAAAATATAGTCCCTGGTGGATGTGGAGAAATTTATGTTAAAATCGAAGCATTTAATCCCACTGGATCAAAAAAAGACAGAATGGCGCTATCGATGATTTTGGGAGCTGAAAAAAGAGGGATTTTAAAAAAAGGAATGACTGTAGTAGAATATTCAGGTGGCAGTACCGGTGCAGGTTTGGCATTTGTTTGTTCACTTAAGGGTTATAATTTTAGGCTGGTTACTGCAGATGTATTTGGGAAAGAAAAAATTGATTTGATGAGATCATTGGGAGCTAATCTAGAAATTATCAAAAGTTCAGACGGTAAGATAAATAAAGAGCTGATTACCAAAATGATTAAAAAAGCTGATCAAATTTCAAAAGAACCAAATACTTTTTTTACAAATCAACT
>CENP01239088.1_pt1 | contig 18314 bp, 11 predicted proteins | sample 361281 | NCBI WGS metagenome assembly CENP01 (sample SAMEA2591122, study PRJEB7988) | marine metagenome | biome: marine biome (ENVO:00000447); feature: deep chlorophyll maximum layer (ENVO:xxxxxxxx); material: saline water (ENVO:00002010), including plankton (ENVO:xxxxxxxx) | depth 70 m | reverse complement strand
TTATTCAATCTGTTGGATCTACTGAAGGACTTGGTTACCAACCTCTTGTTGCTGCCGCAGCAACAGTCTCTATAAGTGGAATAGGAACTGTAGAATCTATCAGTGTTGGTTTCACTGGAAGCGGGTATAGATCTCAAGGTCATTATGAAATTGTCACTAAGACAAATTATCCAATTTCTACTGGAACAACAGAAATTTTTATCGATAATCAAAATAGTGTATTTGGTATTCTCAATGAAGTTTATAATGGAACTAATGCATATATTGGTATTGGAACATACAGAGCACAGTATGGAACTATTCTGAATGGTATTGGAAATACTTTTGTTGAACTTAGAACAACTCAAACTTCACAATTCGATATTCCTACAGGAACTCCAGTAAGTATTGGAGTAACACTTCCATATGGTATTGTTAATGTTAGTGCTGCTACTAGTAGCATCAGTGCAGGAGCAGTTCCTGGTCTTACTTACGATGTATTAGATGCAGACTATAGTCCTACAACTGGTATTCTTTCTATAACACTTCCAAAGGATCATGAATTGAATCAGGGTGATTATATCACAATTAAGGACAATAGTTTGAACTTTACTTGTAATAGTGATAATAATACTAGAACAAAGTCATATCCTAGACCAAATCTAGACACTAATGCAAGCAGAAGACCTCTAAGACTTGAAGAGGTTCAGGGACAGGAAGCCACTTTATTTGTTGGTTTCTCAACCTTTGCGTACTTCAATGTTTCTAACGCTGTTTATAACCATAATACTGGAGATTTAGAACTTACTATTGGTAGTCATAATTTTGTTGCCGGTAGAGGTATATCTCTCGAAACAAATTCATTGACCTTTACTTGTGCTCAAGATAGTCATGGGTCTAATCACACATATCCTAGACCAACAGATCCAGCAGCAAATACAACTCTTGATATTACTTCAGTAACTTCTACTACAATTACTGTTAATGTCGGAACTAATCCAGCTACTATTTCTGCTGGTGCCCATACATTTGTAAGTGCAACATCAAATGCTGTTCGTGCTGGTGGACAATATACACACACTTTTGTTGGTATTGGTACAGATGCTGTTGTGAGCACTGCATCTACATCTGTTCAACATATTGGTTTTGCAACTGTTATTACTGGCACCGGACATATTTCCACTAGTGTTACAATCACTAATCCTGGATATAATCTTAATGTTGGTGTTAATACAATGGTAATTATTCCTCAAATTATATTTGATGACCCTCAACCATATGCAAACATGCCGTTGATATTCTCTGAAGAAAACGCATTAGTTGGTTTTGGTACACATGCAAGAGTTAATATACAAGTTGGTAATGGATCTAGTGTGATTGCATATGAATTTACAAATAATGGATATGCATATGGAAATGGTGATATTTTAACTGTACAAACTGGTGGTTTAACTGGCATTCCAACATCATCAAACTTCAGAGAATTCCAGATTACTGTCGATCAAACTTTTGATGATGTTTTCAATGGATGGAATCTTGGTGAACTTGAAATCTTGGATAATATTGATAGTTATATTGATGGTAGGAGAAAATTATTCCCACTCTTTAGAAATGGAGATAGACTTTCTATTATTGCCGCTAAAGGTTCAAAAATTGATCCTAATCAATTGTTGCTTGTGTTCTTAAATAATATTCTTCAGGTTCCTGGAGAATCATATTTCTTCTTTGGAGGTAATAGAATTAGATTCTTGGAGGCACCTAGAGTTGGTGATTTCTTAAGGATTGTTTTCTATAAAGGTAATGGCGAAAGTGATGTTATTAAAACAGATGTAGTGCAGACTGTGAAGGAAGGAGACACTCTTGAGATTTATTCGCAGGATCCGATTCTTAATGAAAATAAGAGAAATGTTGTGGATATTGTTTCAACGGATACAGTAGAAACTCTTCCTTATTTTGGTCCTGGAAATACCAGGGATGTTGAATTAACTAGACCAGTTGCTTGGTGTCGGCAAACTAAGGATAAAATTCTTAATGGTCTACCAGTTTCTAAGGCAAGAAGATTTTATGAACCAACAATTTTACCCAATGCATATCTGATTAAACCAGTTGGTGTTGGAGATACAGTTTTTAGTGTTAATACTACTAGACCTCTGTTCAACCAATTTAATGAGTTTGATACTATTCAAGGCAAACTTGCACAGAATAAAATAAAAATTCATCCACCAAGTGAAATATCTCCAGCTTTTGCTACTGCAACTGTTTCTATTGCGGGAACTATATCCGCAATAACATTATCAGATGGGGGACATGGTTACTTGACGACTCCTACTGTAAGCATTGCAAGTACAAATGGCGTAGGGATTGGAACAAGTGGAACAGCAACAGCAACTGCTACACTCACAAACGGAGTTGTTACTGGAGTAACAATAACTAATGGAGGTATTGGTTATACAACAGTACCTAGTGTTCTTATTTCTCCTCCACAAGCAAGTGCTCGCGAAGAATGCGATGTTTATTTCCCTGATGGATATAGGGGAGATTCTGGAACTATTGTTGGGTTTGCAACAACGTCAATTAGTGGACAAACTTTTGCGTTGTTTGATTTCTTTATTCCAGAACAGGATCAAGTTTTCAATGACGCTACATACGTCGGGGCTGCTATAACTACTTCGAGTATTGAACAAGGTGACGCATTTACCATATATAACTCTAATGTTGGAATAGCAGTTACCTCTATTACAAGTTATGATGGTTCTGGTCAAGTTCTTGGTATAAGTACTTCATACATTGATGGAGTTTATGAAGTAGCAGAAGTTATCAAACAACCCAGGGTTGTAGGTGGAATTGCAACTGCGACAGCAAGAGTCCGTGCAAGAGTTGACAATCCTCCCGTAGGATTTGACTTTAATTCAAATTGGGATGGAACTACAGGAATGACAACATCAAACTATCAAGGTTCTTATAGTTGGGGTAGAATAGTAGTTAAGAATAGATCAATTTCGATTGGTCATACTGCGTATAATTCTCAAGGAATAAGTGGTATTACTACATCTACTATTATAACAAGAAATAGACCTCTCGCATTTGTAAGATATGATGAAACTCTGTAACTAAATAAAGAAAAAACTGTGGCAAAATGTCTGCAATAATTACAGATCAAATTAGAATTTTAAATGCAAAAAATTTTCGGAATGGTATAGTAAACACTTCTAATGCTTACTATACTTTTGTTGGATTGACTAATGCTTCTGATTTTAATACAAAATGGGAAGAAGCACCACCATCTCCCAGAGATAATTTTAATCAGGAAAATGATTATTGGGATACCATGATTGCTATGAAGAGAATTACCTCTTCAGATATTATGCATGTTGTACCCAAAAGAACCTGGGCTTCCGGTTCAAAGTATGATATGTATCGCCACGATTATAGTGTCGATAATCTTGCTGCAGTTTCAAGTTCAACAAATCTTTATTCGTCATTTTTCTATGTGATGAATAAAGATTTTAGAGTTTATATTTGCCTTCAGAATGGAACAAGTCCAGATAATCCTACAGGGAAACCTTCATTAGATGAACCGACATTTACTGATTTGGAACCAAGAGTTGCTGGTTCAAGTGGAGATGGATATATTTGGAAATATTTGTACACCTTGAGTCCTTCAGATATTATCAAATTTGATTCCACTGAGTTTTTACCCGTTCCAAATGATTGGGAGACCTCTTCGGATAATGCTCTTGTTAGAGATAATGCTGTAAATGGTTCTATTAAAATCGTAACTGTAACCAATAAAGGTTTAAATGTAGGTGCGGCAAATTTACAATACAGAAATGTTCCTATTAGAGGAGATGGTTCCGGTGCAGAATGCACTATTACTATTGATGAAAATTCTCAAGTTCTTTCTGTAGAGGTATCAAATCAAGGTTCTGGTTATACATATGGAACAATTGATTTAGTTGCTGGTTCTGTACCTACTGGAACAATTAGGCCAACATTCGATGTTATCATTTCACCACAAGGTGGGCATGGAAAAAATATATACAGAGAATTGGGTGCATCTAATCTTTTACTTTATGCGAGAATTGAGAACGACATACAAAATCCAGATTTTATTACTGGCAATAAAATTGCAAGAGTTGGTATTGTAGAGAATCCAACTGAGTATAATTCTAACACAATTCTTGATAAACCAAAAGCAAGTGCAGTGGGAGCACTAAAACTTGTCGGAGCCGGGTACAGTACAGCAGAATTTGCTGTTAACTCATTTGTTTCTCAAACTATTGCAACAGGAACAACAGCATTTGGTAGAATTATTAATTATGACCAAACAACAGGAGTTTTAAAGTTCTGGCAGGACAGGTATCTTGTTGGTTTTAATACTTCAGATGGTTCTGCCAATATAACTCCAAGATATAGTTATGATTTGACAGAATTTACAAGTGCGCCGGACACTGGTGGTTCACTTACAATTGTTCCCGATAATGGGAATAATTCCACTCTATCTATAGATAGTACTTTTACCGGTGCTTCTTCCGTAATAAATAATAGGACCTATTATTATGGTCTAAATTTCGTTGACGGTGTTGCGTTACCAGAAGTTCAAAAACAATCTGGTAGCATCATTTACGTTGATAATAGACCTTCTATTCTTAGATCGTCGAATCAAAAAGAAGACATAAAAATTATCTTGCAGTTCTAAAGGATTATGCCACAACAAACTAATCTCAACGTATCGCCATATTTTGATGATTATGATCCATCCAGCGATTTCCATAAAGTTCTGTTTAAACCTGGTTATCCAGTACAAGCAAGAGAATTAACAAGTCTTCAATCGATTCTTCAAAATCAGATTGAAAAATTTGGTCAACACTTTTTTAAAGAAGGATCCAAAGTAATTCCAGGAAATACAGGATATACTCAACTTTATTATAATGTTCAATTAAATAATTCCTACCAAGGAGTTCCTGTCTCTGCTTATGCAGATCAACTTGTAGGTTTGAGAATAACTGGTCAGAATTCCGGTGTAACTGCTGTTGTTGATAGTGTTCTTCTTCCTATTGATTCTGAAAATGGCAATTTAACATTATATGTAAATTATATTAATTCAAATACTGCAAATAATTTAACACAAGAATTTTTTGATAATGAAGAATTGGTTTGTAGCGCATCAATCAATTCCAGTCTCTTAGGCAATTCTACAATACCTGCAAATAGTCCTTTTGCAGTAACTATTCAACAAAATGCAAGTTCTATTGGTTCTGCATTTCAGATTCAACAAGGTGTGTATTTTATTAGAGGGCATTTTGTACAGGTAGATACTGAAACTCTAATTCTTGATCAATACGCAAACAGACCAAGTTATAGAGTTGGTCTTCAAATTAGAGAAGAAATTATAACTTCTGATTTAGATGAAACTTTAAATGATAATTCTCAGGGATTTAATAATTATTCTGCACCAGGTGCAGATAGATTAAAGATTTCTGTAAGTCTTTTTAAAAAACCACTTGATGATTTTGATGATAATAATTTCATTGAACTTGCTGTAATTGAAGATGGTATAATAAGGTCTCAAGTTAAAAATACAAAATCCGGTTCAAATCAGGTTTTTCGTGAAGATTTGATAGATACTCTTGCACAGAGAACATTTGAACAAAGTGGTCACTATGCAGTAAAACCTTTTGATGTATCTGTATTTAATTCACTTAATAATAATCTAGGCAATAATGGGTTATTTGAAGGTGGGGAATTTACTTATGGTGGATCTACAGCATCTGATGACTTAGCAATATTTAAAATTTCCTCAGGTAAAGCATATGTAAAGGGATATGAGATTGAAACCTCAACACCCACTTTTATTGATGTTGAGAAACCAAGAACAACTAAGGATGTAAATGCAGAATCTTTATCATATAACACTGGCGCAACATTAAAACTGAATAGAGTATTCAGAACACCAGCGCCAGGTATTGGAATAGGTAACACTTATGTTGTAAGTTTACGAGATCAAAGGTGTGGGTCAGATCAAGAAGTTGCCTCAGGAACAGAAATTGGTCTTGCTAGAGTTTATGACTTTAGATTAGAATCCGGTTCATATAGCACAGATAATGCAAACACTAATGAGTGGGGATTATCTTTGTTTGATGTTCAACCATTTACATTATTGACCCTCAATCAGGCACATACTTTATCAGTGCCAACCTTTGTTAAGGGTTCTAATAGTGGTGCTACTGCTTTCCTTAGAGACTCTGTTACTAATTCTACGGCACTAACTCTTTATGAAAGAAATGGTTCTTTTATTGAAAATGAACCTCTTATTTTTAATGGAAATCAAGATGGTAGAATTGCCATTGCAATTACAGAAAAATCTATTGCTAATGCAAAATCTATTTTTGCCACTGAAGATAGATTAGTTGGTATTAATACCTTTGCTGCTGATATTGTCCAAAATAACGTATTTAATGTCGGTGTTGCTACAGTTGGTCACACTGGTAGAGTAGAAAGTGCTAATCCAAGATTCTTGGATATTGTAAAAGTTGATGATCTACTTACATATTCAGATCTTGTAAGATCAACTGATAAAATTATGGTTAAAGTGACCGCAGTTGATACTAGTAGTGTTACAGTTCAAGGTGTTCAAACTGTTGCTGGTATTGTTAATGGGACTCTCCCACCGTCAGGGTCTATAAATGTTTCTGATATGAATATTGTAAGGACTTCTCTTGAGAAATCATCAGACAATACTTTATATACAAAATTAACTAAACAAAATATTGCTACTGTAGACCTTAATGAATCTACAATCACTATTAGAAAAGTCTATGATGTAAATATTCTTTCTAATGGAACTATTGATACTTCAACAAGCATGGATGCGGGAGACAGAGAAGTCTTTTTACCATTTTCTGCTAATAGATATTCTCTTATTCGAACTGATACTGGAGAAACTATTGAATTGACAGAAAACAAAATATCATTCAATGCTACTAACACAAAAATTTTAAATATCTTTAATATTGCTGGTGGTGCCGGTGCAGCAAAATTAGTTGCCACTTTAAGAAAATCAAAACCAAAATCAAAGATTAAAAATAAAATTAATGTAAACTCCTTAATAGTCAATAAATCAAAACTTGAGGGATCAGGTATTGGCACAACAACTTTAAATAATGGTCTTGAATATGGAAACTATCCTTTTGGAACTAGAGTTGAAGATGAAATTATTTCTCTAAATGTGCCAGATGTTTTAGAGATACATGGCGTATTTGAATCCAGTGGAACTAGTGATCCCATTGCTCCAAAAATTTCATTTTCCAACATTGTTAGTCAAACTTCTACAACTCAAGATATTATAAATGGCGAAATACTTATTGGCCAAACGAGTGGTGCAATTGCTGTTACTGTAGGAAAACCAGATAACTTAAGTATATCATTTATTACAAAAAATCAAATTGATTTTGTTGAGGGTGAAACAGTTATTTTTCAAGATAGTTTAGTTGAAGGTACTATCAGCACTATAATTGAAGAGAGTTTTAATATATCCTCCAATTATACATTTAGTACTGGACAGAAAAAAACAATTTACAGTCATAGCTCTTTGAGAAAAAGACCTTCTGCTTCTTCACCAACTAAGAAAATAATTGCATACTTTTCTTCTGCTAAGTATGATGGCGGCGATACTGGAGATATCACAACAGTAGAAAGTTATAACTCCTTTGATTATGCAACAGAAATTCAATCATTTGATGGGATTTCTAATAGTGATATTATTGATATTAGACCAAGAGTTTCAAATTATATAGTTTCTGAAGGAGCACGTTCTCCTTTAGAGTTTGAGGGAAGAGTATATAATCAATCAGGAAATTCTGGTGCAAATATTCTTGCTTCAAAAGAAAATTTAGTATTTGATTTTTCTTTTTATCTTGGAAGAATTGATAGACTTTTCCTCACAAAAGATGGTAAGTTCCAGGTTGTTTATGGAACCCCTGCAGAAAAACCAGAATCGCCTATGGGAATTAATGATGCAATGGAGATTGCATCAATTAATCTACCTCCATATCTCTTTAACCCCGAACAAGCATCTCTCAAGTTCTTAGAACATAAGAGATATAGGATGTCAGATATTAAGCAACTTGAGAATAGAATTAGAAATTTAGAATATTATACATCATTATCTTTACTTGAATCTAAAACAGAGAGTGCTTTTATTGCTGATTCTGATGGTCTTAATAGATTTAAGAGTGGATTCTTTGTTGATAATTTTAATTCATTCAAATCTCAAGAAACTAAATCAATTATTAATAATTCAATTGATAGAAAGAACAAGGAGTTAAGACCAAAGCATTATACAAATTCTATTGACCTTATTTTTGGACCTGTTGAAGAAATAAGTTCATCCACAGATTTTAAATTTAATGTAATTGAAGGTGAAAATATTTCTAGAAGTAATGATATAGTTACCCTTGATTATTCAGAAGTTAGTTGGTTGCAGCAAACATTTGCTACTAGATCCGAAAGTATTACTCCGTTTACGGTAAGTTTCTGGCAGGGTACGATAGAACTTACTCCATCTTCAGACACTTGGGTTGATACTGTTAGAGTTCAGACTAGAATTATTGAAACTGAAGGTAACTATGCCGCTACAGTTGATTACTATGAGAGAACTAATGAGTTAGACCCTCAAACAGGATTTGTTCCCATTCTTTGGGATTCTTGGGAGACAAATTGGACCGGTGTATTAGATACTGTAGAATCTGAAAGTAGAACAGCAACTGATGCTACATCAGAATCTACTAAGAAACTTGATGGAACATCTGGTCCCGGTCAGTGGGTAAGGAGAAATGCTACTACTGTTTCTCAGGAAGAATTCCAAGAAACATTTGATCTTGGAACAGAATCTAGAGGAGGAACGCGAACTATTGTTCATGAGGAATATGAGAAGACTTCTATTAATGATAGAATTGTAAGTAGAGATCTTGTTCCATTTATGAGATCTAGAAATATTGAATTTAATTCCAGAAAATTAAAACCCGGAACTCAAGTTTATCCATATTTTGATGGAATTGATGTATCAAGATATTGTGTTCCAAAACTCATTGAAATTACAATGACATCTGGTACTTTTACTGTTGGTGAAAATGTACGCAGTATCCCTTTAAAGAAAGGTGTTTCTGCTCCTAAGTTCTATGCAAGAGTTGCACAAATTAATCATAAAGGTGGAGAGTATAATGCAGCAACAAGAACTTACGACCAAAATCCATATAATGGTCAGTTGATTCCGTCTTCATACAATTCAACTTCAACTATATTAAATATCGATACATATTCTTTATCAAATGAGACTCAAGGTGAGTATTATGGATATATTGAAGTTGGAACTTTACTTGTTGGAGAAAGTAGCGGGGCAACTGCAACAGTATCTGATTTGAAGTTAGTTGTCGATAACCAATCATCTCTCATCGGCAGTTTCTATATTCCTGAGACAATTACGTCATATCATCCAAGATTTGAATCTGGCATTAGATCCTTTACTCTTTCTAGTAGTGATACCAATGATGTTGAAAATGTAACCACCATAGCTTCAGAATCATACTCTGCTACTGGTATCATTGAAAATGAAGGTTCTGTTAGAAATATTAGACTTGAAGATAAGAAAGAATTTGAACAGCAGACAGTGAGTAGATCCTCTGGAACACAGATTGTTGGAACCAGTGTGGTCAATAGAACTTCTCCTGAAACTATTACTGCTTGGTATGACCCACTTGCTCAAACTTTTACTGTTGATGACGAAACTGGTATTTTTATTACTAGGTGTGATATTTTCTTTAAATCCAAAGATGACATGGGTATTCCCATCACTATGCAAATCAGAACAGTAGATGGTGGAATTCCAACTTCTAGAGTTCTCCCTATGTCAGAGGTGATCTTAGATCCTGATGAAGTTTCAATCTCAACTGATAGTTCTATTGCCACATCGTTTACCTTCAAAGCACCAATTTATCTTGAAGGAAGAAAAGAATACGCGATTTGTTTATCCACAAACTCGACAAAGTATGATACTTTTGTATCAAGAATTGGGCAAGAAGATTTTCTTACAGATACTCTGATTTCTACACAACCATTCTTAGGTTCGCTGTTCAAATCACAAAATGCATCTGGATGGGAGGCAAGTCAGTGGGAAGATCTTAAGTTTACACTTTATAGAGCAGAGTTTGATACTTCCGGTTCAATTGACTTGTTCAATTCACGTTTGTCTGTCGGAAATAAGCAAGTCCCAAATCTGCTACCAAACTCACTTGAATTGAAATCAAGAAAAATTAAGATAGTTCTTTCTGCACCAGATGATGGAACTAACGCTTATGAATTAGGAAATACTTTCCATCAAGATGGGACTAACGCCACTGGCAATTTAGTTGGTGTTGGAGGTTCAGCAACAGGAACTCTGACGGTATCTAATCCAGGTGTTGGATATACTCCAGCTTCTGGTGCTCAAACTCGTTCGGTGCCATTAATAACCCTCTCTGGAAATGGTAGTGGTGCCAATGCCAACATTACATTTCAAAACGGAGTTGCTATTGGCGCAACTATTTCTACGGATGGTGGAGGTAGTGCATATAATGTGGGAGATGTTCTTAGTATTTCCGGTGTTGATGTTGGAAGAGACTTAAGATTAACTGTTGCCGGTGTTGCTGCTACAAATACTATTGTACTTGATAATGTTGTTGGTGATTTTATTTCTAATAGCAGCAATGGAATTAAATATGTTTCAAGTAATAATTCTGTTGGATTTACCACATTCTCTATCAGCAATGTTTCCGGACCAGTATACCCATTATCAATAACTACATTCGCAAATGATTCTGATGGAAGACATATAAAAGTCAACCATGCAAATCATGGTATGTATTTTGATGATAATAGAGTTGAGATAAGTGGCGTTGAATCTGATATAGTTCCTACTCGTCTTACAATTGCATACGATGTAGGTTCTCAAGGTTCAATTTCTGTAGAAAGTAATGCTTCCTTTACTGAGTTTGAGAAGTTCCCGGTAGGGAATACGAACCGTGGTTATTTAAAAATTGGCGATGAAGTTATAGAGTATACATCTACATCAGGATCAAATGTTATTGGAGGAACAATTACTAGAGGTGCAAATAAAGCATCTTATCCAATTGGCACATTAGTTTACAAGTATGAACTATCTGGAATTAATCTAGCAAGAATTAACAAAATTCATGATATGAATGATGTTACTGTTACGAATCCAATCACCTTAGATTCTTACTATATCAAACTTAACATGGCGGAGAAGTTTAATGTTAATAATCTAGATCGCAGCACAGAAAGAAATACAGATGATGCACCTTCACTTTATGTTCAAGATACAAAATCTGCTGGTGGATACGGAATTAGAGCATCTCAAAATATTCCTTATGAAATTGTAACTCCGATGATTCAGTCTCAGACTGTTCAGGGTTCTACAATTAATGCCCAGTTTAGATCCACAACAACTACTGGAATTAGTGGAAATGAAATTCCATTTGTTGATAATGGATTTGAATCAATTGTATTAAATAAACCAAATTTCCTCTCTACACCAAGAGCAATATTCTCTAAAGTTAATGAGGATCAAAAACTTACTAATGTTCCTGGCAATAAGTCTATGACTCTTAGATTATTCCTGAACTCCGTTGATACAAGAGTAAGTCCTGTAATTGATTCTCAAAGAATGAATACAATCTTTACTACAAATAGAGTTAATAATCCAATCACAAACTATATTACAGATCCTAGAGTAAATAGTATTGATTCCGATCCTTCTGCTTTTCAATATATCTCTAGAGAACTTTCTCTGGAGAACTCTGCAACTTCACTTAAGATTGATCTTAATGCTTACATTAATACTTTCTCTGATATCAGAGCATTCTATTGTGTTGGAAATGAACCAACATCAAATCCTATCTTTACCCCATTCCCAGGATTCTCAAATCTAAAATCAAATGGAAACATCATAAATCTAAAAGATAATGATGGTCATCCTGATACTGAGATACAAAAAACGAATGTCCTTGATTTTAATAGCAACAATCTTGAGTATAAGGAATACATCTTTACAATGGATAATTTGGAACCATTTAGATACTATAGAATCAAACTCGTAATGACATCGACTAACCAAGTTTATGTTCCTAGAGTTAAAGACCTTAGAGTTATCGCATTAGCATGACAGAATATCATGGAGTAGAGGGTCACTCAAATCTTTTAAGAGACCCTAATAATGATTCAATTGTAAATATAGATTCTCTTGGTTATGAAAGATATATTACCAGTCGTGAATCTAAAAATAAAAAGAATCAAAAAATACAGAACATTGAAAAAGAGGTTGCTAATATAAAAGAGGATATCAACGAAATCAAAAACTTACTAAAGGAGTTATTAAATGAACCCAAATGAAATTGAACTTACAAATTTAACTAAGAGTTTTGAATATACAAAACTTGCATCAAAAATAGATCAATGTGAAGATATAGTTGAATTGAGAAATTTGGCAAAATCATTTTGCAAATTATATTTTAAGCAACAAGAAACTATGTCTATTATAGGATTGAGATAAATACACACATAGGAAACTTGTGAATAAATGGCACAACCATCATCTAGACAGACTTTAATTGATTATTGTAAGAGACAGTTAGGAGCTCCTGTATTAGAAATCAACGTTGCTGATGAGCAGATTGATGACTTAGTTGATGATGCCCTTCAATATTGGAATGAGAGACATTATGATGGGGTTTCTCAGATCTACTTAAAGTATAAAATTACACAAGATGATGTTAATAGAGGTAGAGCACCAGCAGGAGAAAGTTCTACGGCAGGAGTAACAACCAGCACTGCTAGTACATCTATAGTTGGTACGGCAACTACTTTTAGTTTTACTGAAAATAGCAATTACTTACAAGTTCCTTCAGATATCATAGGTATTCAGAAAGTATTTAAATTTGATGGAACTAATACTGCTGTAAGCAATATGTTCAGTATTAAATATCAAATGTTTCTTAATGACATTTATTATTGGGGAACATCCGAAGTGCTGACGTATGCTATGACAAAAACGTATTTGGAAGACATAGATTTTCTTCTAACTACAGAAAAGCAAATTAGATATAATCAAAGAATGGATAGATTATATCTTGATATAGATTGGGGAGGAGTAAGTGTAGGAGATTACATTGTTATTGATTGTTATAGATTGTTAAATCCAAATGATTTTTCAAAAGTTTGGAATGACACTTTTGTTAAAAAATATTTGACTATGCTTATTAAAAAACAGTGGGGTCAAAATCTTATTAAGTTCCAAGGAGTTAAACTTCCTGGTGGAATAGAACTTAATGGAAGACAGATTTATGATGATGCTATAAAAGAAATTGATGATTTAATGGAGAAGATGTCAAATACATATGAACTTCCTCCTTTAGATATGATAGGTTAATATGTTAAATCCATTTTTTATTCAAGGTACAAGTGGAGAACAGAATCTTGTACAAGATTTAATAAATGAGCAGTTAAGAATGTATGGTGTGGAAGTTTATTATCTTCCACGTTCTTTCCTGTCCACAAATACTGTTATTGAAGAAGTTATTGAATCTTCTTTTGAAAATGCATATCCTATTGAAGCGTATGTTCAAAATTACGAAGGGTATGATGATAATAGTACATTACTTTCTAAATTTGGAATACAGTCAACACAAGAGATGACTTTCATCATTTCAAAAGAAAGGTATGAAAATTATATTGCTCCATTAACCGATGGTATAGCAAATCTTAAATTAACATCTAGACCGAAAGAGGGCGATATCATTTATATGCCCCTTGGTGATAGAATGTTTGAAATAAAATTTGTTGAACATGAAAAACCATTCTACCAATTACAAAAAAATTATGTCTATGAGTTAAGATGCGAACTCTTCAGATATGAAGATGAGATCATTGATACCGGTATAGAAGATATTGATGATACTCTAGTTGGGAGTGATTCAGATGGTGTTAGTGAATCTGGTTATTCTACCATCCTTGGTGGTACACTAACAATGACTTTAGTCGGAAGTGCAACGACTGCTACTGCTATTACAGGTATAGTTAATGGAGGTATCCGTTCTATTACTGTAGGAAAGCAAGGTGCTTTTTACAATATAGCTCCAAGAGTTGCTATTTCATCAGCACCTTCTGGAGGAAACACCGGTTTTGCAACCGTTACAATTGATAGAGATGCTATTAGTTCTGTAGATATAATAAATGCTGGTGCTGGTTATACAGTGGCACCTGAAATATTATTCGTAAGTAAAACTGGAATTGGTGCTACTGCTAGTGCAACCCTTGGAAGTGGTTCAATAGGAATTATCACAGTAACTAGTGGGGGTTCTGGTTATACAACCTCTCCAACCATTACATTTACTGGTATATCTACTGTATCTGCGGCAGCAACAGCAATTCTCTCTTCTACTGGAACTATCACTTCTATTAATATCACAGATGCTGGTATAGGATATACTATAGCACCTACAATTACAATTTCATCTCCAGGATCACCAGACACTGGAGACTTTACTTATAATGAAATTGTGACCGGTTCTACAAGTGGTACAACCGCAAGAGTCCGAACATGGAATACAACTACTAATGTTCTTGAACTTGGTAATGTTACTGGAACTTTCACTATTGGAGAAACTATTGTCGGTACTTCTTCTTCTGCTACACATACGGTGTTTTCATTAGATAATGATCCTGCTGATGACGGATACTCAGAAAATGACACTATTGAACTTGAAGCAGACGGAATACTTGATTTTACCGAGAAAAATCCTTTTGGGATGCCTTAACTAAATATTATTATAGTGAACAAAAATTATGTTTGAGTTTTTTTACCACGAAATTCTAAGAAAGACTATCATATCATTTGGTACTCTTTTTAATAACATTAATATTCAGAAGAAGGATGCTTCTGATACAAATTTCAGTGTGATGAAAATACCTCTAGCATATGGTCCTACGCAAAAGTTTTTGGCAAGACTTGAGCAATCAGGTGATTTAAACAAATCTACATCATTGTCTTTACCAAGAATGTCTTTTGAGTTTACTGGTCTTACTTATGATTCTTCTCGTAAAGTTACTACAACTCAAAAGATTGCTGTAAAAGACCCCAATACAGAAAAGAAGGTAAATAAGACTTTCACTCCGGTTCCTTACAATATGCAATTTGAACTTAGCATCATGTCTAAGTTAAATGACGATGCTCTTCAGATTGTAGAACAAATTTTACCATATTTTCAGCCAGCATTTAATCTTAGTGTAGAACTTGTTGATACAATAAACGAAAAAAGAGATATTCCTATCATATTAGAAAATATTACAATGCAGGATGATTATGAGGGAGATTACTCTTCTAGAAGAGTTCTTCTTTATACATTAAGATTTACTGCGAAGACATATCTGTTTGGTCCTGTTACAAGAGTCGAACCAATCAAGCAAGCAACACTCTCTTACTATACTGATAATTCTGAAAAGAGAGACATTGCTTATAGAGTTACACCTAGAGCAGTCAAAGATTATGATAATTCTGTTGTAACTCTTCTTACTGAAGATATTAAAAGTGGAGATACTACTATTACAGTAGACAATAATAGTAGTATTACTGCAAATACTTACTTTGAGATTGACGGAGAATTAATATATATCAAAAAAATTGGTAGCAATAACCAACTTACAATTGATAGAGGAAGAGACAATACTACAGCAAAAGATCATGTTAGGGGAGCAGAACTCAAATCCATAACACAAGCAGATAATGATTTAATTGAAATTGGAGACGATTTTGGATTTGATGGTAATACATTTATGTAATTGAATATGACTAATAAATTTGATGGTTTAGATGAAGCATTTGATGTAGAGGGAGAGATACTTCCCAAAGAAAAACCTGAAATCGAAAAAGTAAAACCTAAAACATCTTCGTATGAAGATGTTAGGAAAGACTATGAATACACCCGTGGTAATTTATATTCAATTATAGAAAAGGGGCAAGAAGCAATTAATGGTATTCTTGAACTGGCACAAGAAACAGAGCAACCAAGAGCATATGAAGTTGCTGGTCAGTTAATTAAGAGTGTTTCCGATGCTACGGATAAATTAATGGAACTTCAGAAGAAGTTAAAAGATGTGGAGGAAGATACTGCCCAAAAAGGTCCAACAAATGTTACTAATGCTTTGTTTGTAGGGTCTACTGCTGATTTGCAGAAGATGCTGAAAAAGGTAGATAAAAATATAAATAGTTAAAAAAGAAAGAGATGGCGGCAACACCTTCGGTAAATATAGTTATTCCACAAGGTTCTGAATTCACAGAAACTTTCTTGTCTACAGAAACTAATGGAGATACCACCAATCTTGCCGGATACATTGGTGAAGCAAAATTGAAAAAACATGCAGGATCTGCAACATCTTTTACTTTTTCAGTTTCCATAACCGCAGCATCTGGAGAAGTTTCCATAGGAATGACTTCTGGAGCAACTGCATTACTAGAACCTGGAAGATATATGTATGACGTGGTATTAACATCATCATCAGGTGCTAAATCTAGATTAGTGGAGGGAATGTCACTTGTTACTGCAGGAATTACACTCTAATTAACACCATGCCTATTATAAGAAAAAAATCATCAAGCGCAAAGAGAGTACAATCAGTTAGACAAGTTTCAAACTTTGAAGAACTTAATGATGTTAATATTGAAAGCGTTGGTAATGCTCAAGACGGGCATGTTTTAGTTTATGATGCTAGCATAGACAAATTTGTCTTAGTGGATCCCGATGTAGTACTTTCTACATCCGTACAAGATAGCGATCTCCCCGATGATTTTATTTCTCAACTTGAAGGAGAACTCGATCTTGGAGAGATACAAATAGATGTATTAGATGGAGGAGGATTCTAATGCGTAGTTTTAGAGGAATAGATAACGTTAATTTTGGAACTTTAAACGCTGCTAAGAATAGACATGTAGTAAAATATGATGCATCCACTAATCAATATGTATTAATGAATCCGGATAGAATTTTATCAACATCAGCAGCAAGTGGTGATATATCTGATAATTTTGTTAGACAAATTGAGGCAGAAGTGGATACTTCCAATATGAATTTGGGAAAACTAGATGGCGGTTCCTTTTAAACATAAATAAATAAAGCAAAAGAAAATTAGTAATTAAAAGAAATGACAGCTCCTGTAATTCAGTTTAAGAGAGGTCTTCTTGCTAATCTCCCCGGACTGAGGGCAGGTGAACCTGGATTTACTACCGATAGTTATGACTTATATGTTGGTATTGACTCCACCACAAATAATAATCAATTTGTAGGATCGGGAAGATTTTGGTCGGTTGGTTCTGCTTCCGTAGGTAGCGGAGTCAAACTTGTAGAAGGAACTAATAATGGCACCAATGCCATTACAATCAAAGCACCTGATAGTCTTGCTTCTGATGTTTCCTTCACTTTTCCAGGAACTGATGGGTCAAACAATCAAGTCCTGGCAACAGATGGTTCTGGAACTCTCTCATTCATTGATGCAGTAGCAACACTAAACATTGCTGGTGATTCTGGAACAGATACTGTAGCACTGCTTTCAGAAAACCTTACATTTAGTGGTACTTCAAACGAAGTTAACACTGCAGTAACTAATAATACAGTAACTATTGGTCTTCCCGATGATGTAACAATCGGTCAAGACTTAACAATTACAAGAGATCTAGCAATTGGTAGAAATCTTGATGTAACTGGAAATGCTGTATTCAGTAGTACTGGTTCTATTCAGTTACCAAGAGGAACTACCGCACAGAGATTAAGTGGTGTTCTTGGACAAGTTAGATATAATACATCCTTATCTCAGTTTGAAGGATATGGTGCAGGTAATGCATGGGGATCACTTGGAGGTGTTAAAGACGTAGATGGAGATACATTTATTAGAGCAGAATCTGCTGCTGGACAAGATGAAGACTCACTTGAGTTTTTAACAGCAGGAACTGCTAGAGTTTCAATTGACTCTACTGGTAATGTTGGTGTTGGAACAACTGGCGGAGCAGAGGCAGATTCCTCTAATACTGCGGTATTAAATGTAGGTATCGTTACTGCAAACAATTACTATGGAACAGGTGGAGATCTTAAGTTAGGACCCGCAAGTGATGGAAGTTTAACAACATCTGGAGCACTTAATACGTTTACAACAACATCATCAATTGTTAATAGTATAGATGACCTAAACGAAGTAGCATTCAACATCATCAAGAACACTGCTGTTACCGATGT
>CENP01137785.1_pt1 | contig 18335 bp, 13 predicted proteins | sample 361281 | NCBI WGS metagenome assembly CENP01 (sample SAMEA2591122, study PRJEB7988) | marine metagenome | biome: marine biome (ENVO:00000447); feature: deep chlorophyll maximum layer (ENVO:xxxxxxxx); material: saline water (ENVO:00002010), including plankton (ENVO:xxxxxxxx) | depth 70 m | reverse complement strand
TCATTGATGAATCTACCTCCTTTATATATTTTTTTAGTAGAAATTTTGGTATAATCAGGATAGTCTCCGTAAATATTATAAGATCGAGATATTTGCTTGTGTACTACACTAGCGGGTTGACTCCCTCCAAAAACTCCCCTAGCGTTTCGTGGAGCGATGTATTGAATTTCAGGGATTTGCCTTTTTAATTCTTCTACGTTAGAGATCTTAAATTGTGGATTTCTTCCCACTTTAAAACCTTTATAAGGAACACTAGTTCTTTTAGGCCAGATAAACATAGAATTCATGGCCATATCTTGAAATTCACGGTCAAAACCGTTGTCCAAACCTTTCGCAGCACCAGATAGTGTTATGTAGATGAAAATACCCCACAATACCCCAATGACTGTAATTACAGTTCGGGTTTTGTTCTTGGCAATAGAGCCAAAAATCTCCTGCCAAGTATCGAAATCGAAAATGACTTTTAGGCTATTCATCTCTCAAGGCTACAATGGGTTTAATATGGGCGGCCCTTTCGGCGGGCAGATAACCTGCAATAGCACCAAATAGGATCAGTAAAATTGTTGCTACTATTGCAGTGGTATTGTCTATGTAAGGGTCCTGAATGAAAAATTCTTCTAAATGATCTCCAATATTACTCAATACGGCAATTCCACAAATCATTCCTAAAATACCAGAGAGTGTTGTGATAAAAATGGATTCCTGTAATACCATTCCTATTACACTCGTTGGAGTAGCGCCAAGTGCTTTTCTAATACCCAATTCTTTGGTGCGTTCTTTAACAACAAAAACCATAATATTTGATATACCTATGATCCCTGCAATCAGTGTGCCCAAACCCACAAAGGCTACGATGATTTGAAGCACACTGGCAAATTGTTGGTTTTGTCTCATTTGATCGGCTACATTTCTAATTCTAATTCCATTATTGTCTCTAGGATTTATGTCTTTTTTCTTTTTTAAAAAAAGACGCAATTGTTTCTCAAAAATCATAGCACTGGCATAGCCCAACTCAGGGCGATAACTCACAATAATAGAATTTATTTTATCGTTGTTTTTTTCGATTAATTGTCTGGTAGTGTAAGGCATATAAATCAGTCGTTCCTCCCTGTCACCACTTTGATCTTGAAAGACACCAACAACCTTAAAAGCGCTTGTACCCATTTCTAAATATTTTCCAATTGGATCTTCATCTTTGAAAAGGTCTTTTGCGACTAAACGTCCTATTACTATATTTTTAGTTTTATTGATTATATCATTTTCATTGATGAAACGACCCTCCATGATAACAGTTTTTTCTATATATTGATGCTCGGGAGCAACAGCCCTAGAGGAATAGTTGTCAGATTCTCCCTTATATCTTACCCTTGTACTTGTGTTAATTCTTGGGGTAATGCCCACTACGAAAAAGTTAAAATTGTCTTTGATATCTTTCAGGTCACTGTTTTCAAATTCAATTCTGCGATTGGCTTTAAAGCCTCTGTAAGGTTTAGATGTTCTTCCCGGGTAAACCCAAAGAGTATTCGTTGAATCATCTAGGAAAAATTGTTTGAAGCTATTTTTTAACCCATTGCCAAAGCCAAATAAAACAATAAAAATAAAAATCCCTAGGGCTACCGTAAACCCAGAAAGGATCGTCCTCAATTTATTTTTGCGGATGGTTTCAAGTATTTCTTGCCAACGGTCTCTATTAAACATGGTTGTCAACAATAACTTGTTTTACTTTTTGGTCTTCTATAATTAGGCCATCTTTTAATTTCACGACTCTTTTACACATCCTTGCTATATCCAATTCATGGGTAACAACCAATATGGTCTTACCTGTATTGTTGATCTGCTGTATCAAACCCATTACCTCTTTGGATGTTTTAGAATCTAGGGCTCCAGTAGGTTCATCCGCCAAGAGCACCTTAGGCTGTGAGGCCATTGCTCGGGCAATGGCTACCCTTTGTTTTTGTCCACCAGAAAGCTCGCTGGGTAAATGCGTCGCCCATTCCTTTAAACCCACTTTATCTAGATATTCAATAGCTTTTTGTTGTCGGGGTTTTCTTCCTAAACCTTGGTAGTAAAGAGGGAGCGCAACATTCTCCATGGCATTTTTATAGCTAATAAGATTAAAGGATTGAAATACGAATCCCAAAAACTGATTGCGGTATTTAGCAGCAGTGGTTTCAGTCAAATCTTTGATCAAAACATTGTCTAACCTATAGGCTCCTTTATCGGCTAAATCAAGCATACCCAATATGTTAAGCAAGGTAGATTTTCCAGATCCCGATGAGCCCATAATGGCGACCAACTCTCCTTCTTCAACAGTCAAATCAATCCCTTTTAGGACGTGTAAAGAACTGTCCCCCATTTTGTATGACTTGTGAAGATTTTTGATACTGATCATGGTTGATAATTTATTTTTGAATTCGATTTAATCATTCCAAAACTCTTAACGTTTAAAAATAAATTGCAATACCTTAAAATGTTATTTTTTAAGAAGTTTAAAAACTTGGTAACCTACAAACCCAACAAGCAAGTAAGGAATTGCCATCAAATAAATGATACCATTATTGATGCCTTTTGCGGTTTCTAAGGCCTCTCCCGACTCCAATACCGCTCTACACATTGAGCATTGGGCAGAAGATTCTACCATCATAAAAACAACCAGTGCAAAAGTCATTAAAATACGCATGGGCTAATAGTATGGTGCTATCATTAAATAAACTGTCACTCCCGTAACAGCAATATACAACCAAATGGGAAAGGTAATTACAGATATTTTTTTATGATCTGCAAACCTTTTAGAAATGGCCCTAACATAGGTCACCAATACCATGGGTATTATACCAATAGAAAGAAGAATATGTGAAATCAGGATAAAATAATAAACGTATTTCACCAGACCTTCCCCCCCAAAAGGAGTAGGATCAGAGGTCATGTGATAGGCTACATACATAACTAGAAAAACCAAGGATAAGGCAATAGCCGTTTTCATTAGCGACTCGTGTAGTTTTATTTTTTTTTTGCGAATAGCGATATAAGCTGCTATTAATATAATAGCAGTCACTGCGTTAATCGCTGCATAAATTGGAGGCAAGAAATCTAGAGGGGCTACATTAGGCAATCTAATAGTAAAAAGAATGGCAACAATCACAGGGATTAAGATGGAAACGAGTGTGATAAGCTTACTATACTTTTTGGTGGGGATATTTGCACTTTGCTGATTCATTTCACTATGTTTTATTCCTTTAATAGCAATTCGACATCCTCTAGCAACATATCTACTCCTTGAATATCTTGATCTACAAGATCTAAACCAGAGTAGTAGACGATGGGGTTGTCGAAACGATCGACTCGGGAACGAATGTATCCGTTTTTGTCAATCAGAGCGAAATAGCCTTGATGCTCGAAACCTCCTGCCACTGCGGGATTAATCCCAGCAAATATACTAAATCCTGAATTGGCCAGTTCATATACTCTAGATTTCTTATCCGTTAAAAAATGCCAATTCTGAGATTTTATGCCATAATTTTCCGAATATTGTTTAAGAACATGGGGTTTGTCATTGTCTGGATCAATAGTAAAGGAGGCAATTCCGAAGTCTTGACGATCACCAAAGCGAGCATCCAAAACCTTCATGTTCTCATTCATAATTGGACAAATAGTAGGGCATCGGGTAAAAAAAAATTCTGCCAAATAGACTTTTCCACTAAAATCTTCATTACCAATCAACAAGCTATCTTGGTTTAGCATCAAAAACTCAGGGACTTTTTTTGCCTCACCATTAAGTTTTATGTAAGCCATTGGTTTAGCGGGAACTGAACGATTACTTTCCACCTGAGTATTATTGGCCACTCGGTCAATGATCTTTGGAATAAATAAAAGACCAAAGACAATTAGGATGATGATCAAGCCAACATAACGGTAATTCTTCATCTAATATGTATTATTCCTTATTGTATTTTTTCCAAGCTCGACGATATTCGGCTAGGATTACTTTTATATCGTCAACCATTTTATTATTTATCTCAGCCACAGATTCGGCATTAAAGCCAAACAGTGTACCTAAGTCTTCATCGTCGTCTCGGCCCCTAAGGTTTCGCTCTTTGTCAATAATAAAAACATAGGGAAGGCTTTTTTCAGAATTAAGTTGTAAAGGTGCTTTTAAACTTTCAAAAAGGGTCCTGATTTGGTCATCGCTCCCAAAAATAAAACGCCATTTAATTAAATCAGTCCCAACACCCGCTTTCAACTCTTCTTTGAGTATCTCCACTTGGGTTTGCCGACCCTCACGGAGAACCATGACAAACTGAAAGTCTTGGAATTGATAAAAGCGCTTGTATATTTTTTGGTTGAGATTTAGGGCATCACCTTTTTTGTTGGAAAGATCTCCTCCCCAAAAACCCAATACGGTGATGCGGTCTTCAAATTGAACGGATTCCCCTGTAAGAGTTGTCCATTGCTGTATTTCGTTTACCTCTTTTGTTAATACAGGTAGTAGCGCAAAGTTGTTTTTACCAGAGGCAAAAAAGAGGTAAATGACAATAGGAAAGACAAAAAGAATGAAAAGGACAAAAAATTTTTTAAAAGAATTATTCATATAAAAAACCTAACTCGAATTCTAAAAATTCCAGCTAACAAAACCACTATTCATGACCTCAAAAATATAATCTGCCTCTAGAATTAGGATAAAAATCAAATAGGGAATTAATATAATTAGCGGTAATACAATTGCACCTTGTAAGTTTCCTCTTTCGTCACGGACATGCATAAAATCCCATGCGATGTAATAAGCTTTTACTAAGGTTAGTATGATAAAAATCCAATTCAATAATTTCATACTGAGAAAATAGTTCATCAAAAAGTTGGGCTTTATAATTCCCAAGGCTACCTCAACAGTAGTCACAATTGATAAGAAAATAAGTACACCCCAAATTTTCTGAACGTTGGATTTGAACTTTAATAATCCTCTAAATATTGCAAGTTTATGGGTTTCTTCAGACATCGGTTATAAATTTATGATTAAACGAGATAGAAAAATGTAAATACAAATACCCACACAAGATCGACAAAATGCCAGTACAATCCGACCTTCTCTACCATTTCATAATGTCCTCTTTTTTCATAAGTACCCACGATCACATTAAAAAATATAATTAGGTTGATGACCACTCCCGAAAAAACGTGGAAGCCATGAAATCCGGTTATGAAAAAGAAGAAATCAGCAAAGAGTCTATTGCCATATTCGTTATGGATCAAGTTGGCCCCCTCCACTACACCTACAGCATTTTCGATTTTATATAATGAATCATCCCGTGTGAGAACAATTTTTTGTCCATTTTCATTGAGTTTTTCGCTTCTTATGACTAGACTTTCGTTAGATTCAAAGCCTTCCACAACTTCGTTAAGGGAGTAGCTCGGCAGAGAACCCTCTGCTTTGTACCATATCCCATTGCTTCCTTTATGGGCACTCCGTTCGTCAGGGATAGAGACTGCAAAATCGGCAATGGCTACTCTTTTACCAGTATTGGCATCTACAAATTGTAAAATTTGTCCACCTTTGGTCTCCAATGCACCGTATTCACCTTTAATAAAGTTTTTCCATTCCCAAGCTTGAGAACCCACAAAAACTGCTCCTCCAATAATGGTTAAAAGCATGTAGAAAGTTACTTTTGACTTATTCATATGATGTCCCGCATCTACAGCCAACACCATGGTTACGGATGAAAAAATCAATATAAAAGTCATTAAAGCTACATAGTACATAGGAGCATCTACACCATGTAAAAAAGGGAAGTGAGTAAATACCTCATCAGCAATGGGCCAAGTGTCGATATTTTTAAAACGAGAAAAACCGTAAGAAACCAAAAATCCAGAGAAAGTAAGGGCGTCAGATACTATAAAAAACCACATCATCAATTTACCATAACTGGCATTTAATGGTCGCTGGCCACCAGCCCAAAGATTGGACTCTTTTTCGGCTGCAGTTAATTCCATAAATCCAAATTCAAATTATTTTTCACAAATTTAAATATTTTACCTGTATAGCAGAACAAACATGTATAAATAAATCCATAATATATCAAGAAAATGCCAGAATAAATGAGCCAACTCAAATCCCAGAATATTGGAACTTGAATAACTGCCTCTAAGTAATTGAATGTATACAACAGTTAATACAATCATTCCAGCAAATAAATGCGCCAAATGCAATAAAACCAAAACGTATAAAAATGAGGTAGTAATGGAACTTTCAGCACCAGTAAAATAATATCCTTGATCAATGATATCGCCAAATCCTTTGAACTGAAAATAAATAAAGAACGAGGCTAATAAAAAGGTAGTCAAAATCAATTTTTTAGTCTGCTTGATGTTTTCTAACAAAAGTGATTTTTTCCCTAAATAGAAAGTTAAACTGCTCAATAAAATTAACAATGTACTTATCCCAAAAGTATATGGCATTTCAAATTGGGACAACCAGTCTGATCTAGAACTGCTTACAACATAGGCACTTGTCAAACCGGCAAAAGTCATTGACATACTAATCATACCAACCCAGAGCATCATCTTTTTGGCTTTTTGGTGTTTGATTTCTAGTTCATTCATTGCTAAATCCATTTATCTAAAACATACGTTATCTGTAAAAGGCTGATATATGTAATACTGGCATACATTAGTTTTCTGGCAGCATCTTTGGTTCTTTTTTGCATGAGTATCAGGGCATGGTATAAAAAATATATACCGATCAAAATCAAACCTACCACAGCTTCTAATGAAAGGCTTAAATCACCACTGTATTGAGTAAAAGGTGTAATGGAAATAATTATAGTCCAAAACGTGTAAAATACAATTTGAAATGCGGTAGCACGATTAGGGTTTCCAGTAGGCAACATCTTAAAACCTGCTTTTTTGTAGTCATCATCCATCATCCAACCAATTGCCCAAAAATGAGGAAATTGCCAAAAAAACTGAATCATAAAAAGTAGTCCGGGCTCAATTCCAAAGCTCCCAGTGGCGGCTACCCAACCTAACATAAAGGGAATGGCTCCGGGAAAAGCACCTACAAATACAGAAAGCGGAGTAAGAGACTTTAAGGGGGTGTAAATACAAGTATACATAAAAATAGAAAGTGACCCGAATAGTGCCGTCTTAAAGTTGATGTTATTGAGAATGTAAATTCCTGCCAATGTGAGTAAAGAGGCGATGGCGAGGGCTGTAAGATTATTCATTCGACCTGCTGGAAGAGGACGATCCATAGTCCGAATCATCAAGGCGTCTTTATCCTTTTCAATCCACTGATTGAAAGCATTAGAAGCTCCAACCATGGCAAACCCCCCGAAAAATAAACCCAGTAATATTGACATATCAATTTGGTCTACAGCGAGCAGATACCCAGCTACAGAAGAAAAAACTACACTGACAGCCAACCGAAACTTTGTGAGCTTGAGAAAATCACTTAGGAATGACAAAAAGTTAAATGTTAATACAGGCAAACTATCGTAGTGGGTCTTCATCATCAAATATCCTCTGGCAAAGATAGTTTACTCCTCAACCTTGTGCAAGCATGTTTAATGATTTTGAAAATACTATTTTGGACTTTATTTATTTCTAAAGGTTATGATTATAGAATGAAGGATTTTCCAGACTTACCTCTTTTTTTACGGCACCATTTTCGAAGCTTTTTTATATGATAGGCTCGGTTCTTCCTCTAAGTTAATATCGGGATTTTTGGGCCTAGCGTCACTATCATATACCCCTTAAACTATTCCAATCCCGAGGGCAATCTTAATTTATATTAAGTTTTTGAAAATATACATGTTGATTTTCTTCAGGAAACATTAGCCTTTTTTGGATACATTTTTATAACCTAGAAAAAAGGATTATTCTTATTAATACAAACTGAAAAGACAAGTTTTCAACTTCATCCTTAACTTCAACATCTTACACTAAATAATTTTATCCAGATCAGTCACAGAATGTTCTATAAAATCTTTAATGCATCTTCCATTTAATTAACCCCCTTAACGACTGGAGGAGTATGAGGTTTAGGGGGGTCAAGTAAATTTTAAATTTTTAATTGTTAGGTCCTGTTTATTCATCATCACTCATCAAGTAAATTAAATCAATTTCAATGTTGCTCACATAATTTTTAAACTCTACGATCCTCTAATTAAAATATCATTTGGCATATTAAAATTAATAGGTTCTGTTTTGATATATCAAATTTTGTTGTTTATTGTAAAGTAATTAGATGAAATTAGGTGCTACACCAAATTAAAAAAAAGCGATAAAACGATAACCTTAAAACCTTTTGGAAATATTAGTTATTTATTGTAATCTGAATGTAATCGGAATACTAAATGGAACCCTTACTGGTCTTCCTCTTTGTTTTCCTGGGGTCATATCAGGAAGCTTAGCAATAATTCTAGCGGCTTCTTTTTCCAGATTCTTGTCTGGTCCACGCATTCTAATGTTACCTATAGAACCGTCTTTAGAAATAATGAAATTAACATAAACTCTTCCTTGAATACCCATCTCTTGGGCTATCTCTGGGTATCTGAAGTTTTTTCTGATATGCTTATTAATTTTCTCTTGAAAACATTCCCTTCTTTTAGATTTGGAAACTTTTTCACAGCCAGGAAAGATCGGTACATCCTCAATCACTGCGAAAGGAACATCTACATCTTCAAAATCGTCTTCAATTTCAACATCTTCAACTTCAACGATTTCATCTTGATCCGTTTCAGTAGATTCAATTACAGTTTCCTCAACTTCTTCTTCGTCCTCAACAACCTCAATTACCTCTGGTGCTGGTGGTGGCGGTGGAGGCGGCGGAGGAACCTTGATTTGCTCAGTGATAGGGATTTCCTCGTCATCATCATCTTCAACATTTAAGGCTTCATATCCGTAACCACTTCGGTCGTACGTTTTCCACTCTATTGCCTGCCATGATATAAACAAAACAGAGGATAAACCTATAATGAAATAAAGACTGCTATTCTTTGATAAATCAGCTTTTTCGTTCTTTTTTGGTTGCATTTTGTTGAAAATATTTAGTTTGCTAAACTAAAAAAAAATGGATAATAAACAAGATTTTTTTTTGATAAGAAAGTTTTGGTTTAGGCTTGTATTAATTGTTTGTATTTGTTAGGGCTTAGCAGATCATTGACTTGTGAAGGATCGTCAACTTTAATTTTAATAATCCAACCAGAATCATAGGGTTCGTCATTGACTATTTCTGGGGTATCCTCAAGTATATTATTAAATTCTAAAACTTCTCCACTAATAGGCATAAACAAGTCAGAAACTGTTTTAACAGCTTCTATGGTCCCAAAAACTTCCTCGACAGTCAAGTTATGCCCAACGCTCTCAATTTCTACAAAAACAATGTCTCCTAATTCTCTTTGGGCAAAATCAGTAATACCAATGGTGGCTATATCTAAATCAATTTTGACCCACTCATGGTCTTTGCTGTACAAAAGTTCGGAAGGTATATTCATGAATTATATTTTAGTTTGCAATGGCAAAGTAATACAATTCACTTTTAGTTTCCAAAATTATAACGGATGGTAATACCTGATCTAATAGAGGTTTGGGGAAAAGCAGTTGAAATGGCAAATTCAGAGAAGTTATGATCGTAGAAAAACAGACTGGTGAGATTTCTGGATAAATTATATCCAGCAGAAAATTTTATAGACATTAGGGTTTGCCCAGCAGTAACCTGATTGTTATCATACTCTAAGTTTCTGAGAAGCGTAATATTTTTTCGGTAGGAAAAATCTGCTTTTAAGTTGAGATCACCACTGAGAGTGACCCTCCTGCCACCCAAACGGGTTTTGATTCTCAGATCTTTTAAGCGGTACCCAATACCAACAATGTATTCGTTTCCACTTTGTTCTGTGAGCAAACTGTTGTCTAAACTAAGTGACAAACTCCTGTCTCTTCTCATTTCCGCTAATATTTTTAAGGAGTTTTTGAACTCTACATCAAATCGTACCAAAGGATTGAATTGTTCTGCCAAATTAATATTGGAATAAAATCTTGAAGTCATATAATTGCCCAATCTGTCTTTAAGTAGAGGTCTGGTAGGGTCATACTCCAAACTAGTTTGATAGTTGGTAAGAGTATAGCTTGATCGATAACCATGGGTAATGGAAAAACGATTGAATATTCTGGCCAAGGATTTGACCTTAATCAAGCCTGTATACTTTATGTTCCAATTGGGTAAAGGAGTACTTTGAATTGGGTCGAATGAGATTTTATTAGGGTTGGTTCCAGAGTAAGCGGAGAGAAAAGCAGCCACCAAAACGGTCTGGTGATTTTTACTGAACCCTTCAGGAAAACCATTTTCGTCACGGTTTCCGTTAGAGGCAACTTTTAACCCAGCCAACCTATTGGCAATAATTAAACGGTTATTCCTGAATTTTTGAAAATTTGAATTGACAATACCTGTCCCTCCAGAAAAAGCAGTTCTGATGAGAATAGTGGACATTCCAAAATTACCATATTCATTAGTGTTAAGTGGAATATAGTTTTGATTTTGGATGCGGTAGTTTTCAGACAGATTATTGGAATAATTTCTTTCGGCATTGAGATCAATGGTCAAGTGTTTAATAGGAATGATTTGTCCAGAAATGTTGAGTTTGTTGTTGTGAACTTGAACAAAAGGCTGATTGAAATTGGGGAAACCAGTTAGCCAGCCTCTTTTGGCCACCTCATATCGTATATCGGCTTGGCTTCCAAAAGTAAATCCAAAAGAAGGATCAAGAGTCCCCATAAAGCCTACTTTGGGCAAGTATCCAGGAATGACTTTTCCATTGTTCTCAGAGTAATTGAATTGTACCCTTTTTATTGAGGACAGCAAATTAACCAAATAGGTGGCCCCTTTCTTAAACGCACTTTTTTTGATCTTTTTATCCTTTTCTTTTGATTGGGGACTATTAGTAGAAACGGTTCGGTCAAAAGCTTGATTAAAGGGTAATTTTTTGGCTTTTAATCCCAAAATAGTATAAAGTTTATCAAATGATATGGAGCCAGTTAGGGTTTTGGTATTTGCGTTTTGAATCGTATTAACTTGTCCTAATAAATCGCCTTCTTCATTCGATACTGCTGCCATTGCATTGGAGCCTCTCTGCCAGCTAAAGTCTCCAGTATAATTGTAATTGGCATCTATAAAATTCAAAAAGGGAATCAATCGCAGTGGAATTTTATAATTCAATGACAAGGTTTGAAAATGTCGGTCGGTCTGCCCAGTATCCCAAATACCATCCCAAATATCTAAGCTTTTGTTAACCCTACCCAAAGAATTATTTGGATCATTTTCAAAGAAATTTCTTACAATATTATTGTTGGAAGCGGTAAAATTAAATCGCAATGAACGAGTTAAGTTATGACTGATTGTGTAAGACCAATCGAAAAGATAATTTCTCAATTGTAAGTTCGGTAAGGGAATTTGTTCAGCATAATTAATGCCGTCCATGTAGACCTGTCGGAACCTTTGACTACTAAAGTCACGATTGATTCTGGAGGTAATTTCCAAATTGCTGGGAATCAAGTTTAAGTTTAACTCCTTTAGCCACTGCCAATATTTTTTACGATTTAGGGCCTGTATTTTCCTAAAAGGATTAATCTCCAGTGGCTTGAAGGAATGACCATAATTTGCCCCTAGTTGAAGGTTTTTATCTGTAAGATTTTCAATCTCATAATTGTGGTGAATCAACTCATTGTAGGCATAGGAGAAATCAAAATTTTCAGGACTGTAAAAACGGCTGGGCTTATCTCCAGTTTTGTTTTTTCTTACACCAATCAAGCTAATACTTTTTCTCTGAGTATAATCTATGGCTTGTTCATTTATGGAATCTCTTTGAGACTTTCTTTTAGAAGAATCTAATCGATCTAGTAGTAAAATGTCTTGATAAAAAGGATCATACTCTGGAGTAATAATGGTCTCCCCAACATTCAAGTTAAGTGGTATATTAAGTCCCCATTTATCGGGTAATAGTTGTCCTAAATTGATGTTGGTAACCACATCGTATTGTTTCATGTCTTCCCGATTGCTTTGGTTCGGGGTCTGATCTATTGATCCAAATCCAATGGTAGACATACGAGCAGTAGCGGCTACTGAGGCTAAGTCAGCAAAATTGGCATCCATAGCTCCCACTGCTGCCCAACCGCCTTTGGAATCAATTCCAGCGATCCTCAATTCATTAAACCAAACCTCCCCACATAAATCGTCTCCCAATTGTTGGGAAGGATTTTTAACACCAATCATCAGGGTTTTAATCGATCCTAAAGAGGGGTTTCCTTTTACAGAAAATTTGTATTTCTTAAAACCAGGTAAGGCACTGATGGGAGAAAACTCACTTACAGGATTCATCAGCTCATCAAAATAGGAAACCCTTCCTACATTAGCATTATTGATGGCGGCGGCTTTGAGTTTTGCCAGTAACTTGATGGGTACCTCCAAGGCATTGGACTCGGGCAGCCAAACTTCTTCAGCCGTGAGTTTATTAGTAGAATTACTAAGATAGTTACTTGGTTTTAAAGGGATTTCTATTTGATAATAGTTGTCCAAAAAGTCAGTTCCCAAGCGAATAAAAGCTACCATACGACGATCATAATCCTCTGCTGTACTTTCACCCGGTAAAGGTTTTTGTCCAACAATAGATTCCGCATGTAAAAACATTTTAAGGTTTTTGTATTGTCGGATATCTATGTTTACATTCTTGTAAACGGCCCTGTAGTCCATAGGCTGGAGTTCGCATATTCTGAAAGACATAGATTGTTCATTTTGTCGAACGATGGTGTTATTATTGTTGATTTGTTCCCTCTGGATGTCTGGAGGTAATATGTAGTTGATGGGAATTCGATTTTCATTTTCCAAGATATTTACTGTACTGATGTCCAATGTAGTATTGTTGTTTTTGGGGATATTTTTATTTAATTTTTGGTTGTATCTTCGCCAATCTCCTCTTACCAAATCCAAAGTACCGAACCTCAATACAACAGGCTCTGTAAAACCTTTAAGCAACATTCGCATGAATCGAATGGAACGCAAGTCCTCGATATTATTGATGGCTTCAAAATAATCCTCAAACTGGGTGTCTTCATAATAGCCCTTCTGAACAGGTACCTTGAATTGAATCCATCTAGTGGTAATTTCCTCACCATTGGGGACAGTAACTTTAACATTTTCACGAATATCGGTAATGAAGGGATGGTTGCCTACACCCATAGATTTTGAAATAGGGACACGGTACTCAAAGTAGCTGTCAATCGTATTCATACTTTGATCTCGATTGATGTCCTCTGAATCTGGTTCTGTTGTGTTTCCTCTGTTAGTATCAGAAAAAGCAACTGGGGAATTGCCTTGGGTACCATTATAATTTTTGTAACGATCTAAAACACCTCCGTCAGCAGCGACAAAAAATTGATAGTTGTCTCGGGCAGGATCCCCGGGGGGTCCATTGGTATAAATTAATTGCTCTTGACTGTCGTTCAATCCGTCAAATCCAACATCCTGTAATGCCCTATCCTCTGGAATGGTATTAAATGCATAGAGAAGGGATTGAGTAGAGGGAACTTTTCCCCAAGGGGTTTGGTAAATCAAATTTTGACCCGAATTTCCAGGTAAGCCATTTTCAAATTGTTTTCTACCATCTTTGAGTATATCCTCAGATATATTTCCCAAATGAAAATAAAGTTCTCCCAAGTCATCTTCCTCAGTGACCAAATCTTTGAATGTATCCAACAACCAGAACTCAATAAACTCGACATTGGACTGCTCAAAATTGGTAGCATTTATGGGTCTCATTATTCCTGCCCAATTCTCATCTCTATCCGTTATAAACTCCCCTGCTGTAACATTGTTATAAGGTCCTATCTCGTCGGGATAATAGGCCAAATCAAGAGTACTCTGAACTGTGGTGGTTCCTTGAACTAGGTCCTGTTCTGGGAAAATTTCTTTGATAAAAATCCTTCTTGTAGTATTAAGTGAAATGTCATCATTATTGATTCCAGAGGGTCTTCCACCAGCATAGAAAATCGGATCAATAGAATACCATGATAGCTTGGCCCTTCCGAAACCACTGCTTATATCATTGTCTTTAATCTCTGATCCTTTAAAGTTTTTATAAGGGATACTGGAGAGCTTCCACGAATTAAAACCCTTAATGTCTATATTGGTCTGTGCTCCTTCAAAATCATCAATATAAACATTAGATTCCCCATTAAGTTGAGTGTTTTTCGGTTTTCCAGCTACCAGATTTGCTATTTCCCCTCTGAATGATAAGCGAGAGGACACATTGGTATTGATGGTTGGAATTTTATTGACCCAACGGGTTAAAAAAGGTAATTCTTTAGAAAAATTAGTGTTAAAACCTATCATAGTATTGTTGACGGGTTCCGTACCATAGTTTGCTTTTTGGGTAAGCGGATTTTCACTTAAGTTTAATAGAGTCCCCCCAAAAACTAAATTATCATTGACTTTATGAACAATATTTAATCCCGAAAACCGTTTGTTTTGTTGGTTAAAAAAGGAATTATTTTCTACAGATATATTGATAGGCACGTTAGATGCTTGCAAAGCAGGGTCTAAAATTTTTACCCTACCAATAGAATAATTAACTGTATAATCAATTCCTTCACGTAAAACTCTTCCGCCCGCCGTAACCTTTACAGAACCCCTGGGAACATTGAAAGCACCGATAGGAATCCCATCACCACCCTCAGACTTGTATCTTCCTTTTAACTGAAACTTATTTTTTTCAGTTGTCTCTAAAGCTGCAGCTTTAGTTTTTTGATACATTTCATTGAAAACGTATCTTTTTTGGTTGGGGTTGTAAGATTCTGTATTGATATATTTTTCTCTCTGAGAATTCGGATCGTCTAATAACTCAAAAAGGTATTCTCCAAAAGGCTCTACATTGGGGAAAATAATCCTCCCATATTGTGGTTCAATGGTAATCCCTGGTATATAATCAAAGAAACCATCTCCCTCTGGCTGTGGGTCTTGATAGAAATTAAGCTTGTCCAAATTAAAGGTGTTTAAAAGTATCCTATTATCCATTTTTTCGGGCCATATGGATTGGTCAACGGGAGTTAAATAATTAATGGGTGAAGGATCTGAATACAGGATATTTAGTCTAAAATTCTCCTCTGCCAATTGGAAAGCACCTGTATTATATATATTCTTCATCATCAGGTCCCATATGGGCTGACGAATGTCTGTGATATTACTTTTAAGAAGTTTTACAACTAAATTATTGTTATTGACAGACTGGGTTTCTCCCGAAGGGTTTTGGGTAACAGAAGTAGACTCAACACTTCCGTTTGCGAATTCTCCGACTTGATACACATCCCCTCTGAATGTATATTGAAAAGCTACTGCCAAAACCTCATCATTACTCAAACGCTGGTTAAGGGAGATATATCCCAATTGAGGGTGCATCTTGTATTCTGAATCAGCGAGCTTTCTAGCACTCTCCAAAACAGCGTAATCAAATCCCTCATTAATCAAATTATTGAAGGCACCAAAAGAACTTGAAATAGAAGCAACGTCTCGAATATTTTCATTTAACATCCCTCCTTTATTTATAGCCTCAGGGTTCAGGCGGTTGTTTTCATTTGAGGGTGGACTTAAAAATCCTTTTGTGTCAAAAAAATTGGAAATTCTGTCATCTAGTGATGTTTTACTAGGGTCACTTTCTCCTAAATCTTGAAAACCGACAATGTTTCTTATGTTACTGGTTTGTGATCCCCTGTTGGTGATCCAAACTTCAATTCTGGTAATCTGTATTGGTGAATTAATGTAGGGGTAGTTTTGAAGAAATTTATCGTAGTTGTCTCTAAAATACTGCGCTAAAAAATAGTGGCGATCTTCCTCATAATCCAGTGCAAAAATATTAAACTCCTGAAGGGTTCCACCGCCTTGTGCAACTACATTTTGTGATTGTGAGCGTTGTTCAGAAAAAACAGCCGAAATTGAGGTTTTTCCAAATTTAAGATCTGTTCTTACTCCAAATAGACTCTGCGCACCCTGAATGAGGTTACTATTCAGGGGCATGCTGATATTTCCAATGCTAATATTTTGAAGAATTGCATCCTCGGTCACCTTACCATTGAGGTAATCGGTTATGTTGTTCCCTATCCCCATCAAGTCCTGTCCAGAAAGAGCATCTGCTTTGGCTTTGAGATCTAATATTTTTTGTCGGGCTTCATCATAGGTACTCTGATAATCCCCTATTTTTTGCTGAATTCCTTCTGCTTTCTCAGTAATTTTTTTTGCTTTAGATTGAAGGGCCTGATCTTTGGACTGAAAACCATCTACCTGTATATCTTCAGACTCAGGGATGATGTCTGAAATCTCTGCCAATTGGGGTGGGTTAAATTCTATTTTTACCAAATTCTGAAAATCAAATGTAGATTCGGTATCGTAATTTGCAGTAATCTGAAGTTTATCCCCAATTTTCCCCACTAGACTGAGGCTAATCCTTTGGTCAAAATCAAAACCAAAGCTTCTTCTATTTCTTGGTGAGGCTGCAGGGTTGTCATTTTTTTGGTATCGAACTCCCAAATCTATTCCTACAGAACCCTGTGGAACAATATCAATTACATTACTCCCAAAAATGGATTGAAAAAATTTACTATTAACGTAAACCTCAGGAAGAAGGTTTTTTTGAGTTTCAATTAGATTTTCAGCATTACCAGACAAAGCAGCAATTTTGTCTTGAAAATATACCTTCATTTGCTCTGCTAATACCATGGCTTCAAATTCCTTTGGTGTCATTACCAAAGGAGCATTGATAGGATAACCCTCGATAGTTTCGGTATAGATGTACATTCCTGAGTCAGGGTAGTAGGTGTAATTTGAACTGATACTGGAGGATTGGGTAAGTTTAGATTTGGACAAATCATAGCTGTTCTCCACCTGTCCCCACAGCGATACACTGCAAATCAAAAGGAGGGGCAACAAAAAGTATTTTAGACTTAAATATTTATCTTTTTTTCTATAAATCAAAGAAATTTAAAGTTTATTCAAGGCCGATTTTATTAATTCCTCTACCGTAATGTCGGGGTTGCCTTGAATGAGTTTATCAACAACTTTTTCCGATGCTTTTCTTGAATATCCAAGAACCTCTAATGCTGATAACGTTTCTTCTTTAATTGTATTGCTTTTGAAAACAGGAATTTCATCAGTTCCTTGTAGGGTTCTGATTTTATCCTTGAGTTCAATTATCACTCGTTGTGCGGTTTTTAGACCGATACCCTTGACGGCCTGAATTGCAGCGACATCCTCCAGACCAATAAACTGTTGGATTTGATTAGGTGTTAGGGATGAGAGCATGGTTCTTGCTGTACTGGTTCCAATTCCAGATACCGAAATTAATAGTCTAAAAACAGTTCTTTCCAAAGTTGTAAAAAAACCATATAAAATATGGGCGTCTTCTCTGACTTGCAGGTGGGTAAAAAGATGAATATTTTCATCTGCTGAAAGGCTGGAAAAGGTATGCAGAGAAATATTGATCTCATACCCGATACCGTTACAATCTACCACGACATGGGTAGGGGTTTTTTCAACGAGTTTACCTTTAATTTGTGTAATCATTTTTTCTTTTAAATTTTTCTTGTGCATCAATGCCTGCAATGGCCGCCATATTTACAATTTCATTAACAGAAGCTCCTAATTGTAAAATGTGAGCAGACTGACGGAGTCCCATCAATATAGGTCCGATAGATAAGGTATTGTCAAGTTCTTTAATAATTTTATAAGTTATATTGGCCGCATCCAAATTGGGGAAAACTAAAGTATTAACCTTTCTGTTGTTTAAAGATGAAAAGGGAAAGCGTTCTGCCAGCATATCGTCATTAAGTGCAAAGTCAGATTGAACAGGGCCGTCGGCAATAAGTTCTGGGAATACTCTATGTAAATAATTGACTGCCTCTGATACCTTTTTGGCCTGAGGAAAAGGGGAGGAACCAAAGTTATTATAGGACAACAATGCCACGACAGGCTCTACTCCAAACATTTTAACAGTTTGGGCAGTCATCTGCGCTATTTTGGCCAATTCTTTTGAGTTTGGGTCTACATTAATTGAAGTGTCGGATAGAAATAACATTCCTCTTTTAGTCAGCATCAAATTTGTCGCGGCTACCCGGTCAACACCATTAGCCTTCACCATAACCTCCAAGATAGGTTTTACTACTGCGGGATATTTTCTAGAAAAACCAGAAAGCATAGTGTCCGCATCCCCCTCTCTTACCATCATGGCCGCATAATAATTACGTTCTTTGAGTAAGCTTTCGCATTCGTAAAGGGTTTTTCCCCTCCTTTTTTGCGACTCCCAAAA
>CENP01045557.1_pt1 | contig 18375 bp, 15 predicted proteins | sample 361281 | NCBI WGS metagenome assembly CENP01 (sample SAMEA2591122, study PRJEB7988) | marine metagenome | biome: marine biome (ENVO:00000447); feature: deep chlorophyll maximum layer (ENVO:xxxxxxxx); material: saline water (ENVO:00002010), including plankton (ENVO:xxxxxxxx) | depth 70 m | reverse complement strand
TCAGAATTGCTGTGAGAAATTATTGCAAGATTGCTGTAAATTCCTTCTGCAACATCTTCATTTAACTCTATATCAAGTTGATTGTTTTTTTCTTCCATACTAATAACAAAAATTGGGCAGAATCATCCTGCCCAATGGTTTTATTCCGATTATTTATCTATTTCTGTCTTTTTTTCTTCTACTACTTCAGGTGTACTTTCCTTTTTCGCAGACATTAACATTTCGTATTCTTCTTGAGATCCAACAATCATGTTATCAAAGTCTCGGAGGCCGGTTCCTGCAGGAATTAAATGTCCAACGATAACATTTTCTTTTAGTCCTGATAAGTCGTCTATTTTACCAGAAATTGCAGCTTCATTTAGCACTTTTGTAGTCTCTTGGAAAGATGCAGCACTCATAAAGCTTTTGGTACCTAGTGAGGCCCTGGTAATTCCTTGAAGTAAGGAAGAGGCCGTGGCCGGGATTGCATCTCTAACTGCTACTGCTTTGAGATCTTTTCTTCGAAGTTTTGAGTTTTCATCCCTTAACTTTCTTACGCTTACAATTTGACCTGCTTTAAGCGTTTCAGAATCCCCTGGCTCGGTTACTATTTTCTTGTCATAGATCCAGTCGTTTTCTTCTTTGAAATCTAGTTTTGTAACAGCTTCTTTTTCTAAAAACTTGGTGTCTCCAGCTTCAACAATCGTTACCTTTCTCATCATTTGTCTGATAATAACCTCAATGTGCTTATCATTGATTTTTACGCCTTGAAGTCGATATACTTCTTGAATACCATTTAGGATATAACGTTGAACAGATGTTTGACCTTCGATTGCGAGAATGTCTTGAGGCGTGATTGAACCATCGGAAAGAGGAGTTCCTGCTCTGACATAGTCGCCATCTTGCACCAAGATATGCTTTGAAAGCGAAACCAAATATTTTTTGGAGATGCCCTCTTTAGATTCAATAATGATCTCCCTATTTCCTCTTTTGATACCTCCGTAGCTGATAACACCGTCAATTTCTGCAACAACTGCTGGGTTAGATGGATTTCTTGCTTCAAAAAGCTCAGTAACTCTTGGCAGTCCCCCGGTGATATCACCAGTTTTTCCTATTATTCTTGGAATTTTTGCTAGAGTCTCTCCAGCTTTCACTTTGTCACCGTTGTTTACACTTATGTAAGCTCCAACAGGTAAGTTTATTTCTTTTATCGTTTCTCCCTTTGTATCTTTTAAGAGAAGTGTAGGAATAATTTTTTTATCTTTTATTTCTGTGATTACCTTCTCAACAAAGCCAGTTTGTTCATCTACTTCCTCCTGCATTGAGATCCCGTCTATAATGTCTTGGTATTCTACTTTTCCTGGTACGTCAGCGATTACTGATGCATTATACGGATCCCAAGTGCAAAGCAGATCTCCTTTTTTAACTTTCTTTTTGTCTTTAATCAAAAGTGTAGCACCGTATGGTACATTATTGACAACAAGATTTTCATTGGTTTTAGGATCTACAATTTTTATTTCACCCGAACGGCCAATTACTACTTCCATTAGATTCCCTTCTTCATCTTCGCTATTTACAGTTCGAATTGCGTCAAATTCAATTTTACCGGAGAATTTTGCTTCTAACTTTGATTCTTGTGCAGTATTTGATGCCACCCCACCAACGTGGAATGTTCTTAGCGTAAGCTGAGTACCTGGCTCTCCGATAGACTGAGCTGCTATAACTCCTACAGCTTCACCTTTTTGAACTATTTTACCAGTAGCCAAATTTCTACCATAGCATTTGGAACAAACACCTTTTGCAGACTCACACGTCATTACTGAACGTATTTCAAGGGTTTCAATTCCTGCTGCCTCAATTTCGTTGGCCAAGTCTTCATTTATTTCAGCTCCGGAAGTTGCAATTAATTCGTTGCTGTCTGGATGAAAGACGTCATTTAAAGTGCTTCGGCCTAAAATTCTGTCATATAAACTCTCAACTATTTCATCACTTTCTTTCAATGCAGAAACTTCAAGGCCTCTTAGTGTTTTACAATCTTCAATTGATATAACTACATCTTGAGCTACATCATGTAAACGCCTTGTAAGGTAACCTGCGTCAGCTGTTTTTAGGGCTGTATCTGCAAGTCCTTTCCTCGCCCCATGCGTGGATATAAAATACTCTAGAATAGAAAGGCCCTCCCTAAAGTTCGAAAGAATAGGGTTTTCAATGATTTCGCCTGTACCTCCAGAACCTGTTTTCTTTTGAGGTTTAGCCATTAAGCCTCTCATACCGCCTAATTGACGTATTTGTTCTTTTGAACCTCTTGCACCCGAATCCAACATCATAAAAATTGGATTAAAGCCTTGGTCGTCAGTTTTTAATTTATTTAATAAAACGTCTGCAACTTTGGAATTTACCCTGGTCCAAATATCAATTACTTGGTTGTATCTTTCGTTGTTGGTAATGAATCCATTATTGTAGCTAAAGAGTATCTCTTCAACCTCTTCTCTAGCCTTGTCGATCAAGTCAAATTTTTCTTGTGGAATAGTAACATCATTCACATTAAATGATAAACCTCCTTTAAAGGCGTAGTAAAATCCTAAGGATTTGATATTGTCTAAAAAGTGAGCGGCTTTTTGAGTACCCGCTTCTCTAATCATATCTGTAATTATTTTACGAAGTGATTTTTTTGTAAGAAGCTCATTGATGTATTCTACATTCTCTGGAACAAATTGATTAAATAACACCCGTCCAACAGATGTTTCAATCATCTTATTTTGACCATCGTTGTTTGACTCCTGCATTCTGACATTAACAGTTGCGTGTAGGTCTACTTTTTTCTCATTGTATGCTATTATCACTTCTTCGGGGCTATAAAATTTTTTGTTTTCTCCTAGAACTGATTTTTGTTTTGTTGATTTTCTAATCTTCGTCATGTAATAGAGCCCAAGTACCATGTCTTGCGAAGGAACGGCAATCGGGCTTCCATTGGCAGGGTTGAGGATATTATGCGGCGCCAGCATAAGTAGTTGCGCCTCTAAAATAGCTGCATTTCCTAGAGGCACGTGCACAGCCATTTGGTCTCCATCAAAGTCAGCGTTAAATCCTGAGCAAGTTAGCGGGTGGAGATTAATGGCTTTTCCTTCGATTAGTTTTGGTTGGAATGCCTGAATACCTAATCTATGGAGTGTTGGGGCACGATTCAACAATACGGGATGGCCTTTTAGAATATTTTCTAGAATATCCCAGATTACGGGCTCTTTTTTGTCGACTATTTTTCTTGCAGATTTAACTGTTTTGACGATACCTCTTTCGATCAGTTTTCTAATGATAAATGGTTTGAATAGTTCTGCAGCCATTCCTTTTGGTATTCCACATTCATGGAGTTTAAGATTAGGACCACCAACTATAACAGAACGACCAGAGTAGTCTACACGTTTTCCTAAAAGGTTTTGTCTGAATCTACCTTGCTTACCTTTAAGCATATCGCTTAAAGATTTTAGTGGTCTATTTCCATCTGCTTTTACAGCATTTGCTCTCCTTGTATTGTCTAGGAGTGAATCAACAGATTCTTGAAGCATTCTTTTTTCATTTCGTAGAATTACTTCTGGTGCCTTGATTTCCATCAATCGTTTTAGTCTGTTGTTTCTAATTATAACTCTTCTGTATAAATCATTTAAATCAGATGTTGCAAACCTTCCCCCGTCAAGTGGAACCAATGGCCTTAGTTCAGGTGGGATTACAGGTAACATTTTGAGAATCATCCATTCCGGACGATTTTCAAATCGTCTGTTAGCATCTCTAAAACTTTCAATAACTTTTAATCGTTTGAGTGCTTCATTCTTTCTTTGTTGTGAAGTTTCATTTGCTGCCTGGTGTCTTAAGCTGTAAGAAAGTCCATCTAAATCCAACCTTCCTAATAGGTCATAGAGGGCTTCTCCACCCATTTTGGCAATAAATTTGTTGGGATCTGAGTCTTCCAGAAGGTGGTTTTCTTTTGGAAGTGTATCAAGTATATCTAAGTATTCTTCTTCTGTTAAAAAGTCGAGGTAGTTGACTCCATCGTTTTCTTTTACACCAGCTTGGATAACAATATATCTTTCATAATATATTATCATATCGAGCTTTTTGGATGGAAGTCCAAGGAGATAACCAATTTTGTTTGGAAGAGAGCGGAAATACCAAATGTGAACGATAGGGACAACAAGTTCGATATGACCTGTTCTTTCACGTCTGACTTTCTTCTCTGTAACTTCTACACCACACCGGTCACATACAATTCCTTTGTATCGAATTCTTTTATATTTTCCACAGTGACATTCATAATCTTTGACTGGGCCAAAAATTCTTTCACAAAATAGACCACCCATTTCTGGTTTAAATGATCTGTAATTTATGGTTTCTGGTTTCAAGACTTCGCCATGGGAACGTTGTAATATTATTTCTGGTGAGGCAAGTCCTATACTTACTCTTTTGAAGTTACTTTTTAGTTTTGTTTCTTTTTTTGCGTAGGCCATATTTCTATTTATTCAAATCCTATTTCTAATCCCAATCCTCTCATTTCGTGCACGAGTACATTAAATGACTCAGGTATATTTGGTTCAATCATATTGTCGCCTTTGACGATGGCTTCATAAGCTTTTGCACGACCTATGATATCGTCAGATTTTACCGTTAAAATTTCTCTTAAAATATTTGATGCACCAAAGGCTTCTAAGGCCCAAACCTCCATTTCTCCAAATCTTTGACCACCAAACTGGGCTTTACCGCCAAGTGGTTGCTGAGTAATTAGCGAGTAAGGACCTATTGATCGTGAGTGCATTTTGTCTTCAATCATATGTCCTAATTTAAGCATGTATATAATTCCAACAGTTGTTTTTTGATCAAACCTTTCGCCTGTCAAACCATCATAGAGGAAGGTTTGTCCGTAACGAGGAATTCCAGCCTGGTCTGTATATTCATTGATTTGGTCTTCACTTGCTCCGTCAAATATCGGGGTAGCGAAGTTGATTCCTAGTTCTTTCCCTGCCCAACCTAGCACTGTTTCATAAATTTGTCCTAGATTCATACGTGAAGGAACTCCAAGTGGGTTTAGTACAATATCTACCGGTTGTCCGTCTTCTGTAAATGGCATATCTGCCTCAGGAACTATTTTAGCGACAATTCCTTTATTTCCGTGACGTCCAGCCATTTTATCGCCTACTTGCATTTTTCTTTTCTTAGCTACATAAACTTTTGCCATTTTTAGAATACCTGTAGGCAATTCATCGCCAACGGTGATGGCAAAATAGTCTCGCTTATAATTTGTTGTAATCGTATTGAGCTGACGTTTGTAATTATTTAGTAATTCTACTATTAACTCATTCTTATTGTCATCTTTTGTCCAGTTGTTATAAGAAACAAAATTGAAATCAACTGTATTGAAGGTTTTGGTATTAAATTTAGCTCCCTTCGGAATTAGCTCTTCGTAGTAAACATTTGTTACGCCTTGAGAAGTGCTATTGCCAATTATTAGCAATAATTTTTCGACGAGTGTGTTTCTGAGTTTCTCCTGAGTTTTGTTGAAATCTGTTTCTATTTTGAGCAATTTGACTTTGTCATCAGCTCTAGAGCCTCTTTCTTTTTTAGACCTTGTAAAAAGTTTTTTATCAACTATTATACCTCTGGATGATGTGGATGCTTTTAAAGAAGCGTCTTTGACATCTCCAGCCTTATCTCCAAAAATGGCACGTAATAGCTTTTCTTCTGGAGAAGGTTCTGACTCACCTTTGGGGGTGATTTTCCCTATAATTATGTCCCCTTCCTTTATTCTTGCACCGATTCTTATTAATCCGTTTTCATCTAAATTTTTGGTTGCTTCTTCAGAAACATTAGGAATATCACTTGTTAATTCTTCTTCACCCCGTTTTGTATCTCGCACATCTAAGTCATATTCTACTATGTGTATAGAGGTGTACCAATCATCCCTGACAATTCTTTCAGACAATACGATTGCGTCTTCAAAATTGTAGCCGTTCCAAGGCATAAAAGCAACTTTAAGATTTCTTCCTAAGGCGAGTTCTCCACCTTGTGTAGCATATCCTTCGGTAAGTACTTGTTTGTGCTTTATTTTATCTCCCTTTTCAACTATTGGCCTTAAGTTCACAACAGAGTTCTGGTTGGTTCTTTGGAATTTTGTGATTTCGTACGTTTTGGTTTCCCCTTCAAATTGGGTAAGTTTTTGGTCTTCGCTTAAATCATATTTAATTCTAATTTGGCTAGCATCAACATATTCCACAATTCCATTACCTTCACTAACTATTTGTGTTCTTGAGTCTCTAGTCAATTCACCTTCAAGTCCAGTGCCTACAATGGGGGCTTCTGGATTTAAAAGTGGGACTGCTTGTCGCTGCATGTTTGATCCCATCAAGGCTCTATTGGCGTCGTCATGTTCTAAAAATGGAATTAGAGAAGCCGCCAATGATACAATTTGATTTGGAGCAACATCCATGTAATCAAGCTTTTTAGGTTCTACAAGTGGAAAATCTCCTTCGTCTCTTGCTTTAACAATATCAGATTTAAAATTGCCTTTTCCATCTATGGGCGCGTTTGCTTGTGCAATAATTTTCTCGTCTTCTTCCTCTGCACTAAGATAGATTGGGGGATTTTGAACGTCTACAACACCTTCTTTGACTTCTCGATAGGGTGTTTCTATAAAGCCCATGCTATTTATTTTTGCATGAACACAGAGAGAGGAAATCAAACCAATATTCGGTCCTTCTGGGGTTTCAATTGTACACAGACGACCGTAGTGCGTATAGTGCACGTCACGAACTTCAAAACCTGCTCTGTCTCTAGAGAGTCCACCAGGACCTAAAGCAGACATTCTTCTTTTGTGTGTGACTTCTGCCAATGGGTTGGTTTGGTCCATAAATTGCGAAAGTTGGTTTGTACCAAAGAATGAATTTATTACCGAAGAAAGAGTCCGTGCGTTGATAAGGTCAGTTGGTGTAAATACTTCGTTATCACGAATATTCATTCTTTCTCTTATGGTTCTTGCCATTCTAGCTAGACCAACCCCAAACTGTTGGTAAAGTTGTTCTCCAACTGTTCTAACTCTTCTATTACTTAAATGATCAATATCATCAACATCTATCCTTGAATTACTTAGTTCAATTAGGTATTTAATGATGCTAATGATATCCTCATTTGTCAGTACTTTTACATTGTCGCCAATTTCAAGGTTTAGTTTATTGTTTATTCTATACCTACCAACTTGTCCCAAATCATATCTTTTGTCGGAAAAGAATAGTCTCTCTATAATACCCCTTGCTGTTTCTTCATCAGGTGGATCTGTATTTCTTAGTTGTCTGTAGATATGTTCAACCGCTTCTTTACCAGAATTAGATGTATCTTTTTGTAAAGTGTTATGGATGATGGCAAAGTCGTTTATGTCATCAATTTGTTTGTTAAGGATAATTGTTTTTACACCTGATTCAATAATTTCCTCTATGTGCTCCTTCTCGATAACAGTATCTCTTTCGAGGATTATTTCATTTCTTTCTATTGAGACAACCTCGCCAGTATCTTCATCAACAAAGTCCTCTATCCAAGTGCGTAAGACTCTTGCAGCTAGTTTTCGTCCAATAGCTTTCTTTAGATTTGTTTTGGTCACTTTTATTTCTTCGGCGAGTCCAAAAATATCTAATATATCTTTGTCTGATTCAAAACCGATTGCCCGCAATAACGCAGTTACTGGAAATTTTTTCTTTCTATCAATGTAAGCATACATTACGTTGTTTACATCTGTAGCAAATTCGATCCAAGAACCTTTGAAAGGAATAATTCTGGCAGAATATAATTTGGTTCCATTGGTATGAAAACTTTGACTGAAAAATACACCGGGTGATCTGTGTAATTGTGAGACAATTACTCGCTCGGCTCCATTCACTATAAAAGAACCGCTTGGGCTCATATACGGAATGTTACCTAAATAGACGTCTTGCACGACCGTTTCAAAATCTTCGTGTTCATCATCGTTACATGAAAGTTTTAGTTTGGCTTTCAAAGGAACAGCATAGGTGAGTCCTCTATCAATACACTCTTGAATGGTATATCGAGGTGGGTCCACGAAGTAGTCCAAAAATTCCAAAACAAAAATATTTCGCGTGTCTGTTATTGGAAAATTTTCGCTAAATACTTTGAACAGCCCTTCATTTTTTCGGTTTTCGGAGGATGTTGAAAGTTGGAAAAATTCTTGAAAAGATTTTAGTTGGACATCCAAAAAGTCTGGATAATCAAGAGAGTGTTTTATGCTCCCAAAGTTTATTCTTTCGTTATTTTGTTTTGGCAATTTTGTTTTCTTTTTAAGTGGTTATAATGCTTGGATACTAAACAGGGATAGACCCATAGAATCGCATTCTAGGGTCTATCAATATTCTTGGATTGGAGGGCTTACGCTTATTTAAGCTCAACCTCTGCTCCCGCTTCTTCTAACTTGGCTTTTATAGCTTCTGCTTCGTCTTTAGAAACGCCTTCTTTGACTTCTTTTGGAGCGGAATCTACTAATTCTTTCGCTTCTTTTAGTCCTAAGCCAATAAGACCTTTGATTTCTTTCACAACTTGTAATTTTTTAGCTCCTGCAGATTTAAGAACAACTGTAAAATCAGTTTTTTCTTCTGCTGCTTCACCTCCAGCATCTCCACCATCACTGCCACTTGCTGCTACTGCTACAGGTGCTGCTGCTGGTTCGATACCATACTCATCTTTCAGGATGTTTGCTAGTTCGTTAACCTCTTTTACCGATAGGTTTACTAGCTGTTCTGCAAATTCTTTTAATTCTGCCATTTTAGTTATTGTTACTTTTTATTTACTGTTCTTTTTCAGACAATGTTTTTAAAATACCAGCAAGTTGTCCGCCTCCAGATTGAAGTGCAGAGATAACATTGCTAGCTGGTGATTGCAATAGTCCAATGATTTCCCCAATTAAATCTTCTTTTGATTTTAGATTAGATAGTTCATCTAAAGATTCTTCTCCTAGAAATATAGAGGTATCTACGAAGGCACCTTTTAGAATTGGTTTGTCCGAGTTTGCTCTGTATTTTTTGATTGCCTTTGCAGGAGATTTAGGGCTTGTTGAAAATAGGAGAGCTGTAGTTCCTTTTAAGGTGTCTGTGAGTTCTCCCCACTCGAGATTGGCCTTTTCCACTGCTTTTTTGACGAGTGTATTTTTGACCACTTGCATTTGTATATCATTCTGATGCATTATGCGTCGAAGCGCATTGTCACTTTCAACACTTAGTTCAGAATTATCTGTGACGTAGACAACCTTAAATTCTTTAAGTTTTTCTACCAAGCCGTCTATAATTTTATTTTTTTCTTCTTTAGTCATTTTTAGATATTGGCAAATTTTGTATCAATTGGAATTCCAGGGCTCATTGTACTTGAAAGTGTAATACTTTGAAAGTATGTGCCTTTTGCAGCAGACGGTTTCAGTTTTGTAAGTGTATTGACCAGTTCTTGAGCATTTTCGAAAATCTTTTCTGAAGTAAAGGATACTTTCCCAATAGATGTATGTATTATACCAGTTTTATCTACTTTAAAATCAATTTTACCCGCTTTAACATCTTTTACTGCTTGACCGACATTTTGAGTTACTGTACCTGATTTCGGATTTGGCATAAGGCCTCTAGGTCCAAGTACCCTACCAAGTTTCCCTACTTTGGCCATTACACTTGGCATAGTAATGATTACGTCAATATCTACCCAACCACCTTCGATTTTGGTTATATACTCATCTAATCCAACATGATCTGCGCCTGCAGCTTTTGCCTCCTCTTCTTTATCAGGAGAACACAAAACCAAAACTTTTACATCTTTTCCTATTCCATGTGGAAGCGCTACGCTGCCTCTCACCATTTGGTTAGCTTGTTTAGGATCTACGCCAAGTTTTACGTCTAAATCAACTGAGGCGTCAAACTTTGTAAATGTCACGTCTTTGACCAAAGCAGAGGCTTCCTGTAGCGTATACTTTTTATTGGTTTCCACCTTTGCTACTGCATCTTTTCTATTTTTTGTATTCTTTGCCATTGATTTAGTTTTTAGGAAATTCTCCTTCTACTGTTATGCCCATACTTCGCGCTGTTCCAGCAACCATTTTCATTGCTGACTCAACCGTAAATGCGTTCAAATCAGGCATCTTATCCTGAGCGATTGTCTTTACTTGATCCCAAGAGACGGAACCAACTTTTACTCTATTTGGTTCTGATGAACCACTTTTCTTCTTCAGCGCTTCTAATAGCTGCGAAGGAACTGGTGGGGTCTTAATGACGAAATCAAATGATTTGTCTTGAAATACAGTTATCACTACAGGAAGAACTTTTCCTTGCTTATCTTGTGTTCTCGCGTTGAATGCTTTACAAAAATCCATTATATTTAGGCCTTTTGCACCCAAAGCTGGGCCTATGGGAGGTGCTGGGTTGGCTTGTCCTCCGCGAACTTGTAATTTTACGTATCCTGTAATTTCTTTTGCCATTATGTTTCTTTTTCTACTTGATTAAAATTCAATTCTAATGGGGTTTTGCGACCCAAAATTTTGACCATTATTCTTAATTTCTTTTTGTCATCTAACACCTCTTCAATAACTCCACTGAAACCACTAAATGGGCCATCGGTAACTTTGATAAATTCTCCCACTATAAATGGCTCCGTGCCCAATCCTCCTTGTTCATTAGATTCGTCAACTTGTCCAAGGATTCGGTTTATTTCGCTTTGTCTGAGTGGTGTTGGTACTTCTGAATTGTCGCCTAAAAATCCTACAACTCCATTAATTCCCCTAATAGTAGGTAGTACTTCTCCAGTGAGCTGAGCGTTGATTAAAATATACCCTGGGAAATAGTTTTTTTCTCTCACTTTCTTTTGGCCATTTTTTACTTCATAGACTTTCTGAAGAGGAATAAGAATTTCTGGGACATATTTGGTAAGACCTTCTCTGCCAAGTTCTAATTCGATAATTGCTTTTACCTTATTCTCTTGACCAGAGATAGCTCTAACTACGTACCAGTTGTATTCCGATGTTGCTTCAGCTACCATGATTATTTAAAAAACTGATAAAATGTTTTAGTGGTAAACCCAAATCCCGAGTCGATTATGTAAATAATGATGGCGAAAATTATTGATGCAACCAAAACCAAAAGCGTACTATTCCGGAGCTCGTCCCAAGCAGGCCAGTTTACTTTGTTAACCAACTCGTCGTAGGTTAAATCCCACATTTCTCTTATTTTACTCATGTTTTTTGCACGGGTGGAGAGACTCGAACTCCCAGCCAACGGTTTTGGAGACCGCTACTCTACCAATTGAGCTACACCCGTAACCTTTTTATTATAATATTAATTTATAATTTCAGTTACTTGACCTGCTCCAACTGTTCTACCTCCTTCACGGATTGCAAATTTCAATCCTTTTTCCATTGCTACTGGGTTAATTAGCTCAACAGTTATTGTAACATTGTCACCAGGCATTACCATTTCTGTTCCTTCGGCAAGTTTAATTTCTCCAGTTACATCTGTTGTCCTGAAATAGAATTGTGGTCTGTATTTGTTGAAAAACGGGGTGTGTCGTCCACCTTCTTCTTTCGAAAGAACATACACTTCTGCTTTGAAAGTTTTATGCGGCTTTACCGAACCAGGAGCAATGATTACCATACCTCGCTTGATATCAGTTTTTTCGATTCCTCTCAGTAGAAGCCCTGCGTTATCTCCCGCTTGTCCTTGATCTAGAAGCTTTCTGAACATTTCTACTCCAGTACATGTAGATTTCATTCCTTCGGCACCCATACCTATTATCTCTACTTCGTCACCAACGTTGATGATGCCAGTTTCAATTCTTCCAGTTGCAACAGTTCCTCTTCCAGTGATTGAGAAAACATCCTCAACTGGCATCAGGAATGCTTTGTCAACCAAACGTGGTGGCACAGGAATCCAAGTATCAACAGCTTCCATAAGCTCTTCTACTGTTTTTACCCACTTGTCTTCACCATTGAGTGCTCCTAAAGCCGAACCTTGGATGATAGGTGTATCGTCTGACTCAAATTCATAAAATTCGAGTAATTCTCTTATTTCCATTTCTACCAATTCTAAAAGTTCTTCATCATCTACCATGTCTACCTTATTCATGAAAATAACAAGTCTTGGAACACCAACTTGTCTACATAGCAAAATGTGCTCTTTGGTTTGTGGCATAGGGCCGTCTGTAGATGCAACAACAAGTATGGCACCATCCATTTGGGCAGCACCTGTGACCATGTTTTTTACATAATCAGCGTGACCAGGACAGTCTACGTGTGCATAATGTCGTGATTCTGTTTGGTATTCAATGTGCGCTGTATTGATCGTAATACCTCTTTCTTTTTCTTCGGGAGCTGAGTCAATTGTATCAAAGTCACTTTGTTCAGCTAAGCCTTTAGAAGACAATACCTTGGATATTGCCGCGGTTAAAGTTGTTTTACCATGGTCAACGTGTCCAATGGTACCAATGTTTACGTGTTCTTTCGAACGGTCAAATGATTCTTTTGCCATTTTGTTATGTTATTTTATTGTATCTGTGTAACAGAGCCAATGACGGGAGTTGAACCCGTGACCTTTTCCTTACCAAGGAAACGCTCTACCCCTGAGCTACATCGGCCTATTAGCCATTTCTTTTTGGTAGGCCAACTACCATGTCAACACACAATTTTCAACTCAACTTATGAGCGGGAGACGAGGCTCGAACCCGCGACCTACAGCTTGGAAGGCTGTCGCTCTACCAACTGAGCTACTCCCGCATACAGCTTATCAAAGTTCGGCTAGAAACTTTGATTCTATATGCTGATGGACACGCCATCAAAATAATACAAGCTCACCTTTATTTGGTGGGGAGAGCAGGATTCGAACCTGCGTAGCCGAAGCAACGGATTTACAGTCCGTCCCATTTGACCGCTCTGGTATCTCCCCATATAGGTGACTGAGCCGCCTATTGGACTCGAACCAACGACCGGCTGATTACAAATCAGCTGCTCTACCAACTGAGCTAAGGCGGCTTGTTTTATAGAACATTCCCGAGAAATAGACCTTCCTTTCATGGTGGGCCTGTTTTTTGGGTTTGCAAATGTATTTTATTTGTCTATAATTTCAAATATTAAATTTATTTTTTTACGAAGTATTTCCTCGTCAATTTTTATTGTTAGGATGTGCTTTTTCATGTGTATCCTTCAAGAATTTTATATCTACTTGAGCATAGATTTGTGTTGAAGTTAAACTTGAATGTCCCAAAAGATTTTTGATTGTATTTAAATCTGCACCATTTTGAAGAAGAAGAGTGGCAAAGGTGTGACGAAGAACGTGGGGGCTTTTTTTTGAAGATTTACTTATTTGGGATAAGGTTTTTTGGATGGAGTTATAGACATATTTTGGGTATAAGGGTTTTGCCTTTTTATTACAGAAAAGATATTCTTCTGGCAAATTGTGCTCTTTTTTAGTGGAAATATATTTTTCAAGAATTTCTTTTAAAGTAGGTAAAATAGGACATAAACGTTCTTTATTACCTTTTCCTTTGAGCTTAATTTGACTTTTTTGTAAGTCTATCTGATTTTGTTTGCAATTGATTGCTTCAGCCCTTCTTGCTCCTGTGAATAGCAAGAAATTAAATAAAGTATAGCCTAACAATTGGTCATAATTCATTTTATTATGATTACAGGATTGAAATAAGAGTTCCAACTCATTTAATCGTATAAAAGAGGGTACTTTTGTTGGGATTTTAGGACTTATAATTTTCGTTGTCGGATTGCCTTGAAAAAGTTTTTTCTTTTGTAAGAAATTATAAAATGTTCTAAAGCTTGACGCTTTTCTTTTGATTGTTGTTTCTGCAAAATTTTGTTTTGAAAGGTTTCTAAGGTATTCTCGAAGTAGTTGCTCGTTTATTTCTTGGATTGAATTTATCTGGCAAGACTTACTAAATTGTTCTAAATCTGTTCGATATGATTGCAAAGTGCGTTGAGAGAAATTCTTCGACTTTTTAAGGTAGTCGATAAATGGGTTTATATAGTTTTCGGAAAAAGAACTCAATTTAGCAAACTATCTATATTCACAAAATAAGGGCTTATTTTGTTGATGAACGATTCTTCAAATAAATCAATGTATGCAGTATCTTGAAAGTTAAAGGAGGCATCTTTTTTAAGCTGTAAATAAATGGCCTTGGCGTTGGCCGTTTGAATGTATGGATGCTCAATAAGGGTCTTATAATCTGCATACCTAAGATTTATCGTTTTTACTTCTTTGGGGTTTACAAAAGTTTGGGTGTACAATGTATTTAATTCTTCTTTAGAAATCCCATAAATGTCTTGATATTGCGACTTGTCGTAAAATCCTCCAAGTGCATCCCTGAAATTTAAAGTTCTGTTGCTCAATTTATGATTTTGTAAGATGCGATTTAATTGGTAAAAATTGCATGTATTCAAATTGACTAATTTAGTCTTTTTCTTACCAATATTAATGTAGCCATACCGTGTTAGTAGATCTAAGTGTGTTTGTTGAATTCCATAAATTTTACTCAACTCACTTTTTTTGTTGAAGCCGTTTATTTTTTTTCGATAACTACAATAAATTGACGCAATTTTTGCAGGTAAGCCTATGGAAATCAATGAGTCCTTTGAAACTTTATTTAAATCAAAAGGTTTGATTTTTTTAATTGACTTAACTTCCTTAATGCTATCTTCTATTGCCTTGTTGGCCAACCATTCTTTTATGGAAGCAGGCATAGAATCGTCGGCGCTGTAGAATTTTGGTAACAAAATTCTGAACAACAGTGCAGCAAACAATATGACTAGGAGGACATAAAATCCATTCCTTTCTTGCTTTTTATTGTGAAAAAAAGATTGAAATGGATTGAAATTTTTCAGATTATACTAATTGTGAGGCTTCTACCAAATTATCCTTTTTATATGCTCCGGCATTTAACTTTTTTGAAATGGCATTAAATGCATCTATGGTCGTTTGAACGTCTTCCAATGTGTGAGCAGCAGTAGGAATCATTCTGAGAAGAATTACCCCTTTGGGTACAACAGGATAAGTTACAATTGAGCAAAAAATATCATAGTTTTCTCGCAAATCATAGGCCAAATGTGTGGCCTCGGCAACGGTTCCATTTAAATAAACAGGCGTAACTGCAGATTTTGTGGCTCCAATATTAAAGCCAGATTCCTTAAATCCTTTTTGTAAGGCATTGGCGACCCTCCAAAGTTGGTCTTTGTGCTCTGTAGATTTCATTATCATTTCCAATCTTTTAATACCACCAATAACTAAAGGCATGGGCAATGATTTGGCAAAAATTTGAGACCTCATATTGTACCTTAGGAAACGTACAATGTCTTTATCACTAGAAATGAAGGCACCAATACTTGCCATGGATTTTGCAAAAGTGCTAAAGTAAATATCAATTTCATTTTGAACGCCTTGCTCAACACCTGTTCCTTCTCCTTTGGGGCCTAGCGTTCCAAAGCCATGCGCATCATCCACTAGAAGCCGAAAATGGAATTTATCTTTGAGGTTAACAATTTCTTTTAATTTTCCTTGATTACCTGTCATACCAAAAACTCCTTCAGTTATGACCAGAATTGCACCTCCAGTTTCCTCCGCTAGTTTGCTCGCTCTTTCTAGCTGTTTCTCGCAGTTTTCTATGTCATTGTGCTTAAAAACGAATCTTTTGCCTTGGTGTAATCTTACACCGTCAATTATGCATGCATGGGATTCAGCATCATATACTATGATGTCTCTTCTGTCTACCACAGCGTCGATCAGAGACAATATGCCCTGGTAACCAAAATTCACTAAAATGGTATCCTCTTTATTCACAAATTTTGAGAGTTCACTTTCTAAGTATTCGTGTTTTGAGGTATTGCCACTCATCATTCTTGAACCCATTGGGTAGGCCAAGCCCCATTCCTTAGCAGCTTCCTCATCAACTTTTCTAATCTCAGGATGGTTGCCAAGACCTAAATAATTATTGATGCTCCAATTCAATACGGTTTTTCCATTGAAGTTCATATGAGGAGATAACTCTCCTTCCAATTTTGGAAATGTAAAGTAACCATGGGCTTCTTTATGATGCATACCTAAAGGTCCCATATTGTTTCTCAGTTTTTCGAATAAATCCGCGCTCATAAGCTTATGCAAAGGTAAAACAAATAGCGTCTTATTTGTTTGAAAAACATACAAACAAATATAATTTTATTAAAGGCTTAACATAAAATTGTATCTTTGCACACTTTGCCGAAGAAATTTCTCATATTTCCATTTGTTTTTCTTCTAATATCCTCCTGCACAGAGTACTCTAAAGCGTTAAAGGAAAAAGATAAGGCCAAAAAATTGGCGTATGCAAAGAAATACTATAACAAGCAAGATTATGTTAGAGCTCAACCTCTATTGGAAGATTTGATGACCGAATATTTAGGCAGAGAAGAGAATGAATTGGTACATCTATATGTTGCTTACACGCAATATGGCTTGAGAAATTACTTGCTCGCAGCTCATTATTTTGAAAGTTTTGCTCAAACGTACCCTTTGAGTGATTCTGCTGTCAAAGCTAAATTCATGAATGCCTATTGCTTTTACCACAAGGCACTTCCGTCTAATTTAGATCAGGTAAACACCAAAAATGCAATTGAAAAGTTTCAAATATTCATCAATCAAAATCCTACGAGTTCTTTGGTACCTAGATGTAACGAAATCATGGATAAACTTCGGAGTCAGGTCTTAGAAAAGGCATACGAAAATGCCAAACAATACTATAAAATAAGACGTTACAAAAGTGCTATTGTGGCCATAGAAAATGCTTTGGCAGACTATCCAGATATTCCTCAGCGAGATGAATTATATTTTCTGAAAGTACAGTCCGCTTATGAATATGCGCGCAATAGTATAAATGAAACGCAGGAGAAACGTTTTAAAAAGGCCAAGAGCCATATTCAGGATCTGAGGTCGGATAATCCGAAAAGTTCTTTTTTACCAGTAGTATACGACTTAGAGGTAAAAATAAATCAAGAATTAGCCAAAGTTTCACAATCCAATAAAAATAAAAATGAGCAATTTTAAAATTCCAGAAAAAACAAGCGATTCCACTGTTACGAGAGATCTTAATCAGTTAGATCACGAAACAGAAAATTTGTATGAATCAGTGGTAGTACTTTCAAAAAGAGCCAATCAGCTAAACATTGACCTAAAGGAAGAACTGCAAAAGAAATTAGAAGAGTTTTCTTCGGATATTGACAATCTCGAAGAAATTTTTGAAAATAGGGAGCAAATAGAAATTTCACGTTTTTATGAGCAGTTACCTAAGCCAACGCTTATTGCAATACAAGAATTCTTAGAAGGAAAGGTTTATCACCGAAACCCTTCAGAAGATGAGGCTTAGAAGGAAAAATGTGCTTGTAGGAATTTCAGCAGGAATTGCTGCCTACAAAATACCTGTATTGATAAGACTTCTCAAAAAAGAAGGAGCGGAGGTTCGTGTTATTACCACGTCAGAAGCACAAAATTTCGTAACTCCTCTCACATTAAGTACGCTCTCAGGCAACCCTGTTCTGTCTGAATTTTATGACAAAAATGGTTCTTGGAATAATCATGTAGAGCTTGCTCTTTGGTCAGATATATTTCTTCTAGCCCCGGCAACATTGAATACTCTTGCAAAAATGGCTCATGGAATATGTGATAATTTGTTGTTAGCTACATATTTCAGTATGAAAAAAGGAAAGATTTATTTTGCTCCAGCAATGGATTTGGATATGTACAAGCATGATAGCACGACAAAAAATATTCAAATGCTAATAAAAACTGGTGCTGTAGAATTGCCCGCACAAAATGGTAAACTGGCAAGTGGATTGAGCGGATTTGGTCGAATGATGGAACCTTCCGAAATTATCCAGAAAATAATTGACCATCAGTTGGACAATCTACCTTTGAAAGGACAAAAATGTTTGGTCTCGGCTGGTCCAACTTACGAACCTATTGACCCTGTGCGTTATATTGGGAACTATAGTTCAGGTAAAATGGGTGTAGCAATTGCAAATGCTTTATTCAACAAGGGTGCTTCTGTGACACTCGTGCATGGACCAATCGACAAAAACCTAGTATTGAGTGGCTTAGAACTTCGACCAATACAGTCTGCTGAGGAAATGCAATTTGCCATGGAAGCAGAATTTGATAAAGCAGATATTGTAATAATGGCCGCCGCCGTAGCTGACTATAGACCAAAGAATGTAGGTCAAGAAAAAATGAAAAAAAGCAAAACAGAAATTAGCTTAGAATTGGTCAAAAATCCTGACATATTGCTGAATTTAGGCAAACGAAAAAAAAGTCAAATTTTGGTAGGGTTTGCGTTAGAAACCCAGGATGAGTTTGAAAATGC
>CENP01013516.1_pt1 | contig 18440 bp, 17 predicted proteins | sample 361281 | NCBI WGS metagenome assembly CENP01 (sample SAMEA2591122, study PRJEB7988) | marine metagenome | biome: marine biome (ENVO:00000447); feature: deep chlorophyll maximum layer (ENVO:xxxxxxxx); material: saline water (ENVO:00002010), including plankton (ENVO:xxxxxxxx) | depth 70 m | reverse complement strand
GGAACTACGGGTAAAACAACAACTGATGACAAATACTCAAAAGCGATAAAAGCTTATATGAATGAATATCTACAAAATAAATTTGACACATATGAAGAAATACACGCTGAAGATGCTGTTTTCGATTTAAACGGAATTGAAGCAAATAAGTCAACTGTTAAAAAAGGATGGAGCTCTCATCATAAAATCTACAGTAATATCAAATTAGAATGGATGTTTGTTGAAACTACAGTGTATGATGAAAACAACAATAATATGGTGTGGTCACACATATGGGGTGGTTGGTCTGCTAAAGGCAATAAGACAAAAAGAAATTGGAGTAATCCATTTAACGCATCATTTAAGTGGGTTGATGGAAAAATTGTAATGGAGAATTGGATTTTTGACCCTACATCAGATATTACAGAAGCTGCTGCTAAATAACAATTTACTATTAAGATATAATACCCTCCCAAGTGGAGAGTTTTTATATCATGGGCATATCCTCTTGATGAAGTTTAATGACTAATTTGCGTTTTCTTATTTATTAATAATCAATCAAATGAAAAATATTTTAGAAACGGTTGGTAATACACCAATTGTAAAACTTGAGAAAATTATTCCATCAGGTTGTGGCGAAGTTTATGTAAAACTGGAGGCAAATAATCCAACAGGATCAAAAAAAGATAGAATGGCCCTTTCTATGATTGAAGGAGCAGAAAAAAGAGGTGATTTAAAAGAAGGAATGTCTGTTGTTGAGTACTCTGGAGGAAGTACTGGAGCTGGATTAGCATTTGTTTGTGCGATAAAAGGATATCGTTTCAGGTTGATTACTGCTGATGTTTTTGGGAAAGAAAAAATTGGCTTGATGAGAGCCTTGGGAGCAGATATAGAAGTTATTAAAAGTGAGGATGGAAAAATCACCAAAGAACTTATTGGAAAGATGATTGATAGGGCTGAAGAAATTTCTATTGAACCTGATACATTTTTTACGGATCAACTTAATAATATGGACGTTATTGAAGGTTTTGTTCCTCTTGGAGATGAGATACTTCAACAACTTGGCGGAAAAGTAGATGCTGTTTGTGACACGATTGGAACAGCAGGAACGTTAATGGGAATAGCAAAATCATTCAAAGATAATGGCGTTCATTCTAAAGTCATTGCCCTTGAGCCTGCTAGTTCGCCAATATTATCAAAAGGAATTAAAGGTGCTCATAATGTTGAAGGGGTTGGCCTTGGGTTTATTCCTGCTATTTATAACTCTGAATATGTTGATGATGTTATTTCAATTGAAGAATCCTTAGCAAGGCAGACTTGTAAAGAACTGGCTTCGAAGGAAGGAATATTTTGTGGTACTTCCAGCGGTATGAATGTAGCAGGAGCGATTAAATTATCTAAGAGTTTAGGGCCAAAATCAAAGGTGGTTGCTGTAGCTTGCGATACAGGACTCAAATATCTTTCTGAAGGACTTTTTTATTGATATAAAAAGTATTTTTCACATCTCAGTCTAGGATATAAATTTTACAGATTTTATAAACTCTAAAACACCCAAATACCACTTTCCAAATTATATTGCATGAATCACTGGTGTATCCTCATCATTATGTTAAGAGACTAATTTGTATATTGATCATTATTAACTATAAATCAATTAAAATGAAAAACGTTTTTATATTATTTAGTATCCTATTTAGTTCATTAACATTTTCACAAAATGTTTTCTGGTACAACGTTATGTTAGAGGTAGAGGGAAAAAATGCCTCAACAGTAGCTGGTCTTGTTGATGGTTTCTATTCAAATCACGAAAAGTCATCTGATGTAACAGTTAACTTTTCTTCAATTCCTTTAAAAGGGCCTAGTGAAAAAGCTACGCACATTATAAGTATTGCAAGTAATTCCTCTCAATCTCTTGCTGATTTTAGAAACTCACTCAAAGGAGAAAATTGGGACTTGTACATATCTAAAATGAGTAATTATGTAAAAAGCAGTAGAGCCTCTGCGGGCAAAAGTCTAATTACAAACGGTTCGGAAACTAATTATCCTATTGGACAAGCTTGGGTTTTTAAGGCAACTAACCCAAAATTACCATCAATGATTGAGGCTTTTGGTAAACTAATAAAATCATATAATTTTGATGGATTTGTTGGCATGGGCCAAATAGTTCATGGTACAGAAAACGGTGAGAGTGTTTATATTTATGGAACTTACTCTGATTTAAATGATGCATTTAATTTTGGACCACAAAGCAAAAAAGAAAGTGTGGCCTTTGCAGAATTTGCAAAAGTATTTGACGCTGCAGCACAATATTCAAAATCATTTACTCGAGTTCTTATAAAAAGCTACTAGTAAATTTTATTCAAAATCCCCTAGCACCTTATAGGGGATTTTTATATTCCCTCGAGTAATCCAAAAGTCAGAGGTTGTAATAACTTAATAAATACATCTTAATTTTTTTTCTACAAAAAAATTGACAATAGTATAATATGTATATTAGTTATTTAAGAGTTTATTAATACTTCTTAATGAAACGAAGAAAATTTATACAGGGATCAACAACTATAGCTTCAGGACTTGGATTTCCAGCGATTTCACTTCATCAATTAGAATCAACAAAAACGGAACAATCCATAGAGACATATGTAACTTTGGATCAGGAAAAAGTTTCTTTTTATAGTAATGTCATTAAAGAAAAAATAAAAATAATTCATATTGCAGATACACATCTTTTTATGGATGATGAAAGAGGAATCCCCTTTTTAAACTTCAGTCGCCGAATGGCTAAAGCTTATAATCAAACAAAGCATTTCAAAACAGGAGAAAAAACAAATCCTAAGAAAGCCTTTAAGCAAGCAATAACTTTTGCTAAAGAATCAAATGCAGATGTTATCACTTTAGTAGGTGATATATTTAGTTTTCCGTCTGAACTTGCAATTGAATGGGTTTTATCTGAAATAGAGGCGATTGGGATTCCATATATTTACATAGCGGGAAATCACGATTGGCATTACGAAGGGATGGATGGCAGTCTTGATTCACTTCGTGATAAATGGATAGAAAAAAGATTAATACCTTTATATCAAGGGAATAACCCCTTAATGGCAGCATATGATATAAAAGGAATTAGGTTTTTAGCCATTGATAATTCAACATATGAAATAAAAGACGAACAACTAAATTTTTTTTCAAAACATGTTGAATCTGATATGCCTATTGTTTTGTTGATTCATATACCAATGTACGCTCCAGGGAAAAATATTTCATTTGGATGTGGAAACCCATTTTGGGGAGCTGAAACTGACCGTAATTTTGAATTAGAAAGACGTTCCAAATGGCCAGAAAATGGTCATACTAAAACAACGTTTGAATTTTATAAAAAGGTTTTTGATTCATCTAATGTGATTGGAATTTTTGCTGGTCATATACATCGAAACTCTATTGAAATTATTAAAGGAAAACCTCAAATAGTTTCAGATGATAATGCAAGCGGTGCATATTTAGAAATCGATTTTATTCCAATGGAAGAAAAGTATGAAGTTAAAAGTTAAAAAACTGGTCATATCCTCTTAATTTTAAATTGTATGAGACTTATTTGTATATTACATATTATTAACCATAAACCAATTAAAATGAAAAATTTATTTATGCTCCTATTTATTGCAAGCTCTTTTTACTCTTTAGCTCAAGAGATAACTGGAACTGTAAGAACATCTGATAAGTATTCTAATGCAATTAAAAAAATGAATAGTGAATATTTCAAAAATGACTTTACAACATTTAAAAAGATTTTTAGTGATGATGCAACCTTTAGTGTAAATGGAGAAGAATTTTCAAAAAGTCAAATAATTGAAGGTTTTTCAATGCACCATAAATTTTACTCAAATATTAAGATGCAGTATAGTTTTGTTGAAACGACTTTTTATGATGAAAATAATAATAATCAAGTATGGAGTCACAATTGGGGACTTTGGGATGGGGTTTCAAAAAGAACTAAAAAAAATGTGCCCAACCCTGTGAATGTCTCATTTAAATGGGTTGATGGGAAAATTGTCAATGCTTCTTGGATATATGATCCAACACAATTGAATGAAGAAATAATGGCCTCTCAAAAATAAAATAAAATATTTAATACATTAAAGGACCCTTCAAATATGGAGGGTCTTTTATTTACCTGTATATGCTTAATTTTAAATTTAGGGACTGATTCGTATATTCACTCAGCTAAATAATAATCGATTAAATGAAAAAAATAGTTAATAGATTTTGGGAGTTTTTAATGTTATTTATTGCTATTTCACTAGGTTTTTTTGTTGAGAATTATAGGGAAGTGTTAGTCGATAGACAAAAAGAAAAAGAAATAATAGCATCATTTATTAATGACCTTGAAACCGACATTAAAGAGTTAGATATTGTAATTCAACGAAGAGAAACAAGAGAAGTAAGGATAGATTCAATTATATATATTTTAAATAATGGTTTGCAAGATGATTATGGAAAAGATCTTTACTATTATGCGAGATACTTACCTCGCCCTGTGGTCTTTTGGGCAAACAATACAACAAATGAAGAGTTAAAATATTCTGGAAATTTTATTTTAATAAAAAACCAAAAGATAATTGATACCCTCTTACAATATAACGACAATTTTATTTTCATTGATTTCATAAAAGAAAGGGAGGAATATTTAGTAAGGCGACTATTCGATCAAATAAATGTGATGTTTGATCCCATGGTTTTCGATGAGATGAATGTTTATGATATAGAATTTGTTTATCCCTCTGGAAATCCAAAAATAAATACCACAAACAAAGATGTGATTAGCCTTTTTTTAAGCAATCTACACTATGTAAAAACAGTTAATGTAGGACAGCTAGGACTTTTTAAAAAACATCAAAAAAAAGCAAAAGAAATTTTAAACTTTATAAAGCAAGAATATCCTGATGTGGCAGCTGAAAAACCCAGATAACTATCTAACTACCCTCGAAAATGGAAAGATTTCTTACAACAGTTTCTTCGGGATTATTGCCAAGTTCATTTAAGGCTTCTTGATATTCTTTGCTATTATGACAATCTACAGCGTCTTGTAAACTATTAAACTCTACAACTGCTGCAAACATTAAATCTGAACCCTGAATCTTACCTTTTGGCTGACCTGTGAGCACAGGTAAATAGTTTCCAGTTTGTTCATTTTTATGTTTTTCTTCAATTTGAAAGTATTTTGTCAAGTAGTTATTCCATCTTTCTTCATTTTTAATTTCAATTACATTTCCTATCCAATATCCTTTTTTCATTTTATTTTGATTTAATTTATTCATCTAATATATAGAATGATTTTATATTAAAAATAATTTCTTATGTCATCGAATTATATAAATTATTTAGATATAAATATTTGATATGTGTAATTGTGATTGTTCCCCTTGTAAAGAATTAGACTGTTCAGCGTGTATTTGAGAACCCCGTAGTTGTTCTCATTGTGATTGTTAGTTCATCTCTAAAAAATTCTTGTATTTAATTTCTTTTTTAATTTTTTGTGTTCTATTATTTCTGGAACCTCTCCCTTGAGATCATCTATCAGAATATGCGGAGTTTGTTTTCGTATCCATTGATAAATCACACCTCTTATAAATTCAGTTTGAGTGGGATATTTACCGAATTTATCTTTTGCCTCGTTTGAAATGATCGCCTGTCTTATATAGTCCACAAATTGCGTTGAAGCATTAAACTTAATTTGATTACTATATTGAATTTTGGTTTTTGGCATAAAAATAATTTTTTGTTCATAAATTTTTAATAGGTACCTTTTAAATATACTAATTTTATTGAAAAAAAAATAAATAAAGATTTTTTGCTATTTTTTGTACCTAAAAACTCCTCTAATATGTTATTTAAAAAGTAAAATTTTTATTTTTTTCATATTTATTAATAAAAAATCCAAATTTTTGACTTTTTTTAGACATTTTTAGAAGAAAAATACAAGTTTTAGCTAATTTTTCGACTTCCTTCATTTATTTCTGTATCATTTAATTTTAAAAACATATTTGTATATTAAACTTCTAATCATAAATCAATTAATATGAAAAATTTAATTTTTGTAGTCATATTCTTTATATCAACCTTTTTTCATGCTCAAACAACAGCAATGATTGCTGTCGTTCTTGAAGATGGTAAAGAAAATGAATACCTCCAGTATGAAAAAAACTGGAACAAAGTTGCTGACCAAATGGTAAAAGATAATTTGATTGCTCAATGGTCAGTTTGGAAAAGGACTCCTAGAGATGGTGACGAAAATTGGGCAGAATATTACGTTTTCAGAAGAACAACAAAGGAGCAGGATGAGAATCTTGATACAAACGCCTGGAAAAAGTCAACTAAAACTGCCTTTAAGGGTAAAAGTCAAAAGACAATTGATAAATTACTATCCTCTAAAGGTATAGTGAAAGAAAACAGAAGTAGAACCTACAAATGGGTGTCGGGTACTGGATGGAGAGGATTAGAATGGGAAATAGGTGATAAGGGCTATTTTCATTTTATGAAACAAAATAATGATGATTTTGAAGATTATGAAAGATCAGTTTGGAAACCTGTAGCTCAGCAACAAATTCTTGACGGTTACAGAAAATTTTGGGGTCTTGCCAAAATCATATCAAAAAATGATTACACAAAAAAATTAGAGTCAGGTTTTACCCACATTGCATTTAATTTTATGACAAAAAAGGAAATGCCACAGGGCACAGAGTACAATATAATAGAGGATGAATTTTTAAGGAAGAAGGCTTTTGAGGGACTTCAAGCATCAAGGGAAATACTACCTTCTGAGGAACTTACTTTAGTATATTCAACTTTTTAAATGACAAAAATTGACCCTCCAAAACAGGAGGGTTTTTTAAAATATTAAGACATACTTATTTATCAATTTCATGCACTTCTTTGTATATTGATGGAGCTAAATTTTATTTTTATGAAAACAAACATCTTATTTACTGCAATAACTATATCCATGCTTTTTTTAGCTTGTAACTCTCAACAAAATAGTACTCCCCAAAAAGCAGAAAATCAAATAGGTATAATTAAAGGAAATGATTTTCGCTCCAATGCGATGATAACATTCATGGATGCTTATGTTAATAACAACCTAAGCAGCGTTGCTGATTTATTTACTCCAGATGCGAAAATAATGATAAATGACGCTGATTTAAACTTTTCCCAAATGGCAGAAGGATTTTCAGCAGGTCATCAATATTTTGAAAATATTCGCCACGAAAATAGAGATGCTTTTACTATGCATTACGAAGATGGTAAACCGGCGGGAAATATTTTTACACATTGCTGGTATACTTGGAAAGCAACAAGTAAAAAAACAGGTGAAGAACTTTCAATAAGAGGCTATGCTTGGATGAAATGGAAAGATGATAAGGTAGAAACAGTTTACAATGCATTTGATCCTACCATGTATAACGCTTCTATGAATTGAAACAAGTGAATTTAATAAATAAAAAAACAGCTATTTTTTGCAATCATTTTAATGGTTGTAAGTACTACTTCAAACTGAATATGAGTTTTGTTTGTAGCAAACAATTCTGAAAAATTAATTTATTGAGTAATTTGTATATTGCTGTTTATTAACTATAAATCAATTTAAATGAAAACACTTAATAAACTTATATTAACTTTTCTTTTAATGTTTGCTGTAAATATTTCAGCACAAGGAGTATTTTATCTCCATGGAGTTAGTATTCCACAAAAATATCAAGCAAATTTTGAAAGCAATGAAAAAGAATATTTTTCTAAACTAGCTCAAGACTATGTCAATTCTGGTAAAATGCAAGGCTGGGCAGTATTAAAAAGAGTTCCGCGTATTGGACATGCTCAGGATTATAAATTCAATTATTTCTGGGTTCATGGATTTGAAAGCATCGATCAAATGGTTTCAGCACAAGCGGATCCATTTTGGAATAAATTTGAAAGCAAATTTAAAAAGAAGCCAAGCGAATTATTAAAAGAATCTCAATCTGAAAGAAGCGGCACCTATTATTTTAAAACGTACGATCAGTTTAGTACAGGCCAAGGTAAATATGTAATATTAAATGATGGAAAGGTAAAGGATATCCAAATGGCCTTAGATATGGGAAAACAAACTGGTAAAATCTTTAAAAAGAATTCGAAAAAATCTGGAATGAAAGGATGGGGAGTTGCTACAGTCATTGCACCTCAGGACAAACATAATACAAGTAATGTATTTTATTGGGATATATATGACACTTTAGCAAATGCAATGAAACATATGGCAGGTGAGGCTGCTATATTAGATATACCTGATGAAATGGCAGGTAAATTTTATGAAAATCTTCCAGATGGTTTCTCACACAGGAACATAACCGAAATTATTATTGGAACTACTCCTAAAGAGTAATTCTGGATAAAATTTTGCAAAAAACCCTTCCGAAATGGAGGGTTTTTTAATTTATATACCAAATTTTGAAAGCGAGGCCCTTACCCTTTTAAGTTTGGCTCCCACCTCCATTTTGTTAAGTTCTTTATTGAAAGGTTCAACACTGACAGCCCCTTTGTAACCTTTATTTCTAATGAAATTCAAGAAGTTTTCCAAGTCAATTATACCTGTGTCACCTGGCAACTCCCTCTCTAGATCCATCTGAGTAGCTACAGTTCTACCTAATACTCCATCGTTTAATTGAACAGATATAATATCTTCAGCCTTTAAAAAATCAAGATCTTCATTTTTATCTTCAGCGCAATATGTGTGATAGCTATCAAGTAAATAACCGACATTATTTTTACCAGTAGCTTCAATAAGCTCTCTTAATCCTATTGCACTGTGTAAAAAGGGGTATTTGTCTCTTGCCATAAGTGTTTTTGGCCCAACATATTCTAATCCTAATTTTAGTCCAGCATCCTCTAGAACATTTGCAATTTTAGTTAACCGAGTTTTGTGCTGTTCGAAATTTTTCATGTAGGGCAAAGTTTTGTGGGTAGGCATGATATATGTTACAAAACTTGAAATATTTAAAGAAACAATTGAATCTATGTTTTTTAATAAAAAATCATAACCCTCTTTAAACTTGGAATCTGTTGTTCTAAATTGAATTGGTAAGCCTCCTGAGTCAAAAATGATTTCATTTTTTTTCATTTTTTCTAAATAAGCCTTTTTATCAGTTTCCTTAAACTGAATCAGCTCTTTTATAGGGGGACTTATGGCTGAAAACTTGTATTTAATTGCGAAATCTAGTAATTCATTAGCTGTACATTTAAGACCAACGGCCCCTGGACTTAGAGACGCTTTTAAGGCTTTTCGAGTACCAATTAATTCAGAGCTAATTAAAAACGGACTTGTTAAAGCAGCTGAAAAAGATTGGATAAACTCTCTTCTGTTTGACATTTAAATTTAATTAGTGTATAATATAAAATTTACTTTTCAAAAATTAATCTGCTTTTACAAATGTGTAGGTTTCATCTCTAGTTCCATCTTCATCTTCAACATTTATAAAGGTAAATGAGATCTGAGTATCTGTTATAGTATCAACTGTAGCTGAATTTACAATAGCATTTCCTGGACCCCCACTAACGACAAACTCTGTTTGCTCTGCATTTCCCCATTCCCAATTTCCAATTTGCACAAAAACAATACTTTCATCAGCTGCTAATTCCATATAAATATATGTGCCGAAAGTAGAAATAACTAGTTTAGCTGATGCAGCTGGATTACAGTCTGGATCTAAAACTCCATCTTCATAGCATTCCTCGTCATCAAAATAACTACTAAAGCTTCCTCCTTCTGAATCAGAATAATTCGATAAGTTCCATGTGCCTACAATCTTATAATGGTTACTAGTCGTGTCTGCAGTTAAAGTTTCCTCCATGGCAGGTTCTTTATCAGCAGAAAAATCGCCTTCCATTTCTTCCTTCTCACACGGGATACCAATACTTTCTATATCTATTATAAAACCGTAACTAAAACTTATATCCAGCTGACCATCAGTTTCAACAACCTCTATATCGGTAATTTCCGCAATATCTATTTCAGTGCCATCATAAAATGTTTTTAAAATAACTTTTGTTACTTTTTCGTCAACTTCAATTAATTCGTAGTTGCCGTAAATCACAACAATTCCTCCTGTTTCAATACTTCCGGGAGCACTTATATTTAAAAGATAATCATTATCTGTAAACTCTATAAAATTATATGAACAACCATCAATTTTTTTTCCTGTCTTTGAGCTATTAATAGATGAATTTAAATTCCATTTTCCAAAAATTATTTTTTTGGCTTGCTCAGCATTTTGTTCAGACACTTTTCCTGTAGCATTTACATCTGTAATTGCAGATACTACTTCAGCTGTATACGATTGATCAGATACTTGGTCATCGGAATCTTTATTACATGCTAAAAAAAAGAGTACTATTGAGACAAAAAAAATTTTTTTCATTTGATAGTTAATGGAATGTTACACAACAATATAACAAAAATTATACAGGTCATCTAAAGTTCAAAATATCATGAGTAATTAAATCAAATTAATTTAAGGAAAAAGCAACATAAGAATCACCTGACTTTGTTCCCATTTTTCCTCCACCACAAGCAATAACAATATATTGTTTTCCGTCTAATTCATATGTCATTGGAGTCGCATATCCACCGGCAGGTAATTTACTTTTCCACAACTCTTCTCCTGTGATTTTATCAAAAGCCCTAAAATATTCGTCATTTGTTGCACCTATGAAAATTAGTCCACCTGCGGTAAGAATTGGACCACCATAATTTTCAGTTCCTGTTTTTGGAAAACCAAGCTTTGTTAATTCATCGTATTCGCCAAGCGGAATTTGCCAAACAATCTCACCAATATTTAGATCGATAGCATTTAGTGTTCCCCAAGGAGGCTTAATTGCAGGATATCCATTCTCGTCCATAAAACGCCCAAAATAATTAACTGAATAAGGTGAAAAATTAGGATCAATTTCTTGTAATGAAGCCACTTCAACATTTATACTATTGTCTTCTAAAAGGTATGCGGTAAGAAGATCAATTTGAGTTTTTGAAATTTGAGGCATGGGCATCATGCTTCCTTTCCCTTTAGAAATTATAGATTCTAAATTCAGGGCATTATATCTATTTTTAAGATTTTTTAAACTAGGAATATTAGACATTCCATTTAAATCAGCACCATGACATCTTGAGCACTGTTGATTATAAATAACTTTCCCATAATCCTTTATTTTACTGTCATTTTTTGAAGATGAAAAATCTATTTTTTTTGCAATTGAAACCCATGGCATTTCATTAGAGTTTACATACAGCCAATTAGTTATGGGGTCATATGCTGCACCACCCCATTCGGCACCACCATCTAAACCAGGAAATGTTACTGATCTAACTTTTTCGCTATGTGGAATAAATTGGCCTTCTGAATTTAATGTTTCCCATACCTGTTTAACTGTTTTATCAAGTATTTTGTCTTTTTGAGTAGGAGTCCAAGCAAGCATAGCTTTTGCACCTGGGAACATGTCATTAATTAGGTCTTTGGAAAATTCTTGTCTTGCAAAAGGAGGTATATGAGTTGGCAAAGGTTGGGTTGGCCAAGACTTTTCTCCATCAAGTTTTGCGGATTTAACAGGAATTTCTTCTATTGGATATATTGGCTCCCCTGTTAGTCGATCAAAAACAAATAAGTGTCCTGATTTTGTCACTTGTGTTACAGCTTTTATCTTACTTCCATTTCGATTTATTTCAACCAAATTTGGTGGGGCTGGTAGATCCCTATCCCACAGATCATGGTGAATGAATTGAAAATGCCATATTCTTTCTCCGTTTTTTGAATTAAGTGCAATCAAAGAATTTGCAAATAAATTTTCTCCTGGTCTATTACCTCCCCAAAAATCGTATGATGCTGAACCTGTTGGAATGTAAGCGATACCAGTAGACTCGTCAAGAGTCATTCCAGCCCACGAATTTACACCTCCCATATGTTTCCAAGCATCTTTTGGCCATGTTTCATAACCGTATTCTCCTGGATGCGGAATTGTATTAAACCTCCATACCATTTCACCAGTATTAAGGTCATAAGCACGAATATGCCCTGGAGATGCTCCGGGACCTTCGTGAACTCTGGAGCCTTGAATTAAAATATTATCGTAAACCACTCCTGGTGTGTTGGCTATTACAATCATTTCATTGTAAGGGCGGCCTAGGTTTTTTCTGAGATCTACTTTACCATTTTCTCCAAAAGTTTTTTCAGATTTTCCTGTCAAAGCGTCTACTGAATATATATAGCTTCCTGAAGTGTAAACTATTCTTCCGTCTTGTCCATCGTCCCAATAAATTAATCCTCTGTTGACACCCCACCAGCCTGGACCAGCATCCTTCCCATGATCAAATTCCCATATTTTTTTTCCAGTTTTTGCATGGATTGCAAAAAGCTTAGTTAAGGGATTTGTACCATACAGTATAGTATCAATAACAATTGGGCTACATTGTATTTGTGTTGTATTTTTAGAATTTAAAATACCTCCAGACTTATATTCCCAAATTTTCTTTAAGCCTTTAACATTCTTAGTATTAACTTGATTTAAACTTGAATAATGACTTCTTGATTTGTCACCTAAATATTCATTCCAGCTTTTGAAATCGTTATCAACTTCAATTGAGTTACAGTCTATTAATACTAGCAGAATAGATAAAAAAGCTAATCTTCTCATATCCTTAAATTAATTAAGTGAAGCTTTTAAGACTTTTTGAGTGTAGATTAATTCAGAAGAACTAATTAAAAACCGGTTTGTTAAAGCAGCCGAAAAAGATTGGATAAATTCTCTTCTATATGATATCATATTATAAATATATGTAAAAGTTATCTTTAGTTGAAATAGTTATAAATTACATGATTCGTTATAAAACTATTGAATTAAACTTATTTGTATATTGCAACTCTTAACCGTAAACCAATATATATGAAAAAATTTATTACAATAACTTTATTATTATTCATAAACTTTTCTTTTTCTCAAGATTATTTTACTCATGATTATAGATATATTCCTGCAGATAAGCTTGAACATCACATTAAAATTGAAAAACACTATTGGAGTAAAGTAGCGCAGTTGCTTGTCAAAGAAGGTAAGCTCATGGGATGGGCGATGCTTCAAAAAGAAGGAGGTTCATCTAATGAGCCGAATATTTATTTTTACATCGGTATTGGAGATAAAAATAATCTAGACAATCTATATGATAATTATGCTAAGGCAAGTAAAACTGTCTTAAATTCAATGGGAGAAGATGCTGCAGAGCTTGTTCAAATTGCTTTAAACGTTGAACCCACAGGTGTTTTTAATACAATAATGCAAAGAACCAATTCATTGTCGACAAAGAAAGATTACGAGTTGAATTATATCAAAATCAATTATGCTAAAGTAAATGGGAATATTGGTCAATTTTCTAATATGCAAAAAAATATGTGGGGGAGCTTTATAAAAAAAGAGATGGATAAAGGCAATGGAAGTCAAGTTACGTGGGCCACTGCAAGGAAGGTCTCTCCAAACGGGAATGGTTATAATTGGAATTTCATGACTATTGATGGATATGAAACCTCATCTGACGTGCTAGCACCTTCTTGGAATCCCAACACAAAATTTCCTGAAGGATTAGATAAGATAAATTCAATGATGGAAGGTGGAACTTTTTATAAACAAGTGACTTGGAAAGTTTTAATGTCTGTGGATAGAGAGGGTAACTTTAGAATTCGCGACTAAATTTAATAACCCTCCATTAGGAGGGTTTATATTTTTTCTATGAATCGATTATTTATAAGGTTCACATATAAAATACAACGTGATTTTATCTTAAACCATTTAGATCATATCTAGATAAAAAATTCCATACCAATTCTGATGTGTTTTGGCCTTGGAAAGATGACATAAACCACAAATGATCTCCACCAATATATTTGTAGTGTTCAACTGAAACTGAATTATTTCCATTATTATAAATATAATGTTCGATTTCAATTTCCCCAATATTATCAAAATTTACAATTGGCTCTGAATTTGTGTTATTAAAATTTGTCCAGTAGTCTAAAGTGTTTTGAACTGAATTGTAATAATTATTTCCGTTGTATGGTAAATCGAAATCATCTGTTCCATGTAAATGAATTACAGGCATTGGGTGTGAGGTAGGTCCAGTACAGTCTAACATTGCACCTGATACTGAAGCCACTGCAGCAATTAGTTCACTTTTATGATTGGCAAGCCCATAGGCCATCATTCCTCCATTAGAATAACCTACAGCATAAATTCTTTCTAAATCAATATTGTAATTAGAGGACACTTCCTCAACAAGAGTTTCAATAAATCCAAAATCATCAATATCACTTTTATTATCTCCTCCATTAGGACAAGCGTTCCAATGTGGTTCACCATCTAGATCAAGGCCTTGAGGATAGATTAAAATAAAAGTTTCAGCTTCTGCTAAACGACGCATATCTGCCTCATTCATATATTGATAAGCGTCACCACTAAATCCATGAAAATTTAAAACAACCGGAACTGAAAAAGAACCGTCATACGAATCAGGTACATACAAAACATACTCTCTATTTACACCCTGGTGAATAATTGTTTGAAAGTCCGAGGATAAATCATCCGGTTTTGAATAATTTTTTGTTTCGGTATTAACACAACCATTTATTAAGAAAACCGAAATAACTAAAAAAAATATTTTTTTTCTTATTACTAGAAAAATTTTTAGGATTGAATGCATCATCAATTTGTTTGAGTGAATTTTACTGGAAAATTAAAAATAATTATATTTGAATTCATCAAAGTAGCCTGCTAAAAATATTTATCGATGTAGCCGCTACGCTACCATTCTAAACAAAGCCCCTTCCAAAAAGGGGTTTGTTCTTTAGCCCTCCTAGTTCAACGGATAGAACAAGAGTTTCCTAAACTTTAGATCCAAGTTCGATTCTTGGGGAGGGTACAAAACCTCTAATTTTGTTTGTGGTTTTTCTTTTATATTTGATTAAAACAAATGACAATGAGATACCTTTTATTTGGATGTGATGTAATTTATAAAAAGATGAGAACACATTATATAGTTCTTCTTTTAATTCCTTTCTTCTCATTTTCACAAAAAACGATTTCTGTAAATTACAAAAAGTGGAATCTGAAATCATATCCGGAGTCTAAAATAAATATTGGTGGTAACGAGGGCTATTATTATGACAATGTATCTGAACCTCAAATGGACTTATATCTCGCAAAAGGAGACAATATAACTGATAAAGCCATGATAATTTGTCCGGGCGGAGGACTCTATTTCTTATCCTATGTAAAAGAAGGTATCGAGGTAGCTAAGAAATTAGCTTCAAACGGAATAACAGCAATTGTATTAAAATATAGAACTTATCCAAGAGAGGGCTCTGTTTATAAATGGCATAAAACCTTTTGTTGTGATAATAAAATAGCAATAGATAGTGCTAAAACAATATTACCCTATTCATCAAAAGATGCTTTAAGTGCAATTGAGATAATAAGAAATAAGGCTAAAAAATATAACATTGACCCAAACAAAATTGGACTTATGGGATTCTCAGCAGGAGGTGCTGTAACAATGGAAGCAACATATAAATCAACTCCCAAAAATCAACCCAATTTTATTGCCCCAATTTATCCATGGATGCATATTGTGGAAAAACAAAAAGTGCCACAAAATAAACCTGCAGCTTTTATTTCTTGCGCAAATGATGATCCACTTAGGCTAGCTGCACCGAGCGTACAAATCTACAACGATTGGATCTCAGCCAATGCGAAGGCAGAGCTTCATATGTTTAGTAAGGGCGGACATGGATATGGTATGAATGATTTGTCTATACCAGTAAGTAAATGGTCAGACTTACTTGTTGATTGGATATTGAGTTTGTGAAAAAATTAATAAACCAGTAGTTTTTTTGTTTAGTTATTCATTTTCTTAATCATTTGTATATTTAATAACTAAATTTTGTAGCCATCAGACAAGCACTTAGCCTTTTAGTATTTTTACTTTTTCAGTTTCAATCCTATTCTCAAAGTATCACTATTGACGGGTCTGGGACAGTGAGTTGCCCTGCTCCGGCTATTGTTGGAGATCAGGAAACTATTGGAGGTATAACATATTTTGTTGTAGATAGACCAGCGCTTATATCTGTTGTAGAAACGGGTAGTTTTACTAATGGAGTAAGTACTTTTACACCGGCAGATCTTAGTTGTGTGTGTACTACCCAAATAACAAATATGGAGTCTATTTTTTATAATAGGACAGGTGGGGATACATTTGATACAGACATCTCTAACTGGGATGTGAGTAATGTCACAACTATGCGGAATATGTTTAGAGATGCTACTACATTCAATCAAAATATAGATAACTGGGATGTATCTAAAGTTACAGATATGCATGCTATGTTTTTACAAGCAAGTAGATTTAATCAGCCCTTAAATAGTTGGGATGTGTCAAGTGTAACGGATATGAGTTACTTGTTTCAAAACACATCCTTTGATCAGCCTTTAAATAATTGGGATGTATCTAGTGTTAGGTTTATGATTTTTATGTTTCACATAACACCATTTGATCAACCATTGAATGATTGGGATGTATCAAGTGTGACTAGTATGAACAGTATGTTTAGAAATTCAGAATATAATCAACCTTTAGATCAGTGGGATGTAAGTAATGTTTCAAAAATGAGAGAAATGTTTTATTCTTCTCTATTTGATCAATCTATCGATAGTTGGGATGTTAGTAGTTTAACAGATACCTATCAAATGTTTAGAGAGGCCATATATAATCAACCTTTAAATAATTGGGATGTGTCAAACGTAACTCAAATGAGCCAAATGTTTTACAAGAATTCGAGATTCAATCAACCAATTGATAATTGGGATATGACAAGTGTCAATTCCGTAAATAATATGTTTGAAGGCGCTTCAAGGTTTAATCAACCTTTAGATAATTGGGATACAAGTAATATTTCACAAATGGTAGCTTTATTTAGAAATGCTAATGATTTTGATCAACCCTTAAATAGTTGGGACGTATCTAATGTGGAAAGTTTTTACAGAATGTTTAGAGATGCAAATTCATTTAATCAACCCATAAATAATTGGAATTTTCCAAAGGTAACTAATATGCGGGAGATGTTTAGAGGGGCTGATTTATTTAATCAGCCTTTAAATGACTGGGATGTAAGTAATGTAACAAGAATGGATTGGATGCTTGCACAAACTTCATTTGATCAACCCCTAGATAATTGGGATGTATCTAATGTCACCCATATGGGTGCTTTATTTTTTGCTTCAAATTTTAATCAAAATATAAATAATTGGGATGTTTCTAAGGTAATAAATATGTTTGCTATGTTCCAGTCTTGTCCATTCGATCAAGAATTAGATCTCTGGGATGTAAGTAGAGTCCAAAATATGCAACAAATGTTCTATGAAAACACATCCTTCAATAAAACACTAAATGATTGGGATGTAAGCAGTGTTACAAATATGCGTAGGATGTTTGAAGGATCAGTATTCAATTTACCTCTAAACAATTGGGATGTGAGTAATGTTGAAAATATGAGAGAAATGTTTCAGCGTAGTGATTTCAATCAACCTATAGATCAATGGGATGTGAGTAATGTTGAAGAGATGAGAGAAATGTTTAGGTCAGCAAATTCATTTAACCAAGATATTTCCAATTGGAATACTAGTAGTCTTACTACCATAAGGGAAATGTTTTTTGGTGCTGTGGCATTTAATAATGGTCTTCCTGCAGGTGTATCGTCAACTACTATGAATTGGGATATTTCAAAGGTAAACAACTTAAACAATGTATTTAATGATGCACTAGCATTTAATGGAAACATCAATGGGTGGGATGTAAGTAATGTAACACAAGCAATAAATACATTTGATACGGCAACAAATTTTAATCAACCTTTAGATAATTGGGATGTAACTTCTATTTCAAGAATGGAAAATATGTTTAACGAGGCATCTTTGTTTGACCAGGATATTTCATGTTGGTGTGTATCTCATGACCCCTTACGTACGGGATTTAGTGATAGCTCTCCAATAAATTCAAAATCAAATTTCTTACCTCGATGGGCTCAACCCTGTTCCCCCATTTTAACTATGGACGATTCTCTTTCCCTTGCCGGAGATGATACTTTGATTGGCCCAGGCGAGAGCATAACATTCACTGCTAGTTTTGACAGGGATATCGCAAGTACGGTATCATACAGCTTGAATGGAAGTTCAATTTCCTCAATGACTGCTGTAAACTCAACAACCTTCACAGTCTCCATAGCCGCAAATGATTTAGCTGATAATACTTATTTATTTACAATACAGACAACTGATTATTGTGGAGCTAGTTATAACCCTGCTGATGCTACTTTAAATGGAAGTGAAACAGCTACTGATACCAT
>CENP01010264.1_pt1 | contig 18510 bp, 18 predicted proteins | sample 361281 | NCBI WGS metagenome assembly CENP01 (sample SAMEA2591122, study PRJEB7988) | marine metagenome | biome: marine biome (ENVO:00000447); feature: deep chlorophyll maximum layer (ENVO:xxxxxxxx); material: saline water (ENVO:00002010), including plankton (ENVO:xxxxxxxx) | depth 70 m | reverse complement strand
TCAAATTGCCCCATAGTTTTATATGGCGCTTCATAAGTACCCATACCTACATAACCAAGAGGTGTCATGAAACCAAGATTACCAACATGCATATCAAAAGTTTGACAGCCATTTGCATTATTTGTACCACAGTTATTACCTGCACCACTTGTACCATCACCAATATCAAACTTGTATTCTAAGTTTCCGATGATATTTCCAGATCTAATTTTAAGACCTAACCTACTTTTATTACCACCATCATCTAATCTTTGAACTGATTCAGATGTTTTATCATATCCTATGTATAATCTTCCATAGAAATGAACCCCTGAAGATGCCTTTGCTGATGAAGCATGGTTATGATCACCACCACTCATGTAGCGTTCGCCACCAGCATAAGATAATGATGAAAGGCCCATAAGTAGTACTAAACTTAATAGTTTTTTCATATTTTCCCCTTTTGTTTAACGTTAACATGCTTATAATAAGGGAATTTGCACCAAAAATACACATTAATGTGCACCTTAAGCAAATTATCAGCTACATCTAGTATTATCGATAATTTAATATAGAATATCTTTTTCATGAGAAAATGATGAATATGAAGAGTAACATAATGCCTACGTACAAAAGAAAGCCTGTATCCTTTGTAAAAGGAGATGGGGTTTATCTGTATGATGATAAAGGTAAAAAATATCTTGATGCTTTGTGCGGATTAGCGGTTACAAGTTTGGGGCACTCTAATCCAAAAATTTGTGAAACTATTAAAAAGCAATCTCAAGAATTAATACATACATCCAATGCATTTCAAATTGATAGCCAAGAAAAGCTAGCAAAAAGATTATGTCAGCTTACAGGAATGGAAAACTCCTTTTTTTGTAACTCAGGTGCTGAGGCAGTTGAAGCAGCAATAAAAATAGCAAGAAAGTATGGTCATGATAGAGGTTATGAAAATCCAAAGATAGTTGTTATGTCAAACAGTTTCCACGGCAGGACAATGGGAGCAATGAGCGTAACATCTAACAAAGTTTCTCATCAAGCATTTGGCCCTATTTTAGAAGGGCTCATAAGAGTAAAATTTAATGATATTGATGAAATCAGAGAAGCTATGGCAACACATAAAGATATTGCCGCAGTTTTGTTGGAACCTATTCAAGGTGAAGGAGGTATTATTTCTTGTAGTAATGATTATATCAAAGAGCTCAGTGAGGTTTGCATAGTTAACAAAATACTCTTAATGGTAGATGAAGTTCAATCTGGTTTTTGTAGAACAGGGAAATGGTTTAGTTATCAACATTTTAATGTATCACCTGATGTTGTTATGGTAGCAAAAGCACTTGGAAATGGTGTTCCGATAGGCGCATGCCTAGCTAAAGGAGACGCAGCCAATGTTTTAAGCGCAGGTATGCATGGTTCAACATTTGGAGGAAATTATTTATCTACAACTGTCGGTTTATGTATCCTAGACATTATGAAAGATGAACATATTTGTAATCATGTAAGGACAATAAGTTCAATTATGAAAGATGCACTGTATTCAAAAATAAAAGACCTTAAAGCTGTATCAGATATTAGGATTTATGGAATGATGATTGGTATAGAATTGCATCATAACTGCACAGAACTAGTTGTAAAGGCACTCGAAAAAGGTTTAGTACTGAATGTTACTAAAGAGAGAATAATAAGACTGCTTCCTCCTCTAATATGTGAAGAGCAACATATTCTAAATATTGTGGATATTATTGAACAGTTAATCAAAGATAATCATGAATAAAAGAGATTTCAAATCTTTAATAGATATAAATACTCAAGAACTCTTGAAGATTATTCAAAGAGCAATTGATTTTAAAGAACTAGATAAATTAAATAAAATACCTAGGACTTTCTTGAACAAAACATTAGCAATGATATTTAAGAAAAATTCTACTAGAACAAGAGTTTCATTTGAAACTGCAATGTATAAACTAGGTGGTCATGCAATATTTTTATCAGAAGATTCATCGCAGTTAAAAAGAGGTGAGGATATCTCAGACACTGCCCAAGTACTGTCAGGTATGGTCGATTTAATTATGATGAGAACGAATACTCATGATGACATCAAAAAACTTGCAAAATTTTCCTCAGTTCCTGTAATCAATGGTTTATGTAACCTTTTTCATCCCTGTCAGCTACTAGCTGATATGCAGACAGTAGCAGAGATAAAAGGGAATGATTTTTCCAAAATGACAATTGCATGGATTGGAGATGGTAACAACATGTGTAACTCTTATATTAACGCATCAAAGTTATTAAACTTTAAACTTAATATTTCAACCCCAAATGGTTATGAACCTGATCCTTATACTCTTGAAAAATTCGGTAATAATGTAGAATTATGTGACATTCCCGGAACAGCTGCCAATAATGCTGACATAGTAACTACGGATGTATGGACAAGTATGGGTGATGAACAAGAGAATGAGGAAAGAAAAAAAATATTTAAAAGTTATCAAGTAAATATGAATTTAATGTCTAAAGCCAAAAAAGATGCATTATTTTTACACTGTCTACCTGCACACAGAGGCGAAGAGATTGATGATATTATACTTGATTCAGATCACAGCGTTGTTTGGCAGCAAGCTCATAATAGACTTTATAGCAGCATGGCATTAATAGAATTTTTGTTAACTTATCAGGACTAGAGACCACGAATTAATTTTTCTCTTTGAAGTCTATCATTAGATTTCAAAATAGCATTAATCTTTCTCTTAATTTTATTAATATTACTGTTTAGGATTATATCCTTTACCTCTGGTATTGCTTGTGGATGCATACTAAAAGATTTTAATCCAAGACCAAGAAGTAATTTTGTATATGATTTTTCTCCCGCCATTTCTCCGCAAACTGTTACATCGATACTAGATTTGTTGCATGATTCAATGACTTTTTTTATTAAAGATAATACTGCTGGATTAGTAGGATCATATAGACTCGATACTTCATCATCAATTCGATCTATGGCAAGAGTATATTGAACCAAATCATTTGTGCCAATAGACATAAAATTGACATGTTTAGATAGTTCATCAGCTTGTAATGCACATGCGGGGACTTCAATCATTATCCCCAGGTCATATTTATTTGTGAATCTCTTTCTTTCTTTTTTTAGTTCTAACATTGCATTATTAATTAATTCTTTTGTTTTCATTATTTCATTGAGTGATGTAATCATTGGTATCAATATCCTTAATGAATTATTATATCCAGCTCTCAACATAGCTTTAATTTGGGTTTGAAATATATTTTTTTCAGTAAGACTATATCTTATTCCTCTAAGTCCAAGAGCAGGGTTTTTGGCTATATCTCCAACTTTTATATTTTCTGATACTTCTTTGTCTGAACCAATATCTAAGGTTCTCAAAGTGACTGGCTTATTGTTCATAGCTTTGAATACTTTCCTATACACAGACATTTGTTCTTCTTCTGAAGGAAGATCATTTCTATTCATATATAAATATTCAGTTCGAAATAATCCTACTCCATCACAATCATTATTTAAAAAATTTACCTCATCTGATAATTCTAAGTTAGACATAATATTTATTTTTATTCCATCATCAGTAAGTGACTTTTTCTTTAAAACTTTCCTTAAACTTTTTTGTAATGAATTTCTGTGTAATTGAATACTCTTATAATATGCAATTTCAAATTGGTCAGGATTAACGATAACAATTTGATTATCTAAATCCATAATAATGTCATCATTATCCCGAATTACTTCTTTTGATGATTCTGCCTTGACTATCATCGGCAACGAGAGGCTTTTACTTAGTATTGCACTATGAGATGATTTACTACCATGGGATGTAATTACGCCTGATCCTTGCTTTTGGTAGATATCAATAATATCTTTTGGTGTAATTTCATCTGTAATGATAAGCTTATTTTCTAAGCTAATTTTACTGTATATGTTCTCTTTTTTATTCAACTGAAGAAGATCTAGCAAACTCAGTACTATTTGCTTTATATCTATCAATCTTTCTTTTATATATTTATCTTTAATATCATCAAATGATTTTTTGATATTTTTAAATTCAATTGCAATAGCCCAATTTGCTGTATATAAATCTTTTTCAATCATATCAATAATATGCGTTTGGAAATTTTGATCCTCGATAAAGAATAATTGTGTTTCCATAAGTTTGACCATAGGTAAATTATTTTTGATTTTATCTCTAGATTTTTTATAGTCCTCCTTGATACTAACTAGTGATTTCAGAAATCTTTTAGTTTCACTTTTTACTTGAGTTTTTTTGATATACGATGGTACATAGTTAATGTCATCCTTATTAATTAAAATTGCTTTTCCGATGCATATGCCTCTAGATACACTTAAGCCTTTAAGAATTATACTCATAAATCTTCATCGAATTTATTTTGAAATAGTTTTTCTATTGAATTCATTGCCTGAATTTCATCGTTGCCGTCAATAATGATATTTATAATAGAGTCTTTAGAAGCAGACAGCATCAGTATTTTCATAATACTTCTAGCATCTGCCTGTTTGTTATCTTTTACAAGAGTAATGTCAGATACAAATTTATTTGCTATGAAAACTACTTTTGCTGCTGCTCTTGCATGAAGCCCAAGTTTATTTAGTACTTGTAAATCTCTAGTAATCATATTTCTATAGGTTCATGATCCCATCAACACCTCCCTCAATTGCTTTCTCAGCAAGTTTTTCAAGGGAATAGTTAGGATAATTAAAAACATTTAAAATCATTGATAAGTTCAATCCTGCTACAACTCTAATGTTTCTATGTTTAATAGATTTAGCAATGTTAGATGGAGTAGTTCCAATTATATCTGTTAAAACTAAAACTCCATTTCCCTTATCTAAAAAATTAACATATTTTTGACCAAGTTGGGTTACATCATTAGGTTGATCAAAATTATCAACTGATAATAACTCTACACGAAAAGGATTATTTCCATATACAGAAGTTGCAGTAAGCAGCATTTGCTTACCAATATCACTATGAGTGATTATTAATATACCTACATTCATCTATATAAATATCAAGTCAGTTGATTCCAAACAATGTAATATTTCTTCACTATTTCTGGCGTTTCTCAGCTTCTTCCTATTAGATATTTTATCAAGGATATTGCTTAAACATGCTAACAGAGCAAGATGATTTTCTGTCTTTTCAGTAGGCACAATTAAACAAACAATAATATCTACATCAAGATTATCAATATTATCAAAGTCAACTGGATTGTCTAATATAACTACTGAAACAAATGGATGGTCAATACCTTTAATTCTTGCATGAGGTATAGCTACACCATTACCAACTGACGTAGACCCTAATTTTTCTCTTTCGTATAAACCATTAAATATCTCCTCAGTGCTAATCCCAGAAGACTTACTTAATAATAGAGACAATCTCTCTAATATACTTTTTTTGCTTCTACAGTCATCATTTATACTTACTTGAGAGTCATCTAGTTTAATATTTATCATTTCAATTCTTGACTCTTCTTTCTGCTGATTTTTCTATATTTAATTTCTCTCTATATTTAGTCACTGTCCTTCTTGCAACAGAAATTCCTTGATCCTCGAAGTACTTTGAAATTTGGCTATCACTTGAAGGCTTCATCTTATCTTCATTTTTAATAATCTCATCAATCATTTTCATTATGGCTTTCGAGGATACCATTTTGCCAGTATCAGTATTCAATTCTGATGAGAAGAAATACTTCAGTTCATAGACTCCTCTGGGAGTTTGTACATACTTATTACTGGTAGCCCTTGATACTGTAGATTCATGTATATCCAACGAATTAGATATTTCTTTCAAAGTCATTGGCATTATTCCAATATCCCCATCATTTAAAAATTTTGACTGCCTTTTAAATATTTCTCGACACACATTTAGGATAGTTATGTTTCTATTACTGATAGATTTAATAATAAATTTTGCTTGATTATAGTTCTTTTCTAAATAAACTTTATCTGATTTAATTTTACTATCTTTCATTAATGAAATATATTCTTCATTCATAGTGAGCACTGGAGTATTCTTTGTTGATTCAACTATCCATTGATTATTTCTTTTAAATATTATTACATCAGGATAAATATGGTATGTATTAAGCTTCTTAGAGATCATTAATCCAGGTTTTGGATTAAGTCTTTTTAAAAGTATGTGTGTTTTTTCATTAGAAATCTCGTCATTATTTATTAATTTAATTATTTTATCAAAATTTAACTTTTCATTAATGTCTACCCCATTAAGAGTTTCTAGGATATATTTGGCATTATTATAATAATTTGATTCTTTATGGTAATGGTCTAGTTGAATATTTAACGAATCACATAGATCAATAGCGCAGGTACCTATTGGATCAAATCTTTGTAGCGTGTGAAGTATATAGAATATATCTTGAAAAGACACCTCACTCAATCTGTTAGCTTGTATAAATATTTCTCTTAAATCCTCAGTTAGATAGCCGTTATCATCTACACAATCAATTATTATTAGAGCCACTTTTTTTTCTTCTTCAGAAAGTGAAGATGTATCGAGCTGTTTGATTAAATATTCTCGCAAATTATCTGAGTCATGATGATAGTTTAATATATCTTCAATATTAGTATTATTAGATGTTATAGAGTGTTCCAAATTATAACTGGGTTCCATATCCATTTCTTTTTCAAGAAAAGGATTCTCAAGAATAATATTTTCAATTTCTTTATGAAGATCCAGGGAGTTTAATTGTAAAATACTGATCGCTTGTCTTGTTTGGTGGGACAAGATTTTTTTTTGTTTTAGTTGGGTAGATTGTTTTAGTTTATTCATAACTTAAATTTTTGACCAAGATATACCTTTTTAACAGTCTCATTTTTTATCAAATCTTTTGTTTTCCCTGATGCAAGTACTTCCCCAGTACTTACTACATATGACTTGTCACATATGTTTAGGGTTTCCCTAACATTATGATCTGTGATTAAGATGCCAATATTATCTTGTGATAGAGTTTTGATTATATCTTGAATATCAATCACAGAAAGAGGATCAATCCCAGAAAAAGGCTCATCCAGAAGTAGGAACTTTGGCCTTAATGCCAACGCTCTTGCAATTTCAACTCTTCTCCTTTCACCTCCTGATAGCTGAATACCTTGAGTATTTAAGAATTTTTTTAAATCAAATCTAATAATTAGCTCCTCAAGAATATCACTCCTATTCTGTGTGTTTAATTTACTATCTGTCTCTAATATTGCCTTAATATTATCAAGCGCAGTCATATTACGGAAGATAGACGGTTCTTGAGGTAAGTAACTAATTCCATATTCATATCTTTTATGAATTGGCATCTCAGTAATATCTAATTCGTCAATCATTATAGATCCTAGGTCAGATTTAATCAGACCTACTATCATATAAAATATTGTTGTCTTCCCCGCTCCATTAGGGCCAAGTAAACCAATAACTTCCCCTGAAGAAACTTCTAAAGATATATCTTGAACAACTTTTTTTGTATTATATTTTTTTTCAAGGTTATTGCATTTAAGAACAGACATATTATTTAGTATTAAATGTTGTAGTAACTTTTTTTGATATTATTTTTTTTAAATCATTCGCAGGCATGTCTTTAACTGTCCACTTTTCTTTATTAGAATCATAAATCATTTGATTACCAATAATTGTTCTAAGCTCATCATTCTTACTTATTATTCTTTTTGCATTGCTCAAAACTACTACAATCCCAGTATCCATGTTAGCAGATAAACCTGAACCAGTTGTAGTAGAATCAGGTGTGATGATTGTAACATCACGGTCAGTTTCAACTAAATTTTTAGATATATAGAAAATCGCATATGAAGTATATATTTTAATCGGATTATCATCCCCAAGTTCTCTATTAATAAACACATTACCTTTCAAGTATATTTCTTGCATGTCACCTGATGGATCTACAGCAGTATTTGATTTAATATTCGTTGCATATTCATTCTTATATATATTGAGATGTGGTTTTTGAATAAGAGTTATATTATTAATATATTTTATCATCATACTTCCTCTAAGCTTCCAGGCAGTAGACAAGTCCTTATTTTTTTTTATTGTAGAAAAATTATGCAATTGATTTTTGACCAAAATACTACTTTCCAAGGAAGCTCCAACAACAGGAGTATTCATAAAAATAAATGTAAAAAAAATCGAATAGGCTATGTTTTTACTATACATTGATTTTTTTTGAAAAGTATATTAAATCACAGACATCTCTAATGGCACCATGTCCTCCTTGCCTAGGCGTTACCCAGTCAAATTTCAATAGATTAAGAATTGGATTAGCATTTGGAACAATTATGGATAATCCTGCATATTCAAGGAGCTCAACATCAACAGTATCATCACCAACATAACATACCTTTTCTTTTAGCAGATTTATATTTTGTTCATGGAATGATTTTACTTTATCTCTACTTCCTTGAATAATTCTTTCAATACCAAGCTCAGTACCTCTTTGCTTTACCGACTCCGAATGTCTACCAGATATGATCATTATTTCAATACCAATAGATTGTAATATTTTTATTCCATGTCCATCTTGTGCATGAAACCTCTTACTCTCATCTCCATTATGATCAATATATAATCCACCATCTGTGAGAACGCCATCTACATCAAAAGCTAGCAATTCTATTTTCCTAGCTTTATCAATGAGCTTATCTGTATATAATTTTTCAGCTAATTTTATATATGTTGATCTGTTAATCATTTTTAGTTTATGGATTTAATTAGATCTTGCATGGTAATGATACCTTTAATTACTGACTTATCTAATACAGGTAATACACTAATATTATTTTTCTCAAGAACTGATAATGCTTCAGCTGCAAGGATATCACTATTTACGTGCAGAGGCTTTCTTGTCATTACTTTCTTGATTAGAATGTCTTCAGTATTCTTATGAGAATTCATTATTCTTTTAATATCTCCATCAGTTATTACCCCTAATAATTTTTTTTCTTTATTTATAATCAAAGCAATTCCTAAATTATATTTTGTAGTCATATTGATAAGCTTTGAGAAGCTTGCATCTATATTCAACATAGGAATATTTTTCTTAATCATTATGTCTTGAACATTTTTTAACAACCTTCTACCAAGAGCACCTTCTGGATGAGTCTTAGCAAAATCTTTCATTGTGAAATTCTTTTTTGATGAGACTGTCAGTGCTAAAGCATCTGAAATAGCAAGTGCACATATGACACTCGATGTTGGCGCTAGGTTATTTGGACAGGCCTCTTTAGTAACAGAGGCATCAAGTATTGAATCTGAATATTTTGCCAGCTGTGATTTTTTATTACCTGTTATTGAAATTATTTTACATTTGAGAACTTTTAGCAAAGGTACAAGCTTAACTATCTCTTCAGTATCTCCAGAATTGGAGTAAAATATAATTACATCATTTGAATTTATGACACCCATGTCACCATGAAGAGCTTCTGTAGCATGTATAAATATTGATGGAGTTCCGGTACTGCTTAACGTGGCTGACATTTTCATAGCAATATATCCTGACTTGCCAAGTCCTATTGTTACTACTTTTCCTGATGTCTTTCCAATCAATTCACATGCTTTATCAAAGCTTGAATCAATTCTTTTTAACGTTCTTGTTAAAGCTGTTATCTCAGTTTTAATAATTTCTGTCGCAAGACTAATATTAGACTTATTTCTCATTATCATTTAAATATTAATGTTAAGTATAGAAAGTATGTTATTACTAATGCCACTGAATATACAGTTCTAAACGTACTATTTGATTGAATAATAAGGTAGAAAACTAATGTAGACAGTCCAAGCATTAGGATATCTCTAATAAGAGCGCTAGATTCTATATATGCAGAGCTGATTATACCAGCAAATGACATAGCTATTGCAATATTAAAAAGATTTGAACCAATAATATTTCCAACAATAAAGTCAAATTTCCCTTTTCTTGCAGATTGAATACTGGCTGCAAGTTCAGGTAAACTTGTTCCCAAAGCGGCAAGCGTAAGACCAATCACGTACGTACTTACACCCAGAGCGGTTGCAATTTGAGTTGCACCATTAATGAAGTAGATTGATCCATATATTAACATCCCTAAACTTAATAGCAGATAAAAAAATATACTTGATAAGTGAGGATTCTCTTTACTATCAGTAGACTTTTTGTCCTCTGCAGGTTGAAAATAATACACACACAGTATGAGTAGTATAATTAATATTAAAGAGTCTTTTGCGTCTAGACGCTCATCAAAAAACATTAATATGAAAGCTGTAAAAGTTATTACGACCATACTCATATATGGCCTTATGGGAAGATTCTTTTTAACCAAACCTCCTTTAACAAAAAAAAGTGAAATACAAAATACTAACGCAATATTTGAGATATTAGAACCAAGCGCATTTCCTATTGCCAATATTGTTTTATTTTGAAGAGCTGATTCAATTGATATAAATATTTCAGGCGCTGAAGTTGCTATACCAATCATAAAGAAACTTGCATAAAAACCAGAGATTGAAAAGCGCTTTGAAGCGTTATCAGTTGATGTGACCAAGAGATTCGATCCTATTAACAAAAGTGCTAGTCCTATTAATAAGATAGATATGGATTCTATCATAATATACAATTAAATTATGTTAAGTGTTGAACTAGTAGTTAATTTCAAGAACATCTATTTCAAAATCTTCGACATCTTTCCCATCTGCAATCATTTTTGTTCTTTTTTGCAAGTAAGATTCTCTTAGGAATATGTACTTATCTTTCGCTGCAGTATCTAAGATTTTTGTGGCTTGTAGCAAGTTGGCTCTAGTGTCTATAACATTAGTAGCTTGTATTAATTGCCTTTCTTCATGATGAAGTTCTGTGTGTACTGGCGAGATACTTTTCTCAACTGCAATATCTGCATAGAATCCAGGTGCGTCTCTGAAAGTACTTGGCCCGAAAAAAGGTAAAACTAGATATGGGCCAGCTGGTACACCATAATAACCAAGCGTTTGCCCAAAATCTTCTCTATGCCTCTCGATTCCTAGGCTTGTGGCTATATCAAACAGACCAAAAACACCCACAGTAGAATTTATAGCAAACCTTGCAGATGAAGATACTGTTTTATCTATCTTTAACTGTAATAAGCTATTGAATATATTATTAATTTCACCTAAATTATTGAAAAAATTTGACACACCATCTTCAATAGGGTCAGGTGTAATCGCACGGTAACTTTTAGCAACTGGCTCTAAAACCGCATCATCTATTATCTCGTTAAAGCCAAAGACAGCTCTGTTAATTGGTTCAAGCGGATCATCATCTGATGAATATGCATTTTTAGCGTTGATAGCCAATGAAAAAGATAATATGAATGCTAATGATATAGTTAATACCTTAGAGATATTTTTGAATTTAACCGATGACATAGTTTGATTATATACTAAAATAAGTTACATGATTAAGAAAATATCTATCTTCATAATACTATTTTGTATTGCATCCATTGGATATACAACAGAGGGGGAGGGGCCTGACGATTTTCTGAAAAAATCAGTACAGGAGGTAAGTGCTCTTGTCTCTGAGCATAAAGAGAGATTTGAAGAAGATGAGGATTTTTTGAGAAGTAAAATGAACTCGATTGTGATGCCTAAGCTTGACATTACTCTTATGTCCAAGATTATACTTGGAAAGGGTATTTGGTCAGGAATGACACCACAACAAAAAACTGGTTTCGTTCAAGCATTCAAATATAGGATGACGAGCACATATATGAAATCAATTACGGCATTTGATGGTGAGAAAATAGAATTCTTACCCTATGTTCCGGGAAAAAAAGACAGAATCGCACTTGTGAAATCAAAATATCTAATTGCAGCAGGTAATATAGAAGTTAATTATCGATTAATCAAAAATAAAGATGGCTGGAGAGTCTACGATATTATCTTTGAAGGCATCAGTTTAATGAAAAATTATAGAGCAGACTTTAGAGAACATGTTAACAAAAATGGAATTGATTCTCTCATTGAGAGTTTAGTAAAATAGCGGTTATTCAAATTGGTTTGAAAGAGATAAGCATTCTTGGTAACAATGTTAAAACAGCTATTAGGGCAACAAGCATTGCAAAACCAGTCAGTACTCCAAATATAATAGTAGGTATAAAATTAGATAGGATTAATATTGAAAATCCAAATATAACGGTAATACCAGTGAAAAAAATTGCTTTTCCTATAGTTGAATGACAAATAAGTATTGTTTTTTTGTAGTCACCAGAAAGTTTTAATTCCTCTTTGAATCTATAGATATAATGAATGCTATTATCTACGGCTATACCTACAGTAATAGCTGCTATAGTAATAGTCATCATATCTAATGGCAATTTTATAATACCCATAATTCCTAAAACTAATAACGCTGATATCAGATTAGGTATAATTCCTATAATCATTAATGCAATAGATTTAAATAAAACGAGGAACATAGCAGCTATGATTAACATCACAAAACCCAAAGATTTTATTTGAGAATCAAATAGACTTTGTAACATATTATTATAAAGAAGGAGAATCCCCGTGAGTGTAATTTGTTCCGATTTAAGATATGGGTCTTGATTTAAATCATATTGAATTTTATTTATAAGATCAGCTCTTCTCAAATCGGGATTTGAATCTAGGATCCTAACATTAATTCTAGCTTCGTTATTATCTATGGATAGATATGGAGTCACCGCAATATCTTTAACTTCATCAGGTAACTTTTTATAAAGCAAAGACATTTCAAGACTGTCTAACTCCTTATTATCATTTACAATTTCAGCAACACGTATTGAGGAAGCAAAAGATAAGACTTTTCCTATATTATTATTATTATCTAAATAATCATGAACGTATTTAATTTTATTAACTTTGTCAGTTGTAAACCAGTTTGATTCTGCATAATCATCTTCATCACCTAATAGATCTTCAAACTCATCATTTTCAGAAATTAATTCCGTATCATTGAACCTTATAATTATATCCATTGGTGTTGTACCACCAAGCTCATTATCAATCAGGCGCATACCTTTATATATTTCCGTGTCGGATCTAAAATAATTTATGAAGCTATTTTCAACTTTAAGTAGATTTAAGCCATATATTGTTACGAGAGTTACTAGTGCAAATACAACATATATTGATTTGCCAGAATTGACAGTAACATTGGCTAAAAAGTCTGTAATAAATAACTTTGTATTATTTTCATGTACTGTAGAATTTTTTCTATTTGAAAAAATCATGATTAAACAAGGTAGAAGAATAAATGATGTCAAAAACAATGTAGTAAGTCCAAGAACCATCATGTAGCCAAAGTCTATGACTGGCTTAATATCACTAAATATTAACGATGCAAATGCGACTATAGTTGTTAGTGCTGTATATAGACATGGCCATATCATTTTTTGAGTTGTTTGAATTAGCGAAAGCCTTTTGTCTCCATTTGAGGAAGTATAAATCTGTCTGTATCTTACTATTATGTGTATATTCATTGATAAAGTCAGTATGAGCATTAATGAAATAAAATTTGAGGATATTACTGTTACTTTCCAGTCTAGATAACCCAACAAACCAACCATAAACAAAACAGAATAAATACAATTAATTACTGGCGTCATTACCCATATTAATTTTCTAAATATAATTACCAAGGTAGCTAATATGAATATGAGAACACCTAGCCCGAAATTTATTAAATCATTTTTTATAAAAGTAACCATATCATCAGTAATCATAGGTATACCACCAAGCCTTATTTCATACCTATCATTTGTATATTTTTCTTGAACCTTTCTAATTTCTTTTATGATATTACTAATGTTTTGCTTGTGAGCTTCTGAAATATTATTGTATTCTCGCTTTGATGATAGATAGTTATTTTCAAAAGAAGCGTCCTGTCTATACTTTTTGAAATATGATTCTCTTTTTAAAAGCGCTTCTTTTAACGCACTGTTTTTTTTAAGAACCACTTGCATAGCTGTTGTCTTAGCATCTTCGCTTATCACTAAGTCTTTGTAGATTGGGCTTGTCAGTATTTCTTGTTGAGCAAGTTCAGGATCTATATCTTTGCTAAATATATTTGGAATATTACTTATTAGTTCTGTTAATGGTTTTTTTGAACTACTGACAAGTGGAATATTTGTTATTGATGTTACCGACTCAACATTTGTGAAATTCTGAATTTCTGTGGTTAGCTTATGAACGTATTCAAGAGTTTCATTTGCAAAAATATCTTTATTTTTATCTGTAACTGTTAAGATTAAAAATTCATTTGATTCATATCGATCATTTATTTCTCTAAATAACTTTAGATCCTTGTCATCATCAAGTATTAAAGTGTCTGCAGATGCATCTAGTTTAAAATTATTTATGTTACTCAAGGAGACTGCAAGTATAATTGATAGTAGTATAATCACTAAAGCTGGGTAGCCTAGAATGTAGTGCTCATAAAAATGCGATATCTTTTTAATCATAGCTTTATTGAGTATAAACTCTTAGAATACCGAAACAAAATGAAAAAAAATAACAATGGATAAATTATTAATTGATGGCGGTCAACCTTTATCTGGCTCTGTAAAGGTATCATGTGCTAAAAACTCTGTTCTACCAATGCTTTGCGCATCTGTGCTACCTGCACAAGGAGTTGTAGAATTAGAAAATGTACCGCATTTACAAGACGTTACAACTACTACAAGACTATTAGTACAAATGGGTGTAAGCGTTACTATGGATGAATTTATGAATATTAGCCTTGATCCATCAGCTATCCATAATTTTTATGCTCCTTATGATTTAGTGAAAACAATGAGATCATCCATACTTGTTTTAGGACCACTGCTTACAAGATTTGGCCAAGCTAAAGTCTCCCTCCCTGGTGGATGTGCTATAGGCTTGAGACCCGTAGATATGCATCTAAAGGCGCTTGAACAAATGGGAGCCGAAATTAAAGTTGATAAAGGCTATATCACGGCAAAATCAAAAAGATTAAAAGGGACTAATATTGTTTTTGAAAAAAAATCAGTTACAGGAACAGAGAATATTATTATGGCTGCATCCTTAGCTAAAGGGGTAACAAAAATAAAAAATGCAGCTAGTGAGCCAGAAATTTCAGACTTATGCATGTTTTTAAATAAAATGGGAGCTAAGATAAGCGGCTATGGTACAGACATAATTGAGATTGATGGAGTAGATACACTGAGAGGAACAAGACATAAGCCATTACCAGATAGAATTGAAGCAGGAACTTTTATGATAGCAGCTGCTATAACTGAAGGAGATGTAGAGATAAACAATATTATGCCTGAACATTCTAGCGCTGTAATTGAAAAGCTAATTGAAGCTGGAGCAGAAATTACTTCAACTAATAGTTCTGTTAGAGTAAAAATGAAACAACGACCAAAGGCAGTTAACATAGAAACGAATGCATACCCGTATTTTCCTACAGATATGCAAGCTCAGATGACTGCTCTAAACGCTATTGCAGAAGGCGAGAGTTTTGTCATAGAGAATATTTTTGAAAATCGGTTCATGCATGTTCAAGAACTCGAAAGAATGGGAGCGTCAATAAAGGTTAGCAATAATACAGCCAATATCTTTGGAACAAAAAAACTTTTAGGAGCACCCGTAATGGCAACAGATTTAAGGGCATCGGCTAGCCTAATACTAGCAGGACTTGCTGCTGAAGGAACTACAGAAATTGGAAGAGTCTATCACATAGATAGGGGCTATGACTGTATAGAAGAAAAACTACAGTTAATTGGGGCTAGGATTTCAAGAAAACCCATGTAAAATGCTACCAAATGATTAGATTAGCTATTTCCAAAGGAAGAATATTAGAACAAGCAGTTGATATTCTTCGTAATAATAATATTACCTGTGAATTTAACCCTTTAGATTCTAGAAAATTAATAATTCCAACAAGCATGAACAATCTTGAGATTATTGTTATCAAAGCTAGTGATGTTCCTGTCTACATTGATTCAGGTAAAGTCGATATAGGCATAGTGGGTATTGATACTCTTATAGAAGATAATAATCCTAATCACTATCGTCTTTTAGACCTTCAAATCGCTAGATGCAAACTCGTAGTAGCTGGGAAGCCAAACACAAAATATTTTAATAATATGAAAATTGCAACAAAATATCCAAATACAGCAAAAAAGTACTTTGAAGAAATAGGACTTCAGTGTTCTATACTTAAGCTTTATGGTTCCATAGAGCTTGCCCCAGTTCTCTCACTTTCAGATTTTATTGTTGATATAGTAGAGTCTGGTAAAACCCTTAAAGAAAACGGATTAAAAGAATTTGATAAAATTTTGGATATATCATCATTATTAATCGCAAATAAAGTTTCATATAAAATCAAAAGAGAAGAAATAAATTCATTCATTGACAGGGTTAAAACTCATGATAAATAAAACAGATGATATAAGGATAATTAATACCCAAGAACTTATAAGCCCTAAAGATATTATAAGTCAATTTTCACCTACAGAATCTGGAATAAATACTATAATCAATACAAGGTCAGAAATTAAAAATATCCTTAATAAAACATCAAAGAAATTTGTGATTGTTGTTGGCCCTTGTTCAATACATGATATTGATGCTGCAAAAGAATATGCTATTAAATTAAAAAATTTAAAAAACTCATTATCTGAAACTAGCCTATTGATCATGAGAGTGTACTTTGAAAAACCTAGAACAGTCATCGGATGGAAGGGCTTGATTAATGATCCAGATTTGGATGGATCATTTAAAATCAATAATGGGATAAAAATAGCAAGACAGTTATTAATAGACTTATCCGAAATGAACATACCATGTGGTCATGAATTTCTTGATTTAGTTAGCCCACAATATTTATCTGACTTAATAAGTTGGGGAGCAATTGGCGCTAGAACTACAGAAAGTCAAAGTCATAGAGAGCTTGCATCAGGATTATCTTGCCCAGTTGGATTTAAAAATGGAACAGATGGCAGTATTCAAATTGCAATTGATGCAATGAATGCTGCAAGACACTCACATAGTTTTTTATCCGTAACAAAAGAGGGAAAATCTGCGATATTCAATACAGCAGGCAATAATGACTGCCACATAATTCTTCGTGGAGGTAATAAAAAAACAAACTATTCTTCTGAAGATGTGAGGGAATCCACTATCACATTAGAGAATAATGATATGAAACCTAATATTATGATTGATGCAAGCCACGCCAACAGCAAAAAAGATTATAAGAAACAATCAATTGTTGTTGATGATGTAAAACAACAGATACGTGACGGTGAAAAAAATATCATTGGTATTATGCTTGAAAGTAACCTTATCGAAGGCAATCAAAAAATTAATAGTAGAGAAAAGCTAAGGTACGGTCAAAGTATTACAGATTCGTGTATAGGATGGAATGAAACTGAAGAAATTATCTTATCACTCGATGAAACATTAAAAAATAATTTATGAAAATTAAAACTTTAGATATCAGTGAAAAAAACTTTAAAAAAGACTTAAATGAGTATCTTAAATTAAAAGTCAAAAACTCAAAAACTATTGATACTTCTGTTTCTTCAATATTAGAAGATATTAAAAAAAATAAAGACAAGGCTTTAATCAAATTGTCTAAAAGATACGATAAGACTGTCTATAAAAATATATCTGAATCAGTTGTAACAAATGATGAGATAGCAGAAGCTTATTCACATATTACTAAACAAACATTAACAAGCTTAAAAAAAGCAATCATAAATATAAAAAGATTTTCTAGAAAACAAATGTTGAAAAGTTGGTCAATGAAAATCAATGGCTCAACTCTTGGAGAGAAAGTGACAGCTATTGAGAAGGTGGGTATATACGTACCGGGTGGCAAAGCATCCTATCCGTCTACTGTATTAATGAATGCAATACCTGCAAGAACAGCTGGTGTAAAAAATATAACAATGGTATGTCCTCCAATTAATGGGAGACTTGACCCACTTGTTTTAATTGCTGCAGATTTATGCAAAGTAGATATAATCTATAAAATTGGTGGAGCTCATGCAATTTGCGCTCTTGCTTATGGAACAGAGACTATTGAACAAGTTCATAAAATTGTAGGCCCAGGTAATATATTTGTAGCTACTGCTAAAAGAAAAGTATTTGGTACGGTAGGTATTGACAGTTTTGCAGGACCATCAGAAATATTAATTATTGCTGATAAAGATGTGAATCCAGAATGTATAGCTATTGATATGTTTGCTCAGGCTGAACATGATGAAATGGCACAATCAATTTTACTAACAACAAGCAGTAAGCTAATTCTAGATGTGAATAAAAAAATCAACTTAATGATTAAAAATCAAAAAAGAAAAGATATTATAAAAAAATCACTAAGTTCGAGAGGGTTGTTTATCAAAGTAAAAACACAGTCCGACATTATAGATATTACAAATCTTATAGCTCCTGAACATTTAGAGATTCTTGGCTATAAAAAATTAAACTT
>CENP01048327.1_pt1 | contig 18549 bp, 16 predicted proteins | sample 361281 | NCBI WGS metagenome assembly CENP01 (sample SAMEA2591122, study PRJEB7988) | marine metagenome | biome: marine biome (ENVO:00000447); feature: deep chlorophyll maximum layer (ENVO:xxxxxxxx); material: saline water (ENVO:00002010), including plankton (ENVO:xxxxxxxx) | depth 70 m | reverse complement strand
TGAGTGGTATAGCAGTATCACCTATGAAGGCCGAAATATTCACTGGCCTTAGTCAAGGTTGCTCTCCGATAAGCGAAACATTAACTGTCACAAAAGCACAGCAAAATATCATCATAGAATTAGATCAAAAGCCTGCTTTTGATGTCTTGATGGAATACTTTGGAGACGAATTCGAGAACAATCTTCAGGCGATGGCCGGCACCATATTTGTTGCTTTACCCGTCCAAGGTTCGGACACAGCAGATTATACCGTTCGTAATTTGGTCGGACTTGATCCCGAAAGTAAAGTTATAGCAATTGGGGAAGCAATTTCTGAGGGTGATTCTATTCTAATCTGCAGAAGAGATCAAAAAACCGCGGTGGAAGACATGAAGCGAATGGTATCCTCCATAAAAGATCGGATCAAAAACAAAAGCATCCGTGGAGGAATTTATATATCGTGCGCTGCGCGCGGTCCCAACCAGTTTTCAGCTCCTAATAAAGAAACTGATATAATACGAGACGTATTAGGACAATTTCCCCTGGCAGGTTTTTTCGCAAATGGTGAAATTAGTAGAGACCGGGTCTATGCTTATACTGGTGTAATAGCCGTATTTACCTGAATTGTGTTACCTTTACCTTAAAATAGAGTCCCTCGTTGAAGATAAAATCGCTCCCGTTATAATGGAAGTATCTGCAAATTCGATAAACCGTTAAAAGAAAGTGGAATATCATGACCGAGCTTCCCATACATGAGGTTTACGCTATTCGATATGCTACCCAACCGGAGCGTCCCGAAGGAGCTACGTTTCTAGGTGGCGACCCATCAAAGATGATACGTGGCCTGGATTTTTTTACCTATGTCATAAAGGGACCTAACGGGATATTTGTTGTTGATACTGGTTTTAATGCAGACCTATCCGGTGATGGCGGACGAAATTTTTTAGAAGAGCCATCTGAAATTATCAATAAATTTGGAATTGATCCAAAAACAGTAAATAAGGTTCTTTTAACGCATGCGCATTTTGATCACGTTGGAAATTTAGATCACTACCCACAAGCCGAGTTTTCAATTCACGTAGACGAAATGAATTCAATTACGGGCCCTGACATCACCTATGCGCCATTTCGTATTGCATACCATGAAAGAGATACACAGAAGTTGATAAATCTTTTGTATGAGGAGCGTTTATCATTTTATACGGAAACGGTGAATCAGGTGGCACCAGGTATAGAATTCCACCTAGTCGGCGGCCATTCAAGAGGACAGATGATACTTCGCGTTCATACGAAAAGAGGATGGATATTGCTAGCCTCTGACGCAGTTCATTTATACGAAGAAGTAGAAACGGAACGTCCTTTTGCTATTTTTCATGATTTACAGAAAATGATCGAGGGTTACCGAATAAGTGTTCAACTCGCCGGAGGAATTGATCGGTTAATCTCAGGCCATGATCCACTAGTGACAGATTGGTATCCTGCCGTCTCCAATGAACTTAAAGGCAAAGTACTTGATTTGAATCTTAAACCTGAAATGAACTGATCAAACTCCAATTGCTATTCCATCCCGCCGAGGATCCGCCGCACCAGTGAGTGCGCCGTTTAAGGGATCACGCCCAACAGCCTGCATCCCGCCACATTGCATTGTAAATGGGCCAGGGAGCTCAATTTCATGACCTTTGAGGCGCAGTCCATCAACCACGTCACTGTTGATTCTGTCTTCTAAAACAACCCTTTGGCCATCAAACAACCGGGCGCGTGGCGCTTCAATCGCCTCTCTAAGGTTTAATCCAAAATCAACATGATGCACCAGCGCTTGGGCCTGAGTTTGCATGATCCCATAACTACCCGGTGTACCCAATGCCAAAACTGGATGATCCTCGCGCATCGATATAGAAGGGCTCAAACACATAGCCCATCGTTTTCCACCTAGCAGGTAATTCGGTGATTCCGGATAAAGGTCACCCCAATTCATGAAATTGTTCATACACACCCCCGTCCCGGGGATCACCAGACTAGAGCCCCATGGAGACCCTAGACTTTGAGTAAGACAGACCATATTTCCCTGCCGATCTGCGACCGAAATTGAAGTAGTATGTGCTCGTGCCTCAGCTAATGACGGGTCTAAGTTAGGTTCATACTGTTCAGTTAATCCAATAACTGGCGAAGGATTTAAAACTCTTTCCCTGAGCGGCTCAACCGCGTTTTCGGTCATGAGTTCCAGTATATCTTTTGGCGATCTATTGTTATTCAAAATACGAATACCCGCAGCTACCCTAATTGATCGCAGGACACGGTCTAGATGGTCGACGCCTAGATACTCTAGGCTCGATATATCGAGACCGTCCAGTATCCTCATCGTTAACGGAAATTGAAATGCTTCTGCAGGCGGCGGAGGAACATTAATTAAGAGATTTTTGTATTTTGCCGATACAGGATCTTGCCATTCTGGCTCCACAGCTTCGAGGTCAGCAATCGACATACAGCCCCCGAGGCTTTGGATATGGGATATCATCTCTTGTCCTAAAGCACCTTGATACAAATAGGCCATGCCCTCAGAGGCAATAGCTTCTAATGTATGAGCGAGCAGTGGCTGCCTTAAAATCCAATTCTCCGCAATGCAATCTAACCCTCCCATGTAGATTTGCCTCCATTCAGGAGTGCAGGCCCTTTCAGCTGTCAAATTAGCCATATGGACATATAGATTAGAGACCGGAAATCCCTCTTGGGCGTGTCTAATCGCTGGAGCCATAAGTTCGGATAATTTTTTTGAACCATATTTTCTATGAAGAGTACACCACCCAGATAGGTTTCCCGGAACGCCACTCGCGGACGGTCCGGTATTAGTCGCTTCTTTATCTAATTTTTCAGCCAAAAATTCTTTAGGGACATTTGGCGTAAAATCGAGGCACCTGATTTGCTTCTCTTTTTCTATCCAACACGTTGCAACACCTAAACCCGCAAGCCCAGACATAAATGGTTCAACCACATTCAATGTGGCAACCGTGGCTACAACTGCGTCAAATGCATTCCCACCTTTTCTCAATATTTCCGCGCCTGCTGCTGCTGCTAGTGGATGTGCCGCAGCGACCATGCCTCCCAGTGACCTTGTCGGTGAATGTGTTAGACTCATATTCTCAGGCTCCAATAGAAATCTACTGATGATGAAACATTTAGTGCAACGATTAATTAGTTTTAATCAGAAGGCCTTATATTTATTCCTTCTGTATGGGTTGATGGGATTAAGGTTTCTACTTGTTTAGCTCTCTTCTCCAGCCAATATTCATAAGGGCTTGGCATTAAAGCATATGGTGCCGAAGCATTTAGTTTTTGAGCAGCATCTAGGGCCCAATTCGGGTTCTGCATAGCCTCTCTGGCTATGGCGATAAGATCAGCCCGTCCATTTTGCAGGATTTCTTCTGCCTGATCGGCATGCACAATCAAACCAACCGCCATTGTCTGGATTAAAGCTTCCTTCTTGAGCTTCTCCGCGTAGGGAACTTGATACCCATAGCCAACTGGGCCAGCACTTACGACCGGTGCGCCGCGTATGCCACCAGACGAGCAGTCTATCACATCAACACCTTTTGATTTAAGCACTCTTGACAAACGTACATTTTCATCAGGCCCCCAGCCCGCATCATCTTCTACCGAAAGTCTTACAAATAGGGGTTTAGTCACCGGCCATTTTGAGCGCACCTCCTCTGCTATCTCAATAGCAAATCGCATCCTATTTTCCTCTGAGCCACCATAAATATCGTTTCGGCGATTTGCATGGGGCGATAGAAACTGATGTATAAGGTAACCGTGAGCTCCATGAATTTCCAATACGTCAAATCCAGCTTGATCAGCTCGGGCCGCAGCCTCCCCCCAACGCGTTACAAGAGTTTTAACTTCGTCAACAGAAAGTGCTCGTGGAGAAGGATCACCCGGATCACTATCGCTGGTTGATGAAACCAATTCCCAATCATCCCAATCATCGATGTCAGGTGAGCGATCCAACGCCTTTCCCCCTTCCCAGGGTCTATATCTTCTAGCTTTTCTGCCACTATGGCCTAATTGGATGGCGGCAACAGAATCATGAGATCGAATAAAGTCTGCTAATCTTTTAAAATGGGGAATAAAATCGTCGTCCCATAATCCCAAATCACCGATTGTTCCACATCCACGACGCTCAACTTTTGTCGATTCAACAAAAACTATACCAGCACCGCCTGCTGCGTAGCGCCCAACACTCATTAAATGCCAATCTGTAGGATATCCTTTAATTCCTGAATATTGATGCATTGGTGCGATCACTATTCTATTTTTAAACTCTATTTCCCTAATTTTAAGGGGTGTAAATAATAGAGGCGTATTCATTGGATAGTCCTTTTTAAGTCGTGACAAATTAAATATGGCTTAACAGTGACCCCATTCTTTCAATCGGATCTTTTATTCCAGCTGTTCTCATTGCCCTCCAGAACAAGGCTTGCGTGCTTGAAGTTACCGGTTTTTCGATGACTTCTTCTATTTTTGGTATTGCTGCAAGTGTCGGCATATCGCAACAACTTAGGACAACTGCCTCAACACTGTCAGATCCACCCAACGCAACTGCTCGGTCGATCAATAAGTCGTTAGGTACTCGGTTCATATTTTTGAATTTTAACTGTCCATCGTCTACAATAATACTTTCATCCTCGATTACTTCTATTCCATTTTCCTTAAAAAACACTCTTTCCTTATCATTTGTAGATTGGGGGTAGGGTGTAATCATTACAATTCTTTTAGCTGAAAATACTCTTAGTGCTTCAACTAATGCAGCAGCAGCAGTAACGGTTGGTTTTCCTGTTTCTCGGGTAAGTTTCTTTTCATAGTCAGTCGGATTGCCTTTTGCGGAACTTGCGGTACATCCGTAGGCGATTACATCAGGGTCCGCTGAATTCACCTCATCAATAACGCGCGGTAGATGGCTTTCCATTTCTTCAAAGGGACTATCAAAACGATTTGCAAAAAACGGCATTCGCGAAGTATGCACTGTCAGCCCTTCAGGGGCCATTTTCCAAAACTCGGTTTCTGCAACCGTATTAGTCGATGGCACCATCAATGCCATTCGGGCTTTTGCGCCATACACTCGACCCGCAACATTTCCCATATCTATTGCTCCCTCATTTTAACCACAAAATGAAAAAATTTTCATGACCATCTGGAGATGGCGTTTAACCATTAGCACGTTTACCTGCGTTTTCTAATATAGATTGCGCACCGGAAACAAGATTAGCCTAACTTGAACTATTTATTCAGTGAACTTTATTTATTTTATCACTATCATCTTTTCAATCGATAGATGCAGAAGCGTCAATATCAAAGTTCCGAAATATGTAAAACTAGGTAACCAATGACCAAAATTAAATTTGCTGCTGTTTCGAGGAATTATTTCAACATGCCTATATGGGTTGCTCAACATTGTAACTTTTTTGAAGATGAAGGTATTAATGTTGATATAGAACTCTACGAGCCAATAGATGAGGTAACAGAACGGCTCAAAGATGGTAGAGTTCAGCTTGCATATGGCGTCACAGAACATGTTATCCTTAACCGCGAGAATGGCGGTTCTCTTTTGATAATTGGAGGGAATGTCAATAAATTAGCATTTTCTCTGATGGCAAATAATCTAATAAAAAAACCAGAAGATCTTCGAAATAAAACAATTGGTGTCTCATCCCTTAATGCTGGCAGTTCTTCCTTAATCATGCAAGCTCTGGAGATTCATGAACTATATTACCCAAGAGACTATTCAATAACTGAGGTGGGACCAATTTTGGCGAGGTGGAAGAAACTACAAAATGGAGAAATAGATGCTGGACTTCAAGGTGTGCCGCTTAACTACATAGCAAGAGACCAAGGCTATACGACGCTTATAGAACCACGAGATCATTTCCCAGACTTTCAATTCACATCATTAAATGTAGATGAAATTTGGCTCCGTAAAAATTCTGGAACATTGAGCGCTTTTCTGCGGGCATTTATTCGTGCACACCAATTATTTTTCGAAAACAAAAATCTAATGGTTGATATCGCCATGAAAGAAACTGGCATCGCCAAAAAATATGCCATCGCCGCTTGGGAGGAATATACTACCCAAAAAATATTTTCTATGGATGGATGCGCAAATATAAAAGGCATTCAAACGTTAATCGATGTCAGTGCATTAATTAGAGAAGTAAAAAATCGGAAAGGAGTTCCTGCCGATAACTTTATCGACCACCAATTCCTGAACAAAGCTGCAAACGAATTAGAGAGCAGATAAAATGCTGATCGGCCTATATGACCATTAAAAATTCTAACCCGACCGAAGGAGTTTCATGGAGCATCCACTAGTAGCAATAATTGACCACTTTGAACCCTCAATTATTGAAAAAATACAGTCTGTAATTCCCGATAAATGGCGTTACTTAGCTATCAGTGAAGACACTAAAGAAGCCCGCCTAAAAGTACTCGGCAATGCCAATATTGCTTTACTAATGGGAGCAAAGTTGGACGATCGGTTATTGAAATTAGCTCCAAAATTAAAGTTCATTCAAAAAATGGGGGCTGGAGTTGATAACATTGATATCCAATATTGTAAGAATAACAAAATAGGTGTTGCCCGGCTGAATGCCGGGAATAATATTCCGGTGGCTGAACATACAATAATGATGATGTTAGCCATAACACGGGGTTTGATGCATTTAGATAACCGAACTCGCAAAGGAGAATGGGATAAAGAGTTGGCCAGAGGAAACAGTAAACAAATTTACAGAAAAACTGTCGGTATAATTGGACTTGGCGCGATTGGGCGTCAGGTAGCCAAACTACTAAGGGCCTTTGACACTGATATAGTTTACTGTGACCCAATTCCAGCCCCGGCTTCTCTGGAAAAAAAATTGAAGCTACAGCGAGTGAGCTTGAATAATTTGCTAACCATATCTGATATTGTGACTCTTCATTTACCGAAGAATAAGAAAACCTCCCTCCTCATAGATAAGGATAAGATTTCACTAATGAAAAAGGATGCTATTCTCATTAATTGTGCACGTGGAGGTTTAGTCGACGAATTTGCACTTTCCCAAGCTCTTAGAAACGGAAGATTATTTGGCGCAGGCATTGATACGTTCTCAACTGAACCTCCAGAAAATAATCCATTGATCTCCCTAGAAAATGTTATCCTCACTCCACACTGTGCCGGAGCAACTCTCGATAATTTTAGTTTTATAGCTGAACGAGCTATCGAAAACTGCTCCTCTTTTATATCAAATACCGCGCTACCTGAATTAGACGTGGTTCATGATCCACGCAATATCGACTTTTAAAAGTTTTTACCAAAAAACTTTATTTACTAATCTGCAATAAAAAAAATACTATTAGCAACACCGTGTTCGGTAACAAATAACGTAATGAAATTGGAATATTAATGCTCATTGAAATTTTATGCACAGGTGACGAAATCTTAACCGGGAAAACGGTAAATACCAATTACAGCCATATGGCCCGTCGCTTTGGTGAAGTTGGTCTTACAATGCATTGGAGTACTGTGGTTGGTGACGATCGTTCCTGTTTAGCAAGTGCGTTTCAACAAGCCTCTCAAAGGGCAGATGCCGTAATAGTAAACGGCGGATTAGGACCAACGGTGGACGATCTTTCACAAGAAGTAGCAGCTGAGGCTGCTGGCGTTGGGTTAATTTTAGACGAAAACTGGTTATCACGCATGCTCGATTTTTATGAGCGAAGAGGTCGCACGATGCCGCCTAACAATAAGAAACAGGCCATGTTACCTGAGGGTGCAGAGTTCATTGATAATCCTATTGGTACCGCTTGCGGCTTTGCAATTAATATCGGTAGAGCGCGCTTCTTTTTCACTCCAGGGGTACCGCGCGAAATGAGAAAGATGATTGACGAACAAGTAATCCCAAGACTATTAAAAATGAGTGGTCTAAAAGTTGTCAACCGTTTGAAACGTTTCCACTCGTTTGGCATCGGTGAATCTCGAGCAGATCAGCTGCTGAGTGATGTAGAGGCACTTGCAGCAGACGGTAGTCTGAAATTAGGATTTCAAGCTCACTACCCTCAACTGGAAACTAAGTTATCAGCGCAAGCTGCAACTAATGAAGAGTTAGATACAAAATTAGCACCTGCTATAGAAATGATCCGCAACCGGTTGAGCACTTTTATTATTTCGGAAGACGATCAAACACTAGAACAAGTTGTTATTGATTGCTTAACTTGTCGAAATGCTACACTTGCTACAGCAGAAATGTTTACAAGCGGCGCGATAGCAACACGACTAAACCCTAAACCAGGCAACCAAGATCCTATAATACAAAACGTAGTTGCTCGGAATTTAAAGCATTTGTACCGGGTTGTCGGCATGCCCGTTGCCGAGGATAACGAGATTCTGAACCTCGATATAGCCAAAGCTATTTCGGTAAACTTAAAGAAAAAAAGTGGTTCTATATATGCCTTATCCGTCTTAATAGATCTTGATAAAGGATCCGATAAGATCGAACTTGGAGGCAATATATACATTGGGATTTCTGGCCCTGATGAAACCGTTGGACGCCACGCTAGAATGCTGGGAGGCCACGATTGGATTCGATTGGGTGCCATAGAATTGTCATTAGACGTACTTCGGAGGCATCTTAACAGCCTACCCATAGATGAATTGATAGATTTCGAAAAACGATAATTCGTTGGATAACTGAATCAAGTTAACTGAATAAAATTAAAAGGTGTTCTATCAGTGGCCAGTAATCACCGATCTAATCAAATATATTTCCCTCCGCCAAGAGGCAATTGGGAACGATTTGACGCACTTCCGACCAGGGGTTTCCAGTCTGCTATTGATCATGCCCTTAAAAATGAGTCTTTGTTGGATAGAAACATTCAAAAAGCTCTGGAAAATCGAGCTTTTGCGGAACCTCCACCATGGGGGGATATCATAGGCAAGACCCGATCGCGTGAAGACCCTCACGGCTTGATCATTTTGAATGGTAAAGTCGCTGCCAAATGGGGTGATACTCAAAGACCTGATATAACCTTCTCTGTTGCAAAAAGCTTTCTTTCTATATGCGCTGGTTTACTTCAGGACGATGGGCTAATTCCGGATTTTGATGCCCCTATTTCAGACTTAGTAAATGATGGTGGATTTGATAGTCAGCATAATAAATCCATTACTTGGCGCCAAATGATGCAAATGACCAGCGAGTGGCAAGGCAGCATGTGGGGTAAACCAGATCAAGTAGATCATAATCGTGACCTCAATGTCGCTCCAAAAGATAATGCTGATAAAGGTAATGAAAGAACGCTCAAATCTCCAGGGGCCCATTGGGAATATAATGACGTCCGCGTTAATAGGCTTGCCCTTGCCCTCTTGAGGGTAGCTGAACGTCCACTTCCTGATTTGCTGCGCGAACGCATAATGGACCCTATTGGAGCAAGTAACGATTGGGAATGGCATGGCTATAAGAATTCTTGGGTTGAGATTAATAACCAAAATATTCAATCCGTTTCTGGTGGATCTCACTGGGGAGGTGGGATGTTTATCAGTAGCGAAGATCAAGCGCGTGTAGGGTATTTAATGCTCAAAAAAGGCATCTGGAATGGCGAACGTCTACTTTCAGAACACTATGTTGATCAGGCATTTGCCCCCTGCAATATCAACCAAGATTACGGATTATTTTGGTGGTTGAATAATTCTCAAACACGGCTTCCCAGCGCCACAAAGACTGGTTTCTGCGCCGTTGGGTTTGGTTCGAATATGATTTGGGTAGAACCTGATTACAATCTAGTCGCCGTTGTAAGATGGATCGAAGGTAGCGCCTTTGATAAATTTTGCGGCGAGGTATTAAAAATACTTAAGACTTAGGCTCCAAACGCCGATGGAGCTATTTGTCCTTTTATTTGAGTTCGTTGCATTAGTCGTCGGGCGCTAGAATCAAATGGATCTCTTCTATGCATGGTTGCCCTATTATCCCACATTAGTAAATCACCAACTTGCCACTGATGCGTATACGAATTTTCAGGCAAAGTAGCATAGTCCCACAAGCTATCCAGTAAATCTTCCGATTCCTCTCGTTCTAACCCAACAATATAAGCGTTTCGTCTTCTTCCTAAATAAAGGACTGGTTGGTTGGTGCGGGGATGAGCGCACACTATTGGATGAGGTTGTCCCGCGCACGTCATTGGATCATTATCCTCCCGCAATCCTTTTCTGAGGAGACCGCCTGAATTATATGTGCCGTCGTGTTTTATTGATAGGTGTGCCACCTTGGTTTTTATCTTATCGGGTAACGTATTAAAGGCGGCCACCATACTGCAAAGAGATGTATCACCTCCCACTGGAGGAATTTCTAATGCATATAACATTGATATATCGGGGGGATTTGGGAGATAAGACATGTCTGTATGCCATACAGCCTCGCCAGCCCCAAGCGATCCAATAGGCTCCTTATTTTTATTCAAAATATTGGATACGATATAGATCTCTGGAAAACCCGCAACAGCAGTTTGGCCATTCTCCATTTGAGGTGCATGATCTAAGTCGCCAAATAAACGGCTGAATTTCACCAACTGTTTTGGTGATAGAGACTGTTCTCGGAACAAAAGACCGTTATATTTGTCAAACGCGTCAGATATCACCGTAAATGTTTTCTCGTCTATCTTTGCTAGGTCAACATCCAGCACCATCGCCCCTATGTACTTCGATATAGGAATTATATTTTTATTGGTCAACACGTTCCATCTCCCCAGTATAAGATGGTAAAACTGTCTTCTATTTTTTAGAAAAACTCAAGCGGGTGCGAAGAAATTTTTAAATTCAAATAGCTTAATTTCTATTTTACCCACAATTCTGCTAGATTTTGTAAGCGTTCGACCTTCCGAATGGCAACATAACAGAACATGCACAGAAGGGGATTAATATGACAACTATTAGAAAACGAGAAAAGGAAAATAGACGCGACCGACGACAAGAAAAAAATCTTCTGCTAGAGTACCAAAAAAATGAATTTGATATCAACGACATAAGTCTTGGTGGTCTATCTATATCTGCAGAGGCGGCAGCATTTTCTGAACTTCAGGAAATCGAGGCGACCATAAAACATCGTGATAATTTAATAGATATGAATAAGATAACTCTCCCTATGATTGTTAAAAGAATAAATAGCGAAACAAATGAAACAGCCTTTCAATTTCAAACGCTCAACGACGAACAATTTTCAATCTTAGAGGCATATTTAACCGGCCGAGCTATATCAAAAAAATCACCGATTATATAAACTATATATTAAGCGGATTACGATTGGATGATAATGAATAAAGCAAGTAATGCCTGGCAAAACCTAAAACAACATAGCCGGGATATGAAAAACACAACACTTAACCAATTATTTGAGTGCGATGCAGATCGCTTCAATAGATTTTCAGTTTGCCTTGATGACTTCCTTGTAGACTATTCAAAAAATCTCCTGACAGACGAAACGATGGCCCTATTAGCTCAACTAGCGATTAAAAGTAACTTAGTTGAACGAATAAATGAAATGTTTTCAGGTTCTGCAATAAACATTTCAGAGAACCGTGCAGCTTTGCACACCTTGTTAAGAGCATCAAAACCAACATCACCGTCCGGGATGAATATTGAGCGACTAAAACAAGTTCAAGAAAGTTTGAGCAAAATGACCACTTTTGCCGAGGGAATACAATCTGGTAAATTGACTGGTTCAACCGGAAAGCCCTTTAAAAATATTCTACACATTGGCGTAGGCGGGTCCGTTCTCGGCCCAAGTATGGCCGTGAAAGCACTAGCGCCGTATTCAAAGAACGCAATTGCCATTCAATTTGTAACAAATGTAGATGGCGCAGACTTGCACGACAAGATGTCGAACCTGGATCCCGAAACAACTTTAATATTGATTGCCTCAAAAACTTTTTTGACACAGGAAACTATGCTAAATGCACGGTCGGCACGAACTTGGATTACTAAGGCTCTAGGCACTAAATCTGTCGGTAATCATTTTGCAGCTCTATCAAGTAACTTAAAACAGACAGAAGAATTTGGTATTCTGCCCGAGAGGCATTTTGAGCTTTGGGACTGGGTTGGCGGTCGCTATTCGCTGTGGTCTGCGATAGGACTACCAATCTTGATTTCTATTGGATCCGAAAACTTCAGGCAGCTTTTGAGTGGTGCACATCAATTAGACAACCATTTCCGCAATTGCTCCCTAGAGAAAAATATCCCAGTTATCCTAGGGTTAATAAGTATTTGGCATCGATCAATATTGGGTTACAAATCACATGCAATTATACCTTACGATCAACGATTGGAATTACTGATAGCGCATATCCAGCAACTTCAAATGGAGTCCAATGGAAAATCAATAAATCGTGACGGGTCAAAAATACCAACAGACAGCTCAGGGGTAATATGGGGGGAAGTGGGAACAAATGCTCAACATTCCTTTTTTCAACTCTTACATCAAGGCTCAGATATTATTCCCTGTGATTTCTTGATAGCGGCTAACGCGCATCACGATCTGCAACACCATCATGAAACTCTTATTGCTAACTGTTTTGCCCAATCTCAAGCGCTTATGAAAGGCCGTAATCTAGAAGAAACAAAGACCCATCTTCGCAAAAAAGGCCTATTACAGGCAGATATTGAGAGAATAGCACCCCACGCAACATTCCCAGGGAACAGGCCATCGACAACAATACTATACAAAAAACTTGATCCAAAAACTTTGGGCATGCTTATAGCAACATATGAACATAAAACGTTTGTCGAAGGCGTTGTTTGGAACATCAATAGCTTCGATCAATGGGGTGTAGAGCTGGGCAAGGAACTCGCGAACCAAGTACTCGCGGCAGTAAAAACGGAACCTGCGCCTAGTGAACTGGACAGGTCGACATCAGGGCTAATTGATCAGATAAGGTCCTTTCAAAAAGCGATCAATTAAAAAGAAAAGCTCACAGAGAATGTTTGGGATGACCAAATTTCTGCGATAACGAACTAAAACTTTTATCATCAATACGATTTTAAGCTAAATGGGATGTAACAACTCACCCAATAGTGCATAACTAAGCTATCAATTTTTTGCTTAGTTGGAGTTTGTTGATATGGAAATTGTTGGTCTTGGTTTTCACTTTGAAGAAGTACCAATTGGACGTAAATTCCAAACTATTGGACGAACTATTACTGATGCAGATATTACAAATTTTATTAATGCAACCGGCATGGTTGAGACGATGTTTACCGACCTTGAATATCTTAAAACTGAAAGTGATATAAAAGGCCGCGTCTCACCTGGTGCATTAGTGTATAGTTTTGCAGAGGGTTTATTAGTGCAATCTACCATGCAACATACGGGTTTTGCGTTTCTTAACATGGAACTAAATGTCCATGCACCAACATTTGCTGGAGATACCATCCATGTAGAATGTGAGGTGATAGAAGCCCGATTGACGCGGCGACCAGGGCGAGGTTTGGTAAGAACTCGCAATGAAATTATTAATCAAAAAGGGGAAAAAGTAATTACCTATACGCCACTTCGAATGCTGAAATGCAAAGATCCAAAACTTCAAAGGACAGAAGATTAGTATTTTTTATGAGTGATCCTTCCCAAAACCTTGGCCCTCTCACCGGCATTCGAGTAATTGATCTCACTATTAATGTACTTGGACCTGTTGCAACCCAAATTCTCGGTGATATGGGAGCGGAAGTAATAAAAGTGGAAACCCCATCAGGAGACCCAATGCGCCAGATTGGAGTGAGCAATACTGGTACTCTAGGCCCCTTTTTCCAAACAACCAATCGCAACAAAAAAAGTATTATCCTAAATTTAAAAAAGCCTGAATGTAAACGAGCTTTATTAGAATTATCGAAAACCGCTGATGTGTTTGTTCATAACATGCGCCAGGCTGCAACTGAACGGTTAGGAATTGATTATGAAGTGCTTAAAGCAGTAAATAACAAAATTATATATGCATCGGCGACTGGCTACCGGAGAGGTGGAGCCAAAGATGGACGCCCTGCATATGATGACGTTATACAAGGCGAAAGCGGCATAGTGAATTTAATTGAGAGAACAAATGGAGAAGCACGCTTCATCCCAATGCCCATTTCAGATAAGTTTTGTGGACATACTTTAGCATCCGCGATTGGCATGGCGCTGTATCATCGAGAGAAGACAGGTCATGGTCAAGAAATCCACGTACCCATGTTGGAGACGATGCTCTCTTTTAATTTAACAACTCATCTATGGAATGGCTCCAAAGGAAAGAACAACGAATTAGGATATCCACGTGCTCTATCCCCATACCGAGTCCCTTATAAAACCAAAGATGGAATGGTGTGTGTTCTAGCCCATACAGACGAGCAATGGCATCGCTTATTAAGAGCCATCGGACGAGGTGACCTTATCCAAGACCCGCGCTTCACTTACCTGGCGCAAAGAGCGGAGAATATAGAGACGCTTCAATCCTACTTAGCTGAGGGCCTCGCCCAGTTTACTACCACCGAAGCATTCCAGTTACTTGACGATGCTGATTTACCAAATGGTCCGGTTATTACCTTAGAGGAAATGATGGATGATCCGTACCTCGGAGATACAAATTTCTTTCCCGTAATAGATGACCAAAATGAAGGACCGTTGCACACGACGGCAATCCCTGTTGAGTTTTCAGAAACACCGGGTACCTTGAGAAATACTGCACCACCCCTCGGCGAACATACGGCTGAATTATTATTAGAGGTTGGTTTCTCTCATGAAGAGATCGATCAAATATCAAAAAATAGAAGTACGGGATAATATTTCATTCATGCCACGCTTGACTGATTATACTAGTTATAAAGATGCCCATAAATTTTTCACAAAAAAAGCATTATGGGATCTTTTTGATGGCGATAAAGATAACTTAAACATCGCTTATGAGTGCATAGATCGACACGAACCTAATCGTATAGCGATAAATATCGCTACCGATACCGGAGAAGATCAGACAATTACTTTCGGTGATCTATCCACCTGGTCGAACCGTGTAGCAAACTGGCTCCAAACAAAAGAGTATCGGACTGGAGATCGCGTTGCCATTATGCTGGAACCATCTTTGGAGTTCTATGCCGCTCTTTTTGGTATAATGAAAGCAGGCTGCGTCGCTGTGCCTTTATTCACCGCTTTTGGTCCGGATGGGTTGAATGCCCGACTGAAAGACTGTGAACCAGTTTTAGTTATTTTAGATCCTAAAAAATATGAATTAGCGTCAGATACTGATACTGAAACTCTAATAGCTGATGATGACTTTCTTTCTGATTTAGAAGCATATAACAATACCTATGTAACCAGCACAACATCGGCTGACCTGGCCATGTACCAATATACATCCGGGACTTCTCGCGAGCTTCCTGAGGCAGTTAAGCATCGGCATCGCGCTGTCGTAACAGTTATGATCGCGGCACTCTATGCCACTGGCGTTCGGCCTGGTGATAAATACATGTGTCCATCCTCGCCAGCGTGGGGGCACGGTCTCTGGCATGGAACATTGGCACCACTGGCGCTCGGGGTTGAGATTTCGACCTACGCTGGAAAATTTGACCCAGAGAAACTTTTAGCTGCCATGGAAAAATTTAAAATTACTAATCTTTCCGCAGCAGCAACGCACTACCGACTGATGCGGAATATTAGCAATCCAAAAAAGCATTCTTTAAGGCTCAAAAAACTTTCTTTTACTGGGGAACCATTGGATACCGAAACCGCCCTTTGGGCCCGTCAAATCTTTGGTCATGATGTTTGCAGTATATACGGTTCGACAGAGGTGGGTGTGATAATCGCGAACTACCCGGGAGCAGACGATTTACCCGTAAAAGTTGGGTCTCTTGGCAAACCGCTTCCTGGCTGCGGTGTTTCCATCCATAATGCACAAGGAAAGGCATGTTCAGTCGGAGAAATTGGCGAAATTGTGCTATGGAGAAAAAATAATTTTTTCCGCGTCAAAGATCTGGGAAGTATAGACGAGGATGGCTACTATTTTCATCATGGCCGAGCTGATGATGTTATTATTTCAGCCGGCTGGACCATGAGCGCGGTCGAGATCGAAGATGTTTTATTAAAACATCCCAATATCGCGGAAGCAGCAGTCATAGGAGTGCCCGATACGGAGAGAGGGCAAATAGTTAAAGCATTCATCGTTTCCAAACGTTCCGAAAGTAAAGAATTCATTAGCGAAGTTCAGAGTTTTGTCCGTAATCGTCTCAGTAGACATGAATATCCAAGGATAATAGTAATAGTTGATGAACTTCCCAAAACACCAGCTGGAAAAGTTAATAGAAAAACTTTACGGGACCAGCAGTAATAGTACCAAGGAGTTATTGTGAACAAAAAGACTGACAGCTTCCCAAGAATTACTGAAGAAGAACTCAATAATTTGAAATCCAGACTCGGTGTAAAAATATCTCGCGACCCAGAGCCTTGGTGTTTCGAAGCCACGCGAGACAACATCCGGCATTATGCACATGGTATTGGTGATGATAATCCACTTTGGTGTGAGCCGGATTATGCAGCAAAAACAAAGTACAATTCGATTATTGCTTTACCCTCTTTTCTTTTTTCAACAAGCCGAATAGCCTCAGGATATGTGGGTGGGCTTCCTGGGATTCACGCAATGTGGGCTGGCGCAAATTGGAAATGGCACTTGCCTGTCTTTAGAAATGACGAAATCTCCACAGAATCATATTTAAAAGATCTAGTTGAACATCAAACACAATTTGCAGGCAGGGCTATCCAACAGATCTACCACGTCGACTTTTTCAACCAGGCGGGTGCACTCGTTGCAGAATGTGATAGTTGGTGTTTTCGAACAGAAAGAGACACAGCTCGAGAGGAAGGTACCAAATACGGGAACCCTGATGAAGCAGAGGAAAAAAAATATACCCAAGAAGAATTAGATGAGATTTTTCAACACTATGCCAATGAAGAAATCCGAGGCTCTACACCACGGTACTATGAGGATACAAAAATTGGCGAAGAACTTCCACGAATGGTAAAAGGGCCAATGACCGTGACGGGATTTATTGCCTATGCCCAAGGGTGGGGAGGACTGTATATTCGGGCAAATAAGCTCGCTTGGAAACAGGTTAGTAAACATAAGGGATTGGGCATTCCAAATCGATTTAATATTCCAGATTGCCCTGAAAGGGTTCATTGGGAAAATGAATTTGCTACAAAAGTAGGCGCTCCCGGAGCCTATGACTATGGTCCAGAGCGGTGTTCCTGGATGACACATCATATAACAAACTGGATTGGTGATGATGGTTTTCTAGTATCCTCAAATACAAAAATAAGACGACATAATCCTGAAGGGGATACAATTTTCATTGATGGAACGATTACAGATAAATTTGAAAAAGATGGCGACGGCTTTGTAGAAGTAACTCATGAAGCAAGAAACCAAGACGGCGAACTCTCTATTCTTGGCATAGCTGTAGCTCGTTTACCAAAAAAATAATTTGGTAAAAATAAGACGATAATCTCTACCATTTGGCGAAAAAGAGAATAAATTATAAATGACTGAGACGTTACAACGAACCACAGGATACGTGATGCCAATCGATGAATCAAAATACAAACAGCTGAAACTAGATTATCCATCAGATAAAGTTTTAAGAATAACATTTGATAGACCAGACACCTATAATTCCCTTGATGAAGTAGGACACAGAGAGCTTGCCTATATCTGGCGAGATATAGATGACGATCCTTCTATAAACTCCGTGATTCTGACCGGAGCGGGAAAAGCATTTTCGTCCGGTGGCGATTTTTCAATGATTGAGAAAGTCATAGATGATTTCGATTATAGAGCGAACACCTGGAAGGAGGCTCGTGATCTTGTTTATAACGTGATCAATTGCTCAAAACCTATTATCTCGGCAATTAATGGTCCGGCAGTGGGCGCAGGCTTGGTGGCCGGTTTACTCGCGGACATATCCATCGCTGGGAAAAAAGCAAAGATTGTAGACGGGCACACCAGACTGGGGGTTGCAGCTGGTGACTCGGCAGTCATCAACTGGCCACTATTATGCGGCATGGCAAAAGCAAAATATCTGCTTCTGACATGTGAAGCTATCAATGGAGAAGACGCTGAAAAAATTGGCCTAGTCTCACTCTGCGTGGATGATGAAGAACTGCAGGAAAAAGCATTAGAAATAGCAAATAAACTCGCAACTGGTGCTCAAAGTGCTATTAGGTGGACAAAATATGCTTTAAATAACTGGTACAGAATGGCAGGGCCCACATTTGATACCTCCACTGCCCTGGAGATGTTAGGTTTCACGGGTCCCGAGGCAAGAGAAGGGCTGGCCGCCCACCTGGAGAAAAGAAAACCCAATTTTCCAAGTGATAGCCCACTATAAGGAGAGTACCCAATGATAACAGATCTCGAAAATGAGACCCCAAAAGTTCCTATCAAGCCCATACCCGCGGCTACCGTTATCTCGCTTCGAGACTCCCCAACAGGTATAGAAGTATTAATGGTCCAGCGGACCAAAAAAGCTGACTTTGCAGG
>CENP01020880.1_pt1 | contig 18585 bp, 17 predicted proteins | sample 361281 | NCBI WGS metagenome assembly CENP01 (sample SAMEA2591122, study PRJEB7988) | marine metagenome | biome: marine biome (ENVO:00000447); feature: deep chlorophyll maximum layer (ENVO:xxxxxxxx); material: saline water (ENVO:00002010), including plankton (ENVO:xxxxxxxx) | depth 70 m | reverse complement strand
TTTAGAGGCTCAGATAAACAGCTAGGTGATCTTATATATTTTCAAGGTCATAGCTCTCCAGGAATCTACGCTAGGTCTTTTTTAGAGGGAAGACTTAAAAAAGATCAAATAGAAAATTTTAGAAAAGAAATTAAAGGAAAGGGTCTTTCTTCCTATCCACATCCTTGGCTTATGCCAGATTATTGGCAATTTCCAACTGTTTCTATGGGGCTTGGACCTATTTTTGGTATCTATCAAGCACACATCATGAGATATCTTGAAAAAAGAGGACTCATTGAAGAAATTGAAGATAGAAAAGTTTGGGTTTATTGCGGAGATGGAGAAATGGATGAACCCGAATCAATGGGGGCTATTAGTCTAGCTGGAAGAGAAAATCTCAATAATTTAGTTTTTGTGATTAATTGTAATTTGCAAAGATTAGACGGTCCTGTAAGAGGAAATTCAAAAATTGTTACTGAGCTAGCAAAACAGTTTAAAGGCGCTGGATGGAATGTAGTTAATTTGATTTGGGGAAGGCATTGGGATGATCTGATTAATAATGATCAAAACGGCTTGTTACAAAAAATTATGGATGAGACTGTAGATGGGGAATATCAGAATTTTAAAGCTAAAGGTGGAAAATATACCAGAGATAATTTTTTCGGAAAAAATCCTGAAGTTTTGAAAATGATTGAAAAATTCTCTGACGATGAAGTTGAGAATCTTAATCGTGGAGGACATGATCCAATAAAAGTTTATAACGCTTATAGGCTCGCTTATGAAAATAAAACAAAACCGACTGTTATTTTGGCATTTACCATTAAAGGTTATGGAATTGGGTCAAGGCAGGCGGATAACACAACTCATCAAGTTAAGAAATTAACAAAAGAAAATTTAGAAAACTTTATTGATAAATTTAATCTTCCCGTCAAAAAAAATAACTTAGAGAATCCTGATTTTTTAGACCTTTCGAAGCATAAAGAATTAAATAATTACTTACACGAAAGAAGAAAAGCATTAGGTGGATTTATTCCACAAAGAAAAGTTTCAAAGGAAAAATTGAAAGCAAGTAAAGATACATTCGTCTCTTTTGATGATGCTGTAGAGAGGGAGCAATCAACAACAATGATTTTTGTGAGATTACTAACAAAGCTACTTAGAGATAAGTCTATAGGTGAAAGAGTTGTACCTATAGTGCCAGATGAAGCACGTACTTTTGGAATGGATGCCCTTTTTAGACAATTTGGTATTTATTCTTCAGAGGGTCAGAAATATGAGCCCGAAGATGCAGATAAAGTAATGTTTTATCGAGAGAGCGAATCAGGAATTATGCTTGAGGAGGGAATAAACGAAGCAGGTGCATTTTCTGCATGGTTGGCATTAGCAACTTCTTATTCAAATAACCAACTTCCAATGATTCCTTTTTATATTTTTTATTCAATGTTTGGATTTCAAAGAATACATGATTTGGCTTGGGCAGCAGGTGACTCAAGAGCTAAAGGATTTCTTTTAGGAGCAACATCTGGGAGAACAACTCTTAATGGCGAGGGACTTCAGCATCAAGATGGCCATAGCCACATCTTAGCTTCAACAATACCAAATTGTAGATCTTATGATCCCTGCTTCTCATATGAGGTTTCAAGTATTATTGATGAGGGAATAGATGATATGTATATAAAAGGCAATGATCGTTTTTATTATCTAACCTTAATGAATGAAAATTATTCACACCCAAAAAGACCGAAAAGCGCAACAACTGAAAATATTATTAAAGGAGCTTATAAGTATCTTGAAAATAAAGATCCATCCCTCAGAATTTTGGCATCTGGAGTAACATTAAACTTTGCTATAGATGCAGAAAAAGAACTCAAAAAATTAGGCATTTCTACAGAAATATGGTCAATAACAAGTTTCAATGAATTGTATAAAGATGGAATTGAAGTTGAAAGATTAAATAGGTATGAAAATAAAAAAAGTGTCTCACATGTAGAGTCATGCTTTTCAGAATGTTTGCCAACAGTAGCTGTATCGGAATACGTGAGAGCATATACAAATCAAATTCGACAATGGGTAAATGGTGACTATGTTACTTTAGGGACTGATGGTTTTGGAAGAAGTGACACGAGAGAAGAGCTAAGAAATTATTTTGAGATTAGTAAAGATCATATAGTTCTTAATGCTTTAATTGTCTCTGGCAATAAGGATAAAGCTGAAAAATATATTAAAGATAAAAAAATAGACTTAAACTCAAAGGCGCCATGGCTAAGATAAATACAATTGCATTAAAAATTCCAAATTTAGGTGAAGCAGAATCAACAGAAATAATTGAGGTAAATATTAAAGTTGGTGACAAAGTAAATGTGAATGACCCATTAATTGTACTTGAATCAGAGAAGGCAGCTATGGAAGTCCCATCAGATTTTCAAGGAGAAATTAGCGAAATACTTATTAAAGAGGGCGATAGTGTTCACGAAGGAATGGAATTTGCAAAGATTAAAGCAGAAACGGAAGTAAAAGAAACTAAAGTTAAAGAGGAAAAAGAAAAAGAGATAGTTAAAGAAGAAAAGATAATTAATAGACCTGCAATAGATTTTACAGGCATTAATGCAGGCCCAGCTGTAAGAAAATATGCACGTGAATTAGAAATAGACCTCAGTGTTATCGAGGGTACAGGCAAAAACAAAAGAATTACAAAAGAAGATCTTAAAACTCATATTCACTCGAATAAATCTGGTTTAAGTTTTAAAACCTATAAAGAAAATGATTTTGTTAATGAAGGTTCCTTTAAAATTCAAAAACTTTCTAAAATTCAATCTCTAGGAGCGAAAAATTTACATGAATCATGGGTAACAATTCCACATGTAACACACTTTGAAGAAGCAGACCTAGCTGCAATAAATAAATTGAGAGAGAATAAGAAGTCGTCAGTTTTAGCATATTTTGTTCATGCTTTATGCCAAATTTTAAAAGAGTTTCCTTCATTCAACTCTTCTCTCATCGATGGAGATAACCTTTTATTGAAAGAATATATAAATATTGGCATCGCAGTGGATACTGAAATGGGTTTAGTAGTTCCTGTTATAAAAGATGCTGATAAATTGTCTGTAGAGAATATTTCAAAAAAAATTGAAGAGCTAGCAGGAAAAGCTCGTGACAGGAAGCTATTTGAAAAAGATTTAACTGGTGCTACATTTACCGTTTCCAGTCTTGGAAAAATCGGTGGCATAGGATTTACACCAATAATAAATCCTCCTGAGGTTGGAATTATCTCAATTTCTAGAACGCGAAATGATGTTGAATTACAAAATGGAGAAATAAAGGAAAAAGTTATTCTACCTTTTGGCTTATCTTATGATCATAGGGTAATAAATGGTGCTGATGCAGGTAGATTCTTTCTGGCACTTAAGGAAAAGTTAGAATCATTATCTTAATTATTTCCACTTAATATTGCATCCCATTGAGGGATGTTGAGCTTGATTTACTTCTTCGCCATTAAGTAGATTTTCTATGGCTTCTCTAAGGTCAAAACCAGAGGGTTCAATGCCATTTCCTGGACTAGAATCATCTAATCTACCCCTATATTTAAGCGTTTTTTTATTATTGAACAAATAAAACTCTGGTGTACACTCTGCTCTAAAACTTTTTGCAACTTCTTGAGTCCCATCGTAAAGGTAAGGAAAGAAGAAACCTAATTCTATAGCCAATTCTTTCATTTTCTCAGGCGAGTCTTCTGGATAATTCACTATATCATTTGAGCTTATTGCAACAAAATCAAGATGATCTTTGTAATCTTGTGATAGCTTAACTAATTCTTTGTGATAATGAATTACGTAAGGACAATGATTGCATATAAACATTACCAACTTCGGACAAGTGCTATTGAAATATGAGGAAGAAAAAATTTCATTATTAACTGTATTTTCAAGTTCAAAATTAGGCATTTGTGTTCCTAACTCCAACATGGAAGAATAAGTAAGTACCATTTAGATTTTTTTTCCTGCAAGCTTAAACCAAGTATCAATTACTGTATCAGGATTTAAAGACATCGATTCAATATTTTTCTTCAGCAGCCAGTCTGCTAAATCTGGATGATCTGAAGGACCTTGTCCACAAATTCCAATATATTTTCCCTTCTTCAAACATGCATCAATTGAAAGTGAAAGCATCATTTTTACAGCATCATCTCTTTCATCAAAAACATCTGCAACTAGAGACGAATCTCTATCTAAGCCTAATGTAAGTTGTGTCATATCGTTTGAACCTATAGACATTCCATCAAAATATTTTAGAAATGAATCAGCTAAAATGGCATTTGATGGAAGTTCAGACATCATAATTATTTTTAATCCGTCTTTGCCTCTTTTTAAACCATTCACCTCAAGTAAATTAATAACATCTTTAGCCTCTTTTAAAGTTCTTATAAACGGAATCATAAGCTGAATATTTTTTAAACCCATCTCATTTCTAACTTTCTTAAATGCTTCACATTCCAACTGAAAACAATCTTTAAAGGCCTCAGATACATATCTGCCTGCTCCACGAAATCCAAGCATTGGATTTTCTTCTTTAGGTTCAAACTGTTTCCCACCTATTAAATTTGCATATTCATTAGATTTAAAATCTGACATTCTTACAATAACAGGTTTGTTATTGAAGGCTGCTCCAATTGTGGCAATCCCTTCAGACAGTTTTGATATAAAAAAATTTATAGGATCTTTATATCCATACATTTTTTTATCAATCAATCTTTTTGTTGACTTATCAATCTTAGAGTACTGAATTAATGCCTTTGGATGAATGCCAATCATTTTATTAATGATAAATTCAAGCCTAGCCAATCCTACTCCTTCATTTGGAATTCTTGAGAAACTAAAAGCTTTATCAGGATTTCCCACATTCATCATGATTTTGACAGGAATTTTTGGGAGCTTAGATATTTCATACTCTTTTGTTTCATAATCTAATTTTCCTTTATAAACCTTTCCTACCTCTCCTTCAGCACAAGAAACAGTAACAGGGACTCCTGAATTTATTGTATTTGTGGCAGTATTCGTGCCAACTATCGCCGGAATGCCAAGCTCACGAGCAATTATGGCCGCATGACAAGTTCTCCCTCCTCTGTTGGTTATAATGCCAGATGCTCTTTTCATAACGGGCTCCCAATCAGGATCGGTCATATCTGCTACTAAAACATCGCCCTCCTTCACTTTATCCATATTCTTCGGACTATCGATTATTCTTGCGATACCTACTCCAATTTTTTGTCCTATGCTTCTGCCCGTAATTAATATTTCAGAATTTTCTTTTAACGAAAATTTTGTGATTTTATTTCCAGAATTACTGTGAACTGTTTCTGGTCGTGCTTGAAGGATATATATTTTATTATCATCTCCATCTTTCCCCCATTCTATGTCCATACACTTACCGTAGTGCTTTTCGATAATGGATCCATATTTTGCGAGTTGAATAATATCTTTATCTGAAATACAAAACTGATTTGAAAGATGTTTTGCTACTTTTACAGTTTTTACAGATTTTCCAGCTTCGCTTTTATTTGTAAAAAGCATTTTTTCAGATTTCTCACCTAGATTTTTTCTAATTATTGGAAAATAATTGTTTTTAAGGCCATCTTTAAATACATAAAATTCATCAGGATTTACTGAACCCTGTACAATGGTTTCACCTAAACCATAGGAAGCATTTATAAAAATAATATCTTCGCTTCCAGATTCAGTGTCCAAAGTAAACATCACACCAGATGTTGATTTATCACTTCTGACCATTCGCTGAAATCCTACTGAGATAGACACGTCAGAATGATCAAATTTTTGATGTACTCTATAAGCAATTGCTCTATCTGTATAAAGAGATGCGTATACTTTTTGCATTGCATCAACTAGAGCTTTGAGGCCGACAATATTTAAATAGGTTTCTTGTTGACCAGCGAAAGAGGCATTAGGCAGATCTTCAGCAGTTGCGGACGATCGAACTGCAAATGAGTAATTTTCATTTTTACAAATATTAGTCCAAGCTTCTTCAATACTTTTAAGCAGTTCAGAAGGAATTTTTGCTTTTAAAATTAAGTTCCTAATTTTAGAACCAGTTTTCTTCAATTCTTTAATGGAATTTACATCCAATTTTTTGAGTAATTCAGGAATTTTTTTATCAAGTCCGTTTGCGTTAAGAAATTCTTGAAATGCATATGAAGTTGTTGCAAAGCCATCTGGAACGTTAATGCCTAATGATGAAAGGTTGTTAATCATCTCGCCTAAGGAGGCATTTTTTCCACCAACAGATTCAATATCATTAATTGATATTTCAGAGAATTTTTTAATAAACTTATTCATTTTTAAATGTGCTATTCCTATTTCAAAATTGAATATATTTCTTCAATAAGTTTGTTTGCTGTTCTGTAGAGCATTGAATAGTCTTGCTGTCTATTGCCAACAAATGCAAATCCAATTTTTTTCTCTTTATCTCCAAAAGCTACAGCTCCACCTGCACCTGCATGCCCAAACGCTGTCTTTTTAAAAGTTGGAACAAAATCACCTAAAAAATTGCTTTTTTGTTCCAGCATAAAACAATATCCAAATTTTAAATTGCTTCCAAAAAGCACTGTATCAGGACCTCTGGAATGAACTTCAATAGCTTTATTTAGAATGCTCTCATCAAAAAGACGCACACCATCCCTTTCACATCCTGTACTCATAATTCCAAATAATTTTGCTAAACTTGCTGCTGTTCCGTGACCATTTGCAGATGGCACCTCTCCCTTACGCCAATCATCTTTATTAGGATAATTATCATCATCACTTCGTCCTGTATCGAAAGCGATAGCATAATCCCTACTTTTAATAGCATCTTTAAAATTTTTCATATTTTGATTCAGAATTGCATCTGGCACATTTGCAAGTGAGTTTATAAATGAGTTTTCCTCTGTCCAATTTTTAAAAGTAATTTCTGCACATCTAGAAATATCTTGATCCTTTACGCCAATGTGAAAATCAAGTTTTAAAGGTTCTGCAAACTCCTCTCTAAAATAATTTCCAACAGTTCTTCCGTCTACTCTTCTAAAGAGTTCTCCAATTAACCAGCCAAAGGTTAAAGCATGATAGCTTTGTGAACTGCCAGGCTTCCTAAATGGACTTTGTGACTCAAGTTCTTTGGTATACGCAGACCAATTAGTCCAAGGTTCTTTAGGGTAACCATTTTGAAAACCATACATACCAGCTCTGTGGCATAAGAAATCTAAAACTGTTGTTTCTTGTTTTCCATTGCATCCATACTCAGGCCAATATGTTTCTACTTTTTCATTTACATCCAATTTCCCTTCGTCAATTAATTTTATGACACAAGCGCCAACAACGCCCTTTGTTACTGACCATACATTAGTAATAGTATCTTGTCCCCACTTGCTAGATTTATCTGGTTTTGAGTAACCTCCATAGAGGTTAACAACCTCTTCTCCCTCAAGTTCTAAAGCAACTGACGCTCCAATTTCAAAGCCATTTTCTAATTGTTTCTCAAGGATTTGATGAATTTTTTGGAATCTTTCGTCACAATGACCTTCAATCATTTATTAAGCACCCCATTTTTGATAAATATATTTTCTGTTCCTATTTTATGGTATTTTTAAATTACAAACTAATGGAGAAATTGGTTTAATGAAATTAATTAAATTACTTTTTATTTTTCTACCTACCTACGCTTTTGCTGATATGGACAAGGTTTGTATTATTGATATACAACAAACTGCTGCTACAAAAAAAGACTGGCAGGAAGTCTACAACAATGACTGTTTCAGAAATAATATCTTATTGATTAAAGGAGTCCCTCATGATGAGCAAAGTCTCTTTATTGCGAGGTTATGTAGATTTGATAGAAATGTAGAAAGGAGCAAGAATTCATTCACTTGCGTAGTTTACGGAAAAATAAGAGATCTATAATCTTCTTTGTAAGTATTGCTTACTAATTTTACATTTACCGAAAGTTACTACCCTTGGTCCTAATTCACGTTTGAAAGCATTTTCTTCTTTGTTATGAATTATTTGTTGCTTTCTTTGTTTTAAGGAATTTTCATCTCGGAAAGAAATTTCATACACATCTTCATTAGACGATGTGTTAAGCACTCTAAATTTTTTATTTTTATCATTTGTTATATGTACTAGATACTGCTCTTTGGTATTTACATAAAATAAATTTTTTTCAGAAATTCTTTCGCATTCATAGTAATGATGACTTCTAAAATATCCCATTGCCTCACCATAAATATAAGTAGCAATAGCAATAATAATTAAAAATATATAAAAGACTCTTAATGGATCCATTATTTTATAAAATTGGCGGAGAGACAGGGATTCGAACCCTGGAGACGCTATTAACGTCTGCTGGTTTTCAAGACCAGTGCATTCAACCGCTCTGCCATCTCTCCTGAATTTTGTAATTGTATATTATTTACACTTATTTTATAGAATGTAAAATTCACTATATGAAAAAAGTATTTATTTCAGGAATATCTGGCTACATTGCATTGCATTGTGCTCAACAGCTCCTAGAAAAGGGATATTCAATAAATGCTACTGTTAGAGATACAAAAAAAATAGATCCTATTAAAAAAGCACTTAAAGATCTTTCTTTAGATGTTAGTAAAGTAGATTTTTTTGAAGCTGATTTGCTTTCAGATCAAAACTGGGAAGATGCAATGACTGGGTGTGAGGATGTATTACATGTTGCATCACCTTATCCATTAGCTCAACCAAAAGACGAAAATGATTTAATCAAGCCTGCAGTTGAGGGTACTGAAAGAGTTGTTTCGTTAGCTCTTAAACAAAACGTAAGAAAAATAGTGCTGACATCGTCAGTTGCAGCAATATCGTCAGGACATACAAAAAAACAATTTAGTGAAGAAGATTGGAGTAAAGTTGATGAGCCTATTCCTGCTTATCCTAAAAGTAAGGCTCTTGCAGAAAAAAAGGCGTGGGACCTAATTAATAAATCGAATAAAAAAACAAAACTTACTGTCATAAATCCTGCGGGAGTAATTGGCCCTTCTCTTACTTCTGAGGTAAGTTCTACGCAATTAATCATTTCAGGTTTAGTGAGTGGAAAAATTCCAATAAACCTTCCCATTCACATCGGCTACGTCGATGTTAGGGATGTTGCTCTAGCACATGTTAAAGCACTTGAAAGCACTAAGTCTGATGGAGAGAGGATTATTCTTTCAAACACTGAATTATGGACAAAAGACGTATCCAAGATACTTCGAGAGAATGGTTACAATGCTCCAAGATTTTCAGCTTCTGTTGGAGTGGCAAAATTTTTATCAAACTTTATCCCAATATTGAAACCGTCTAGGAGATTTTTTGGTAAAGCAATGACAAAGAACAGCACTAAAGCTGAAGATATTCTTGGCATTAAATACATAGATATTTCAAAGTCTATTATTGATGAAGTAGAGAGTTTAAAAAGATTTGGTAAGTTTTCAGGTTAGTATCTGAAGTGCTTTATTTTTTCGCCTCTCTTCTCAATTTCAGTCATAGATTTTATTCCAATTTCTAAATGTTTTTTTGACCAATCGGATGTTACCTTTTTATCTGACTCCTCAGTTTTTACACCCTCAGGAGTAGTAGGAACGTCTGATACAAGCAATAACGCACCTCTAGCGATTTCGTTGTAATGTCCTGTAATAAATATTGTTGCCACTTCCATATCTATACCTATAGCAGTACTTTTCTTTAGCTTTTTAAGAAATACTTTGTCATGTTCCCAAAGCCTTCTATTTGTTGTGTAAATTACCCCTGTTCGATAATCGCAATTTGCTTCAACAATTTTTTCAGAGACAAATTTGTGTAATTTAAAAGAAGGTAGAGCAGGCACATCTGGAGGAAAGTAATCATTGCTTGTACCCTCACCTCTTATAGCTGCAATTGGAAGAATAAAGTTACCAATTTCAGATGTATCTTTTAATCCCCCACATTTCCCCAAAAATAATACTCCTTTAGGATTCCTTGCAGTTAATAAATCCATAATAAGCGCTGCATTGGGTGAACCTATGCCAAAATTTATTATGCTAAGCCCATCTTTATTTGTAGCACTTTGCATTGGTTTATCTTGGCCCTTGATTTCAACATCAAATGTTTCTGAGAAAGAATCAATATAATTTGTGAAATTTGTTAATAGAATGTAATCACCAAAATCATCTGGCTGCATTCCTGTATATCTTGGAAGCCAATTTTTTGCTATTTCGTACTTATGAACCATAAATTGGGGTGGAATAATATCAGAATTTTAGAGAAAGTAAAATTTACTTAAAATCTTTTATGCTCGGGCAAGTACAAACTAAATTTCTATCCCCATAGACATTATCCACCCTTCCTACCGGTGGCCAGTATTTTTGGAGTTTGGTTTGATTATTTGGATAATAAGCTTCTTTTTTAGTGTAAGAATAATTCCAATCCTCTATTGCGTCATCTATACAGTGAGGAGCATTCTTTAATAGATTGTCTTCTTTATCTGAAATTCCGTCTTCAATAGCTTTAATTTCGTTTCTAATTCCGATCATTGCATCACAAAACCTATTTAATTCATCAAGAGATTCGCTTTCTGTAGGCTCAATCATTAAAGTTCCTGCAACAGGCCATGACATAGTGGGAGCGTGAAATCCATAATCAATTAATCTCTTTGCAATATCTTCAGCTTCAATGCCACATGATTCTTTAAATGGCCTGACATCTAAAATACATTCATGGGCCACTAAACCCTCATTACCTGTGTATAAGATCTTATAATGATTTTTAAGTCTTTTAGCTAAATAATTGGTATTTAATATTGCAACTTGTGTTGCCTTTCTAAGATGATCTTCACCCATCATAGCGATGTACATCCAGCTAATTGGTAAAATGCTTGCACTACCATAATTTGTTCCAGAAATTGAGTATTCTGAGTCAGCAAAATTTAGTGGATCTTTCGGTAAATATGGCTTTAGTTTTTCAACAACTCCAATCGGACCAACTCCAGGGCCACCTCCACCATGAGGAATACAGAATGTTTTATGCAGGTTTAAATGCGACACATCTCCACCAAACTCGCCTGGATAACATGTTCCTACCATGGCATTAAAATTTGCTCCATCTATGTAAATAAAACCACCAAAATTATGAATTAAATCACAAACATCCTTCACTCTCTCCTCAAAAACACCATGAGTTGACGGGTATGTAATCATCATTGCTGCTATTTTATTTTTGTGTGTATTAACCTTATTTTTAAGATCATCGAAATCAATATCTCCATTCTCGTCACAATCAATTACCACAACCTCATATCCCACCATTTGAGCTGAAGCTGGATTGGTACCATGTGCTGATTCTGGAATTAAACATATATTTCTATCATGGTCGTTATTAGCCTTATGAAAGCTGTCTATAGCAAGCAGTCCAGCATATTCACCTTGGGATCCAGCATTAGGCTGTAAGGAGATTGCTTTATAACCTGTAATTTGTGATAGCCAATCCTCTAAATCAAAAATTATTTTTTGATAACCCTCAGTTTGATCAGTTGGTGCATGCGGATGAACATTTGCAAACCCATTCCAGCCAACTGGAATCATTTCAGAAGTAGCATTTAATTTCATTGTGCAGGAGCCCAATGGAATCATACATCTATCCAGCGCTATATCTTTATCAGATAGACTTCTGATATACCTTAGAATTTGTGTTTCTGAGTGATGGCTATTAAATACTTCATGATTTAAATATTCTGTTTTTCTGTCGAAAGATTTATCCCAGTTTATTTCATATTTTTTCAATGGCTTTTTTAGATCATCAAAAAGATCAGATATGTTATTAACATCCTGATCCGTTGTCATTTCATCAAAACTCAGGCCTAATTCTTTTTCAGAGATAACCCTTAGATTAATTTTTTTATCCTTTGCCCTTAGATGAACTTGTTCTGGATTTTCAAGTTCTACAACTAGTGTGTCGAAAAAATTGTTATTTTTAATAACATAGCCTTTTCTAGAAAGCTCATTAGCAATTTTTAGTGTTTTTTCTTTAACATCACTCGCAATAGATTTTAGACCATTTGGACCGTGGTAAATTGCATAAAAGCTAGACATAATTGCTAATAATGCTTGAGCTGTACAAATATTACTTGTCGCCTTCTCTCTTCTAATGTGTTGTTCTCTAGTTTGTAGTGCGAGTCTGTAGCAAGGACGTCCTTTACTATCTTGAGTTAATCCGATTAATCTGCCAGGTAGAGATCTTTTATAGACATCTTTTACTGCCATAAAACCTGCATGTGGGCCCCCAAATCCCATTGGCACACCAAATCTTTGTGCTGAGCCCACCGCTATGTCTGCACCAAAATCCCCTGGAGTTTTCAAAAGTGTTAAAGCAAGTAAATCGGTTCCAATAATCATAAGACCACCTTTTGCTTGAATATCTTTAGTAACACTGTCTAAATCTTCAATTGAGCCTTCTGCATTTGGATATTGATAATATGCAGCAAAATATTCCTTCTCCTTATCAGGACAATCACCAATTTCAATTTCAACACCAAGTGGTTTTGCTCGAGATTTAACAATTGCAATTGTTTGTTTAAATGTTTTGCTATTTATAAAAAAAGTATTGGATTTACTCTTAGCCACTCTTTTGGCTAACATCATCGCCTCAGCAGCTGAAGTTGGCTCATCAAGCAATGATGCATTAGAAATATCCATTCCAGTTAAATCAGAAACCATAGTTTGATAATTCATCAATGCTTCTAACCTTCCTTGAGCTATTTCTGGTTGATATGGTGTGTAAGATGTATACCAACCAGGATTTTCAAAAACATTTCTTTTAATTACTGCTGGAACGTTGCAATTATAGAAACCCTGACCAATAAATGTTTTAAAAACCTTATTTTTTTTCGATATCTCTTTTAATGCTCTTAAAGCGTTTGGCTCATCTAGTGGTTTGGGCAGATTTAACTTTTTCTTACTATAAATTGAATTTGGAATAAGTTTTTCTAAAAAATCTTCCATAGTTTCATAACCAAGATCATGGAGAATATGATTAATTTCGCTATCTTTAAGACCAATATGTCTCTGAGAAAATTCTTTAGAGTTTTGACTCATTTTTAAGTTTGCTTTTTATTCTTCGCTTAATTTTTTATAAGAATCTGAATCCAACATTTCATCTAGTTCATTTATATTCTGAGGCTTAACTCTGAAAAACCAACCATCCTCATATGGAGATGAATTTATTATTTCTGGGTTATCAGATAATTTTTCATTTATTTCTACGATTTCACCTGTTAGTGGTGAGTAAACGTCAGACGCAGCTTTAACTGATTCAACTATTGCAACACCATCTTTTTGAGACACGTTAGATCCAATTTGAGGCAACTCGACGTAAACAATATCGCCTAATAATTCTTGAGCATGATTAGAAATGCCCACAGTAACCACTCCATCGTCATCTCTAGCCCACTCATGTGAATCAAGAAATTTTAGATTTTTTTCATTATCAGACATCTTATTTAAGCGACTCTAAAAAGTTCGTATTAGAAAATTTTAAAGTAATTTTCTTATCTCTCAATACAGCGCTACCAATTTCACCACAATTTTTATCAACTCTACAAAAACCTATGTTTTTTTTGAATGTTGGACTCCATGTTCCACTTGTTACAACTCCAGAGCCACCTTCAAATATTACCTCTCCACCGCCTCTTAAAACCCCTCTTTCTTCTGTGTAAAAACCTTTAAGAATTTTTTTTGAGTCTTTTTTTTCTTCAAGAGCATTTTTTCCAATGAAGTCTCTATCTTTATCATTTAAATCTATTGTCCATCCAATATTTGAATCGTAAGGTGTATTAGTCTGATCCATGTCTGTTCCGTAGAGATTTAGACCTGCTTCAAGGCGTAAAGTATCCCTTGCTGCCAATCCGATTGGTTGAATATCGTTTGAAATAAACTCATTCCAAAACTTAATACCTTTTTCTTGGTCACAAATAATTTCATAACCTAATTCTCCTGTATAGCCGGTTGAAGCAATCATCACATCACCCGTATTGTGAACAGAAAATTTTGATATATCTTTTTCAATATGACTTTTTATGAATTTATGAGAATTAGGACCCTGAAGAGCTAAAATTGAATAATCAGACTTAAAGTCAACTCCTACGTCGAAAGGTTCAGCAATCTTGCTTAACCAACTAAGGTTCTTCTCTCTTGTAGCGCAGTTTGAGACAATCCTAAAACTTTTATTTCCTAGATAATAAACTATCAGATCATCAAGAATCCCACCTTCATAATTTAGCATTGGAGAATACATTGCCTTGTTCTGACCGTTAATCTTTTTTATGTCATTTGGCAGAAGAAATCTTAAAAAATCTTCTTGTTTTTCACCACCTAAATCAAAAACAGCCATATGGGAAACATCAAAAATACCTACATTTGTTCTGACCTCATTATGTTCGTTAAGTTGAGAGCCATAATGCAATGGCATTTCCCAGCCAGAGAAATCAACCATAAAACCACCTAAATCTTTATGTTTGCTATTTAGGTAGGTAGCCTTCATTTTTTAGCAAGAAATTCTATTTCAATACATGCACCAAAAGCTAAATCAGCTACTCCAAACGCACTTCTTACTGGATAAGGTTTATCAAAATTCTTTAGATAGGTTTTATTAAATTCAGGAAAGTCATCCATATTTTTAATCATGACAAGGCTTTTCACTATATTTGAAAAGTTAAGATTATAGTAATCGAGGTTTGCTTTAAGATTTTTAAAAATTTGCTTTGTTTCAGGCACTATTCCACCCTCAACTAAGCCATTTTCGTCAAGCCCTAACATTCCAGAAAATTGAATAAATTCGTCTAATTCAACTGCATCTGAGTAAGGAGTATCATTTTTTTCGGAATTCTCAGTTTTAAATTTCATTTAACTAATCTATATTTATTGCACTCAAATATCTAGTCATTAATTAGCCTTGTGTATTTATAAAAGTAATGTAAAATTTCCAATCTATGGCAGCTAAAAAACAGGAAAAAGTATACTTAATACCTGAGGGTGAAACTAGAAATAGTCATACCTATCACTACACTGTAGTTAAAACAAAAAAATTTATTCAAGAAAACGAGAAGCTCAAGATCAAAAAATTTAATCCTGTTAAAAGAAAACATGAGTGGTTTGTTGAGGCAAAGCTTCCACCACATAGCAAAAACTAGAAACTTCTTTCTATGACCGTATAATAAAATTATGAACAAATTATTTGAGTATTTAGAAGACGTTATACTTGCTTCTATTGCAATTATGACACTTGGTGCTGTAGGTTTTGAATTAGCTTCAATTTATGATCGTGGAGTCATTAAGCTAGCTGATTTACTTCTAATGTTCATTTATGCTGAGGTGTTTGGCATGGTTGCAATTTATTTTAGAAGCCATGTCTTACCAGTAATTTATCCATTATTCATCGGTATAACTGCTCTTGCGCGATTAATTGTTCTCCAAGGTAAAGAATCAGAGCCTGAGCAATTAATATTTGAAGCTGGTGCAATCCTACTTTTAAGTGTTGCAGCACTAATGCTAAGAAACGTAAAAGTAAGTCTCTCAAACGGAAAAAAATAACTTAAAATATCCGTAGGGAGTTTTCTTTATGTTGCGTATTCTAATTTTATTTTTATCTTTTAACCTTCTATCAGATGTAAACAAATTTATTGATGCATCAAGTAAAAAATATGACCAGCTAGCATTAGACCTTTGGGATTATGCAGAAATGGGCTATCAAGAGGTGAAAAGTTCAAATGCATTAAAAAAAGTTTTAAAAGAAGAAGGATTTTCAGTAAGATCGAATATCGCTGGAATTCCAACTGCATTTATAGCTGAGTACAATAATGGTGGCCCAGTAATAGCAATTCTTGCAGAATATGATGCTTTGCCTGGACTTTCTCAGAATAATGTTCCCTACCGTGAATCAGTTGGAGGCGTAGCTGGACATGCATGTGGTCATAATCTATTTGGTGCTGGTTCAGTTCATGCAGCTGTCGCAGTAAAAAGGTGGCTGAAAAATACCAATACTCCAGGCACAATAAGATTATATGGCACACCAGCTGAAGAAGGTGGAAGCGGAAAAGTCTATATTGCCAGAGAAGGAGAATTTAATGACGTAGATACTGTTTTGCATTGGCATCCTGATACTCAAAATAGAGCTCATTTTAGTGCTAGCAACGGAAACAAATCAGCTAAGTTTAAGTTTAAAGGTATTTCATCACATGCAGCTGGAGCCCCACAAAATGGAAGATCAGCGTTAGATGGAGTCGAAGCCATGAATATGATGGTAAACATGCTTAGAGAGCATATGGATGAAGAGGCTAGAATTCATTATGTAATCACTAAAGGGGGTTTAGCACCAAATGTAGTGCCTGAAGAAGCAGAAGTCTATTATTATGTGCGACATCCAAATGTTGATGGTGTACGAGATCTTTTCAATAGAGTTGTAAAAGCTGCTGAAGGAGCATCACAAGGTACTGAAACACAAATGACCTTTGAGGTAATGCATGGAAATTATCCTTTAATGCCAAATAGAACACTTTCTGAAGTAGTAAATAATGAAATGCTCAAACTGGGAGGTATTTCGTATACGAAAGAAGAAGAAGAATTTGCTAAGAAAATCTACAAAACCTTAATTAATCCACGAGCAAAAATTGGTGATCAAGAAGAAATAAAACCACTAGTTTTCCAACAGAGCAAGGGTTCAACAGATGTAGGTGATATTTCTTGGTTGGTGCCTACTTCAGGAGCCAGAGTAGCCACATGGGTACCTGGAACATCGGCCCATTCTTGGCAAGCAGTTTCTGCAGGAGGCATGTCCATTGGCACTAAAGGAACTACCCTTGCAGCAAAAGTATTAGGGAATACAGCAGTCGAACTGTTTAAAAATCCTAAGATTATTGATGAGGCAAAAAGAGAATTAACGATGAAAGTTGGAGATCATAATTACCAAGCTTTATTAGGTGATCGTCTACCTCCATTAGACTATAGAAATTGATTTAAAACTGCCTTTGCTTTAATTTAAAAAAACAATATTTGCATTTAAGTAAGACGCAAAACTAATCCAAAGAACATAGGGAAAGTATAAGAAAAAGCTTACATATGAATTATTTGTCCATAACTTATTCAGAATAATTACATTTAAAATTATCAAAATAATAATATCGAAAAGAGCAAGAGTTAAGGCTTGGTTTGCAAAGAAAATCCAGCTCCATGCACCATTTAAAATCAGCTGAACGATGTAAATCTTATAGATTAATTTAGCTTGAAGAAAGCTCACTACAGCCATAAGAGTGTATAGAATTGGCCAAACAATACCAAAAATATAATTTGGAGGTCTTAAACTTGATTGCTCTAAACTTTCGTACCATGACCAATCAGTAAAGCTATTTGATAAACCACCAAGAAACGCTATTAAAAAAGTTAAAATGGGAAGTGATATTTTAAGAACCATATTTTAATAATATAATTTATTTTAAGTATAGGAGGAAAAATGACTACATATATAGTTTTTGCAAGTGCTCTTGCGGCAATTCAATTTTGGGTGATCCCCTTTTTAATAAATGTAAAAAATCTCAACTGGCAAATGTCTAATAGAGATGAAAGTTTAGATGATTCAGTCTTATTAAAAAGAGCAAGAAGAGCAGGTGCAAATATTTTGGAAACATTACCTATCTATTTAGCATTCTGTTTATTATCAATTATTGAGGTTAAAGATATTTCAGAGCCAGCTTTTTATTGGCTAATTCTGAGAGTCATACACGGTCTGTGCTATTTGCTAGGTATTGCTTATGTGAGAACACTTGCCTGGCTTGGATCATTAGGGTGCCTCATTGTAATGGGCCTCTTATTGATTTGATATTAGAATCCTGCAGCGTACCAAAAAAAAGAGCCAGTAAACTGGCTCTTTAAAAATGTATTTTTTTAGTTAGGGCTTCTTAGAACAGGTCCAACATAAATTGATCCATTTTCACAATCAGCCATTCCAACTAAGGCTCTTCTTTCGTCTGTGCTATAAAGTTCAGATCTCCAAAATTCGATGCCCTCACCTCTTTCAGAAACTGCAGAAGTATAAACAAGTCTAATGAAATCTGCGTCTCCGTCATAACCAGCACCAGGAATAATCAGCTTTCTTCCCTGAACATCACCTTTTTCTTGTGCCATTTTTGCAAAGTCTACATAGGCATCGTAGTAAGTTCTTAGATTTGTTCCTTCATTCAATTTGCAGGAATTATATTGTGCAACAATAAAATTACCCACATCTGTTGAACGTGGCTGTGATATTGCCCACTGAGTAGTATTAACAACTTGAGAGTTTTTTGCAGGTAGCTTTGCAAATAAGGCATTTGCTTTGGGATCTTTTGTCCAAACTTCCAGACCTTTATATTGCGCTGAACTATCTGGCCAATTATTTACCCACATGAAATCATGGCTATCTAGATCGCTATGGAAGTAAGGTTGCAAAAGTGCAACAGTCATAGAGTCATATACACCACCTTGGGTTTCTGCCCATTTAGCAAATTCGCTATACCATTTTGCTACATCCGAAATGTCCTTTCCTTTATTAAAAGAAC
>CENP01022554.1_pt1 | contig 18600 bp, 20 predicted proteins | sample 361281 | NCBI WGS metagenome assembly CENP01 (sample SAMEA2591122, study PRJEB7988) | marine metagenome | biome: marine biome (ENVO:00000447); feature: deep chlorophyll maximum layer (ENVO:xxxxxxxx); material: saline water (ENVO:00002010), including plankton (ENVO:xxxxxxxx) | depth 70 m | reverse complement strand
CATCCTTTGAAAGGATTCAACCAGAATTAAGATTAAAGTTTTCTAAAAATTTTGTTAAAAAAGATTCTTCTAAGATTGATTTTTTAAAACCCTATCTCATATTTTTATTATCGCCACAAAAAAATCAAGATGGTATTCCACTATTAAATTCTGGAATCTCTATGCGTCAAAATAGTTTTTTAATTAACAATTTGAATGGCAAAAATTTCTTAGCAGAAAAAAAAGATCTTATTTTGGGTTGGTTGAGTGAAACTTATAACTCGAAGCGAAAGTTAATGAAGTTTAATTTTTCAAAAAAAATCAGTGGTGCAAATGAAATTAAAATATTAGACAAAACATTTATTCTTCCGGAACCATATAATTTAGACTTTAGTTATCTTCCTGATAAAAAATCAACTTTTAATTTGAACCTAAAGATAAATGATGTGAAAGAATTTAATATTTTAAATTTTAATTTTGAAAAGAGCTTTTCTGTTTCTTCTTTTAAATTAAATTATTTTTGGGCGGAAGATATAAATTCATATCTTTTGAATGATTCTAGTAAAAAAAAGCTAAATCAATTAGATGCTGAATTTAGATTTAATGGAAATTATAAATATAATTTCAGTTCAAAGATTATTTATGACATTGAAAATTCTAATCTGACTAATTTTGTTCTAGGTTTAGAATACGAAAATCCTGGCCTAAAATTTGGTATGGCTTTAATCCATTCAAAAGAACTTGATTGGGTAAAAGTTATAAATGAAAGTATTTATGATGACTATAATCAAGAAAGTTTTAGAATTTACTTTGAATTAAAGGGTCTGGGTTCATTAGGACGACCTATAGATAATTACATAAAAAGAAGAACTTTGAACTAAAATGATTGCCATGAAATTTATAAAACTATTAGTTATTTTAATTTTTACAACTCCTATATTTTCAGAAAAAATTAATCTTGATCAAATTATTGCAATCGCAGGAGATGGAATAATTATGGAATCTCAATTCCTTGAGGCTAAAGAAACTTACCTCAAGAATTTTAAAGAAGCTAATGTCGATAGACCTCTACCCCCTGAAAAATTTCTTGATGAACAGATCTTAGAAAATTTAATAATTCAAGAACTACAAATTCAAAAAGCATTTAAAGCTGGAGTAAGAATTAGCGATCAAGAATTAAACGAATCAATGTCCTTGCTTGCAGCGAATAATAAGTTAAGTTTGGTAGATTTTAAAAAAGAAATCGAATCGCAAGGTGAATCTTACGAGAAGCTTAGAGAAGAAGTAAAAAAGGAAATGATAATTGCTAGAGTCCAAAGGGGAATGGTTGGTCCTAAAGTATTTATTTCAGATCAAGAGTTAAATAATTTTATTAACTCTGCAGATGGGCAGAATTTACTAGTGATCGAATATAAATTCGATCAAATCTTGTTGAAAAATAAAGACGATGCAGATGAAATTTTAGTTCGTCTGAAAGATGGTGAAAATTTTGATACTTTAAAAAATAATAAAGACGAGTCTAAGCGAGTTGAAGAAGTATTATCTTGGAAAAGGATTTCGAATATTCCTTCTTTGTTCACAAGCGTTATCAATGAAATGCAATTGGGGGAATTTAGAGGGCCAATTAAAAGCGGAGCTGGTTTTCATATTATTTACTTGAAAGATAAAAGAGGAGAAACAGTGAAAATTGAAGATCAAGTTCTATCAAGGCATATTCTGGTTCAAACCTCTGAAGTAAGAAGCGACAGTCAAGCGGAAAAACTAATAAGAGAAATTAAAGAAAAGTTAAATCAAGGCGAGTCTTTCGAGATTCTTGCAAGATTATACTCAGATGACCCTGGTTCCAAATTAGACGGAGGTTCTCTTGGTTGGTCCTCTACTGATAATTATGCACCTGCATTTAAAAAAGCCCTCGACAATTCTGAGATGAATAATATTACTGAACCATTTAAAAGCGCTTTTGGATGGCACATTGCTGAAGTTTTAGATAAAAGAAAGGAAGATGTATCAATAAACCTACAAAGAAATAAAGCTTACAGAATTCTTTTTGAAAGAAAATTCCAAGAACAACTGGAAAGCACTCTGCAAGAGATGCGATCAGATTCTTTCGTAGAAATCAAAAAAAGATCATGAGTCTAATAGCTATAAGTCCTGGAGATCCTGCCGGGATTGGTCCAGAAGTTTGCTTGAAAGCTTTAAGTAAAAACAAAAAAAATTATAAAAAATTTGTACTTGTTGGAGATATAGAGCATTTTGAGACTTTAAATAAAAAACTCAAACTAAATTTAAAATTCAAAATAAATTCTAAGGCTTCTGGAATAATAAATGTTCGACATGTTCCTTTAGCAACAAAAGTGGTTCTAGGTAAACCGAATACAAAAAATGCTAAATACATTTTAGACGTATTATTTGAAGCTTCTTTGGGAGCACTTGAAAAGAGATATTCCGCGATTATCACAGGTCCAATTAATAAAGCCTTGATAAACGAATACGGTTTTGATTTTTCAGGTCATACTGAATTTCTTGCTGATATTTCAAATAAAAAAAATGTTGTCATGCTTTTAGCAAACAAGTTTTTAAAAGTAGCTTTAGCGACTACTCACCTTCCGCTTAAAGAAGTTAGCAAAAATATCACAACTGAAAAACTAGAAAATATTCTTAAAATTCTTATTAACGAACTAAAACAGAAATGGAAATTAAAGAATCCTAAAATATGTGTTTTAGGCTTAAATCCTCATGCTGGAGAAAATGGTTTTTTGGGATCTGAAGAAATCGAAGTAATTAAGCCCGTGATAGACAAACTAAAAAAAAATAAACTTAATGTAGATGGACCAGAACCCGCTGATACAGCATTTGTACCTGAAAAGTTAGACAAATATGATGCCTACCTATCAATGTTTCATGATCAAGGACTGCCGGTTTTAAAAACTTTAGGATTTGGAAATTCAGTAAATATTACTCTTGGTCTGCCTTTTATTAGGGTGTCTGTTGATCACGGTACTGCTTACGATATAGCCAAAAAATTCTCTGCCAACGATGCCAGTGCATTAGAGGCGATTAGAACTTCTCTAGAGATGACAGAGTGAAAAATCTTAATAAAATTAATCCAAAAAAAAGATTTGGACAAAATTTTTTAGAAGATCAAATATTACTTGATGAACTAGCCAACTTAATTGAAATAAAAAATCATGACAGATTTATAGAAATTGGTCCTGGAACTGGAAACCTTACCCAATTGATTTTAGATAAGTCAGATTCTTGTGTCTCTGTGGAAATAGATAAAAATTTAATCCCTTTACTAGAGGAGAAATTTATTAAAAAAAATAACTTTAAACTTATCAATCAAAGCATATTAAGTTTTGATTTAAGTAAGATTACTAAAAAGAAAAAAAGTATCCGTCTAGCCGGCAATCTTCCTTACAATCTTTCAAGTCCAATACTTGAGTGGTGTATCAAAAATTCTGAATCAATAATTGATATGCATTTTATGTTGCAAAAAGAATTTGCGGAAAGATGTGTTGGAAATGAGACTTCTAAATCATACGGAAAACTTAGTGTTATTTGCGACTATTTATTTGAAGTGCAAATTTTAAAGGATGTAGATAAATCTTTCTTTAATCCGTCTCCTAAGGTTGATAGCTCTTTTGTAAAATTCAAGCCTAAAAAAGAATTTTTAGATCAAAATGAATTTGCAAATCTAAAAAAAATATTAAATCACTTATTTAGTGCAAAAAGAAAAAAAATAAGAAAAACTCTCACTAAAATTTTTAATGAAAGTGAAATCAATAAAATAGATTTGGATTTAAATCTTCGACCTGATCAAATGAATACCCAAAACTTTGTCGATTTATCTAGAGTCTATAAAAATCATGGCTAATTACGCTGTTGGAGATATCCAGGGATGTTATGAAGAATTTGAGAAAGGATTAAAAAAAATAAAATTTAATCAAAAGAAGGATTATCTATGGTTAACGGGAGATTTGATAAATAGAGGGCCTGATTCTTTGAAGACTCTAGAAAAAATTTATGAACTTCGCTCTAGAGTGCATATAGTTCTGGGTAATCATGATCTTCATTTTTTAGCTAGATATTACTCTGGTCGAAAAAAACAGAAGAGTGATACTTTGAAAGAAGTTTTAAAAGATTCAGATTGTAAAAAATATGCTGAATTTCTAATTAAACAACCCTTTTTCTTTTCCAAAAAAATTAAACTAAGTAATGGGTCAAAGAAGAAAATAATTATGGTGCATGCAGGTCTTCCTCATGATTTAAGTTACAAAGATTGTCTTAGGCTAAACAAGCTTAGTCAGAAATTTATCCAAAAAGACCCAAAAAAAAATCTCAAAAAAATCTTTTTTCATCATAGAAAAACTAATTTTAAAATTACTTCATTACAAGATAAACTTTCTTTCTTTATCAATGCTTTAACTAGAATTAGAATTTGCGATGATAATGGCAAGATTTTATTTTCTTTTAAAAAGGGTTTAAAAGATCTTCCATATAATTATTTACCTTGGTTTAAACTTAAAATAAACGCTATTCAAGAAAAAGATTATTTAATATTTGGTCATTGGGCTGCATTAAATGGAAAAACAAGAAAAAAAAATATTATGGGGTTAGATACTGGTTGTGTCTGGGGTAATAAACTAACTTTTATAAGGCTTGAAGACAAAAAAAAATATTGGATAAAAAGTAGTTAAATGAAAATTTTTTTAGTTGGCGGCGCAGTAAGAGATGAAATCTTAAATATTCAATCCATCGAAAAAGACTGGGTTGTCATTGGAGCTTCGGAAAAAGAGATGCTTCAGAAAGGTTTTATTTCTGTTGGAAAAAGTTTTCCCGTTTTTTTACATCCAGATACGAAAGAAGAATATGCTCTTGCAAGAAAAGAATTAAAAACTGGACTAGGGCATAAAGACTTCGAATTTGATGTAAACAAAGAAATAACACTTAAAGAAGATTTGCTGAGAAGAGATTTAACAATTAATGCAATTGCGAAATCAGAAACTGGAGAATTAATAGATCCTTATGGAGGGGTGAAGGATATTGAAAATAAGATTTTAAGGCATATATCTGATGCCTTTAAAGAGGATCCATTAAGAGTTTTTAGGGTAGCAAGGTTTTATACCTACTTGAGTAAATTTGAGTTTGAAGTTCATGAAGAAACAATATCCTTTATGAAAGAAATTTGTAAATCAGGAGAGCTCGATAATCTGTCTTTCGAAAGAATTTGGATGGAAACGCAAAAGATTTTATCAATGCTAAATTCACATCTTTATTTTGAGATTTTGGGAGAAACAAAAGCTTTGTATCCGTTCACAAATGAACTTGAGAAATTCAAAGAAAATATAACTGTTTTAAAAAATTTAAAGAATAATTCTCTTTCAGCTGAAGAAAAATGGGCTCTTTTAACTTTTGATATAAAATTGAATGAAAGAGTTAAAGTACCCAACAATTTTAAAAAATACTCTAATTATTTTTCAAAATTTGTTAAAACTTTGAGTGGTGATATTTCTCCAAATCTTATTTTAGAAGCTTTAATGAAAATAGATGCTTTTAGAGATAAAGATCGTGCAAATAAAATCTATGATCTTTATAAATTGACAACGGGTAATCAGGAAATTTTAAATAATTTAAACTTTTTGTACTTATTAGATAAGCTTACAAAAGTTAAACCTGAAAAAACCAATGACAAAAATTCTAAAATTATCAAAGAAGAAATTTATGAAAAAAGAATTTTTTTAATCAAAGAGTTTATTAATGGATAAAGTAGTATTAGTTACAGGTGGCGCAAAAAGAATAGGTAAATCTATTTGTAAAAAATTCCATGAAAAAGGGTTTTCTATAATTTGTCATTACAATTCTTCTGATGAAGAAGCTGCGGATTTAAAAAAAGAATTAAACTCTGTGCGAAATAACTCTTTAGAAACGGTTAAATTTGATCTAAATGACTTTAAAAATTACAGCTCATTTTGCGATAGCATTTTAGATAAGTATGGAAGATTAGATGTACTAATTAATAATGCCTCTTCTTTTTATTCAACTCCAATCGTTAAAGATAACCTGAATGATTGGGATGATCTTATCAATTCGAATGTCAAAGGTCCCTTGGCAATAGTTAAATATTTTGCAAGTTATCTTAAACAAAGTTCTGGCGCGGTTATAAATTTATCTGATGCAATGATTATTCGAGGGATGAAGGACTATTCAATTTATTCAGTTGCAAAAGGCGGATTAGAAACCCTTACAAAGTCCCTTGCAAAAGAATTAGCTCCAGATATAAGAGTAAATGCCGTTGCTCCTGGAGCAATATTATTACCATCTGACGGATCTTCTAACGAAGAAACTCTGATCGCTAACATACCACTCGGCAGAATTGGTAAAGAGGAAGATATTTCATCGGCTGTTTTTTATCTTAGTCAAAATAAATATATTACCGGACAAATTCTAAGAGTTGATGGTGGGAGATCTCTAAATTAAGATAATTAAAAAAAATCATGATTAAAAAGGTTGAAGGTGAGATGAATGGAACAAAGGATGTGTCAAAAAAACATTTCATCGATTCATCTATACTTTCCAAGTACCTTGAAAAAAATATTCCTAACTTCTCTGGTTCACTAAAAATAGAGGAATTTATAGGAGGTCAATCCAACCCTACTTATCTTTTAAAAACAGAAAATTCGTCATATGTTCTAAGAAGAAAGCCGCCGGGAGTTTTACTTAAAACTGCGCATGCGGTAAATAGAGAATTTGAAGTTATTTCTGCTCTTAACAAGACAAATGTTCCTGTCCCAAAAGCTTACATTCATTGTGAAGACGAAGACTTAATTGGAACAGAATTTTTTGTAATGGAATATATTGAAGGCACAGTTATTTGGGAGTCGCATATACCGCATGGTTCTGAAACAGACAGATTTGAGATTTATGCATCGATGAATGAAACCATAGCAAACCTTCATTCTGTTGATCCTTACAAAATAGGATTAGAAAATTTTGGAAAACCAGGTAACTATGTCGCGCGCCAAGTTTCTAGATGGACAAAACAATACAGAAATTCGGAAACAGAAGAAATATCTTCAATGAATAATTTAATCAATTGGTTGCCAGAAAATCTTCCTTCAGAAAAACCTACTAGATTAGTTCATGGAGACTTCAGTTTAACTAATGTAATTGTGAATACAGAAAATAATAAAATTGCATCTATCCTTGACTGGGAACTTTCGACTCTCGGAGATCCTGTTGCAGATTTTAGCTATCACTGCTTGCAATATTTTATTAATCCTATTTTATCTGACCCTCAAAAATGTAAAGAACTTAATATTCCAAATTTAAATGAGTACGTAGAAATGTACATAGAAAATTCTGAATTTGAAATAAGTGAAAGTGAATGGAACACTTATATGGCTTTTAGTATGTTTAAGTTAGCTGCTATATTACAAGGTATAACAGGTAGAGTCAGAGACGGGACTGCTGCGGGTAAAGACGCAGATAAGTTATTTCCGCAAACTTTGATGCTTGCCGACTTGGGCTGGACATTTGTGAAATAAAAAACCTGGGGAGGTTACAGTGATACATAAAATTTTTTCAATTTTAAAAATAAAAGACTCACTTATTCTTGCTAAAAAAAACGGCGTCCTAAATTAAGCATTAAATATTTGGAAATTTAAATATGGGTAAGAATCAAGTAGGAGGATTCAATGCAAAAGTAGCACTTTGCCTTTTGGTTGTAGTCTACATATTTAATTTCATTGATAGGCAAATTTTAACCATTCTCGCAGAGGATATTAAAGCTGACTTAGGCATCTCTGACAGTGATATTGGTTTTCTTTTTGGAACAGCTTTTGGCGTCTTTTACTCTGTAGTAGGAATTCCAATGGGAAAACTTGCTGATACATGGAATAGGAAGAACCTTATTAGTATTGGATTAGCATTTTGGAGTTTAATGACATTTCTTTCAGGTTTGGCAAAATCTTTTTTTGCTTTATCAATTTATAGATTTGGAGTGGGAATAGGTGAATCTACTGCCTCCCCTGCTGCTTACTCTCTATTATCAGATTATTTTTCACCCAAAGTAAGGGCTACAGTTTTAGCTATTTATTCCAGTGGACTTTACATTGGTGCAGGGATAGGCCTTTTTCTAGGAGGGTCAATTCTAGATACATGGAACGCTTGGTATCCAGATATCACTCAAGCTCCTTTTGGTCTTAAAGGCTGGCAAGTTGCATTTATGGCTGTAGGTTTTCCAGGAATTGTTTTAGCAGTTGTTACGTATGCATTTATAAAAGAACCTGTTAGAGGTCTTAGTGAGGGGATTGAAACTAAGCCAAGTAATTCTCCTTTTTTAGATACTTTTAAAGAGTTCTTAGGTCTCACACCTTTGTCGCTTATAGGGACAAGAAATTTTCTTAATAAGATGTTATTTAATTTTATTATGGGTTTTCTTCTCTTCTTAAGTTGCTTTTACTTATATAAATTTACTGAAGACTTTCTTCAATGGACTGCTTGGGGGATTGGAGCTTATTTAGTTTTTTCTTGGATCCAAACTCTTAAAACTAGAGACATAGTTGCATTTGAAATAATGTTTAAAAATAAAGCTTTAGTATTTTCATTAATTTCGGTTCCTTTTCTTCCTTTTGTAAGTTACGGCTACACAGCATTTCAACCAGCTTTTTATATTAGAAATCATGGCATGGAGGCATCTGAGATCGGTTTGCTTATTGGAATTCTAACAATCGTGGGCTCCTTTTTAGGGGTTGTTGGCGGGGGTTATTTAGGAGATAAATTAAGAGTCAAATATGTAAATGCTAAGCTCTATTTAATTATTGCGGCTTGTTTTTTGACTGCAATAACTTGTTTAGGATTTATTTATACTTCGAATACAAACCTATCGCTTTTTTGGAATTTTTTATATCACTTAGTCAGTGCTTCTTATCTAGGATGTGCTGCTTCAACTGTTACAGATTTAGTTTTACCTAGAATGAGAGGAATGGCTGCTGCTTTTTTTATTTTAACTTTAAGCATGATTGGACTAGCCTTAGGACCCTACACTGTAGGTCAATTGAGTGACGTATTTTTTGCTCAAGGCATGGCAAGTGGAGATGGTTTAAGACTTTCAATGGCCCTTGTTCTGGTTGTTTTAATAATTCCAGTTATTTTTATTTCTATTGCCTGTTTTAATCTAAAACAAGAAGAAGATAATTTGCTAAATAAAGCGAGAAGTCTAGGTGAAGATATTTAACTTAATTTAGTCACTTCAGATTCAAAATTTTTAATTTCTAATAGATTTACAAATGACAGTCCTAATTTTGGATGAATGTTATTAGGTAAGACTTCCGCTAAAGGAACTAAAACAAATGAATATTTTTCAATATCTTTATGTGGAACCTCTTTTCCGTTGTTTTCTATTATTTCGTTTCCGTAAGTTAAAAGATCAAGATCAATCAATCGATCTGAAAATTTCTTTTTTTCTTTTTTTCTTCCCATGAATGATTCTATTTCTTTTAATGTAGTTATTACTTTGTCAAATTTAAGATTTGTTGAACAAATAGTGACTTGATTTAAAAAATCATTGCCTTGAAATCCAGCAGATTTACTAGAATAAATATTCGAAGAATCTATGAAATTAAATTTTTCTCGAATTAGCTCATTTGCTTTAATGAGATTGTTTTTAGGATTAATATTGCTTCCTAAACTTATTGATATTTCTATCATTTTTGACATCTAAAAATTTCCACCCCAACTGACTTTGAGCCTCTTAATGCTCCTGGTTTTTCAACGCACAATCTTAATTCAGCTATTTTTTTATCTTTAAGAACCAATTTAGCTATTTCTTCCGCCATTTTTTCAACTAAAAAGAAAGAGGAAGATGAAACCAACTTTACTACTGACTTACCTATTTTTTTATAATCCAGTGCGTCATCGATTTTATCTGTTTTACCGGCCATGGATATATCAAAACTCATTTCCATGCTTATTCTAACTTTCTGCTTTACTTCACGTTCCCAGCCAAAAATTCCAATTATTGTTTCTACTTCTAAATCTTTAATAAATACTTTATCCATTTGCTATCTCCTCCAAACTCCATCTTGGGTTTACAAAAATCCTGTTGTCTTCTTTGGAAAGGTTAAATTTTTCAAAACCCGTGAAAGCAATCATTGCTCCATTATCGGTGCAATGAGAGAAATCCGGATAGATTGAAGAATATCCTATTCCCAATTCTTCTGAGAATCTTCTTCTCAACTCTTTATTTGCCGCTACACCTCCTGAGAGAACAACTTGATTGAGATGAAAATCTTTCAAAGCTTTTTTCGTCTTATGAAGTAAACAGTCAATTGCAGCATTTTGAAATTCATAACAGACATTTGAGATTAATTCTTCAGAAAGTTTTTCTTTTTTCTTCAATGAATTAACCTTATATAAAACAGCTGTTTTCAATCCGCTAAAACTAAAATTGTAATCATCAGAATTAATTATTGGTCTCGGAAAATTGTAATCCATACATTTGCCTTGAATTGACCTTTTCTCTATCTCTGGCCCCCCTGGATATTTTAACCCCAACATTTTTGCAGTTTTATCAAAAGCTTCTCCAACAGCATCATCTATTGTTTGTCCTAAAATTTTATACGAACCTGATTTATCAACTTTCGCCAAGATGGTGTGACCTCCTGAAACCAATAAAGTAAGGAAGGGATATGACAAATTCGGAGCATCATATTTTGCCATTAGTAAATGAGCTTCCATATGATGGACAGCAATAACAGGTTTATTTAATACAAAACCAAGAGACTTGGCAAAAGAAGCCCCCACCATTAGTGGCCCTCTTAAGCCAGGACCTTTGGTATAAGCAATAGCATCAATTGCTTTCAAAGAAAGTCCTGAATCCTTAAAGCCTTTTTTAAGTAATGGTAAAAATTTATTCACATGATCTCTAGCAGCTAATTCTGGAACAACGCCGCCATATAAGGAATGTTTATTAGCTTGGCTGTAAAGACATTCAAATATAATCTTATTTTGTTTGCCGTCATACAAAGCAATTCCAGTCTCATCACAAGAAGTTTCAATCCCTAGTACAAGCATTTTTCAATCATAACAGATCAAAAACAGCATCCAAATATTTTGCATTATTACTATTAGATAGATAGAATTGCGAACCAGAAAGTTATGCCAATAATAAAATTAAAAGATACAGAATCCTTCGATGCCGGACTCAGGCGATTTAAAAGGTCTTGTGATAAAGCCGGTGTAATTGCGGAAGTAAGAAAAAGGGAATTTTACGAGAAACCTACATCTGTCAGAAAAAGAAAAGCTGCTGCAGCTGTTAAAAGAGCTTCCAAAAGAAGGAAAATGGGCACTATGCCCCCTCTAAGAGCACGTTTCTAAAGTTCATGTCCGAAGCATTGTTATCTTCTATTCAAGAAGAAGTAAAAGTTTCACTTAAGTCGGGTGAGAAACTTAAAGCCTCTACACTCAGATTAATAGTTTCGGCTATAAAGCTAGAAGAAAAAAATAAATCTGAAACTTTGACAGATGACGAATCTTTAGAAATTCTAGTAAAAATGATAAAACAAAGAAAAGATTCGATTTCTCAATTTGAAACTGCAAATCGAATGGAACTTGCACAAAAAGAAAAAGAAGAAATTGAAATAATCCAAAATTATCTACCCAAACAATTATCTGAAGACGAGCTTTCAGTTTTGATTACAGAAATTATTAAAGAAATTAACGCAGAATCAATAAAAGATATGGGAAAAGTAATGGGGTTATTAAAGCCAAAAATTACTGGTAAAGCTGATGCAGGAATCGCAAGCGGCTTGGTTAAAAAACTCTTATCTTAATTTTTTCAAAGTTTCTACTATTGTTACCGTCTGTTGATCTGCTTCAATATTTAGAATTGTCCCCTCTTGGATAAACTTCAGATTAGTATTTTGAAGAGTTTCTGGAATTATTGAAGTCAAAAAAGATTTACTATTCACTTTAACAACAGTAAGACTTATTCCGTTTATTGCGACATAACCTTTTTTTAAAATGTAATTAGAGATAGATGAAGGAAGTTGAACTTTTAAAAGATTTTCTTTTCCTTTTTCAAAACTTAAAACTTTTGCTCTAGTATGGATATGTCCAGAAACTAAATGTCCTCCTATTTCTTCTCCAAGCTTCAAAGATCTCTCTAAATTAACAGGAGCTTTTGAATCCAAGTTATTTAAATTAGTTAATTTTAATGATTCATGGATCACATCAAAATCTATCTGCCCCGGTATAAATTTTTTTACAGTTAAGCAAACTCCATTAACGGCAATGCTATCCCCCTTTTTAAGACCCTTAGTGAATTTTTTTGAGACTTTTATAGACAAACTTAAACCGTAAGGCTTTGTTTTTTTTAAAACTGATTTTGAATATTCTTGAACTATGCCACTAAACATCTTATAAGCTCAAATCTGAAAACTTAGCAATCGAAAAAATTTTAACCCCTTCTTGATTTAATAATGATTTGTATAGTTTTCCTTCTTCATTTTTTTCCTCACGATCAAAGGCAACTACCGCAGCAACTAACTTAGCATTGTTTTTTTCTAGAAAATCTACCGTTCCTTTTATAGCAGTTCCAGCGGTTAAGACATCATCAATTATTAAGACCTGATTTCCTTCCAAATTACCAATTAAGCTCCCTCTTTCTCCGTGAAGTTTTACTTCTTTTCTATCAAAGGCCAAATTTATTTGCCTCCCTGTCCTATTGAAATATTCTAAGCCAACTGCTGTAGACAGAGGTATTCCTTTATAAGCCGGACCAAATATACAATTAAATTCTAAATTATTTTCTAGAATTAATTCTACATAATGCTTAGATAAAGTAGATAAAGAATTGTTATCAAAAAACTTAGAAATATCAAAAAAATACTTACTTTTTATGCCAGATTTAAGGATGAAATCCCCAAATCTTAAAGCGTTGAGTTCTTCAGCTTTTTCTAAAAAAGATTGCATATATTTGGTATTCTAGACACTTTCTTAATGGATAAAAACTTAAATAATCTTTTCGTAATTTCTAGCCCCTCCGGAGGAGGCAAGTCTAGTCTTATTGAGGCTCTATTGTCTGATCCAAATGCTAAAAAATTAAGCTTATCAATTTCTTTTACAACAAGAATGAAAAGATCAAACGAAAGAAATGGCAAAAATTACTATTTCATCGACAACAATGAATTTAAGAAGAAAATTAAGAATAATGATTTTTTAGAATCCGCAGAAGTTTTCAAAAATTTTTATGGGACTGATAAAAAAACAACTGAAGAAATATTAAAAACAAAGGACCTCTTATTAGAATTAGATTGGCAAGGTGCATTTAATATTAAGAAACAATTTACTTCAGTAAAAAATATTTTTCTCATTCCGCCTTCCTATAATATTCTTAAAAGCAGACTAAAAAAGCGAGGAACAGAGTCAGAAGACTCAATAATTATGCGCTTATCAGCTGCTAAAGAAGAAATATCTAAATATCCATTTTATGATTTCTTAGTTCTTAATGATGACTTTGAAAATGCTTTATCAGATCTAAAAAATATAATTTTAAAAAAAACTTCAAAAAAAGAATTTAAAACCAGAGTTTCAGAAAATCTTTTAAAAAACTTACTAGATTAAACTAATAATTTTGAGTAGAATCCATTTTCCTTATGGCTAGAATTACAGTTGAAGATTGTTTAAAGCAAATACCTAATCGATATGAGATGGTAAAACTTGCTGCAAAAAGAGTTAAACAACTTGCTGTTGATGGTAGAGAGCCTACTGTTGAGCCAGATGATGATAAACCTACTGTTATTGCTTTAAGAGAGATTGCAGCAGGAACTGTTACGGTAGATAACATTGATAGCTTCAATTTTGACGCCTTAGAAGAAGAGTTTTCAGAACAACTTCAATCTGACGAAGACTAGTCGCCAAATAGTCTGATCTTAAATAAATTTGCTAAACTTTCTGTATGTCAGCAGAAAGTAAATCAATTTCTAAGTTATCCTCAAGCTTAAGCGAGTATTTGGACGACAAACAGCTTGAACAAGTCAAGAAGGCATTTTTCTATGCCTCTAATGCTCATTCAGGTCAATATAGATCTAGCGGAGACCCTTATGTTTCTCATCCAATTGCTGTAGCAAAAATTTTAGCTGATTTTAAAATGGATGGAGATTGTCTTTCCGCCGCTATTCTTCATGATGTTATTGAAGATTCTGGTATTCCTAAATCGTATTTAAAAAACGAATTTAATATTGATGTGGCTAATTTAGTAGACGGGGTAAGTAAGCTTGACAAAATATCCCTCACCTCAAAACAAGAAGAACAAGCTGAAAACTTTCAGAAGATGCTTTTAGCTATGTCTAAGGACATTCGAGTAATTGTCTTGAAACTAGCAGACAGACTTCACAATATGCGAACACTTAGATTCTTAAACAAAGATAAACAAAAAAGAATTGCGACTGAAACTTTAGAAATATACGCACCTATTGCTCATAGATTAGGAATGCATCAATTTTATAGAGAATTGGAAGATTTAGCGTTTGAGGTTATTCATCCTTACAAAAATAAAGTTTTAAAAAATGCAATCAAGAAAAATACTAAAGGAAGAAAGAAAATCTTAAATAAAATAGAAAGTTCAATAAAAGAAAAATTAAATGAATACGAACTGAATAGTCAAGTTACTGGAAGGGTTAAACATCTATATGGAATATTCAAAAAAATGAAAACCCAGACGAAAAGTTTAGATCAGGTTTTAGATGTATACGCTTTTAAAATTACTACAAATTCTGTTATGGATTGCTATAAAGCTTTAGGCATTTTACATAATTCATTTAAACCAATAGAAGGTAGATTCAAGGATTACATTGCCATCCCAAAATCTAATTCTTATCAATCGATCCACACAGGAATTATTACTTTTGATGGCTTGCCTATCGAAGTTCAAATTAGAACAAATGATATGGACGAACTTGCTGAATACGGAATTGCTGCTCATTGGATTTATAAGACAGGTAATAAAGAAAATCCTGCGCAGGTTAGAGCGAAAAGATGGGTAAACACGCTAATGGAAGTTAAAAATAATGTCGATGACCCTCAAGATTTTATTGAAATAGTTAAAACCGGTCTTGTTCCTAATGAAATATACGTTTTCACACCGAAAGGAGACATAATTGAACTCCCTAAAGGATCTACTCCAATAGACTTTGCCTTTGCCGTTCATTCAGATATTGGTATTCATTGTAGAGGTTGCAGAATTAATAAAAATTTAGCTCCCATTAACGCCCCTCTAGAAAGTGGACAAACAATAAGCATCATTACAGATAATATTCCTCAAGCAAATCCTTCTTGGTTAGAATTTGTCAGGACTTCAAGAGCTAGGAGCTCAATAAGAAATAACTTAAAAGATTTAAAACTTTCAAAAGCAAGAAAATTGGGTAAAACCATCCTTGAACAAGCATTAGCACGACACGAAATTAAATTAAGAAATATCCCAAAAAATAGAATGGATAAGCTTCTAACATCCATAAATGTAAAAAGTGTCAGAGAATTATTAGAAGAAATTGGATCAGGAAAAAGATCGAGTTTGGTTGTGGCTCATCAAATAATTCAATTTTTAGACTTTGATCAATCTGACCTTATAGAGCTATCTAATATCCAAATTAGCGGCTCTGAAGGATTAGTAATATCTTATGCTACTTGCTGTAGACCCATACCTGGAGACAATATCATTGCCCACTTTTCTAATACAAAAGGAATAGTAATTCACACAGAACGATGTAAAAACATCAGATCAATTAGAAAAGATCCAGCATTATGTGCTCAAGTAAACTGGGATGAAAAAGTAGAGGGTGATTTTGCAGTAGAGATTAAAGTTTTGTCAGAGGACAAACCAGGACTCTTAGCGGAAATTTCTACAGTAATTTCAAATTATCGAGCAAATATAGAAAGTTTTAAAACAGATGCGCCAATAGGAAATAGTATTCAAATGCATATTGTAATGAATGTTACCGATAGAGATCATCTTGCAAGAATTATGAGAAAGCTAAGAAGATTAGGTCCAGTCTTGTCTGTTTTTCGAGTGCAAAATAAGGATTTGTAAGAATAGAATGAAAAAAGAAATTAAGACTTCCAATGCGCCTGAAGCGATAGGAACTTATTCTCAAGCTATTGCAACAGAAAGTTTGTTATTTATTTCAGGACAAATTCCTTTAGACCCTAAAACTATGAATCTTGTTGATGGTATTGAAAACCAAATAAGACAAACTTTTTTGAATGTAGAAAATATTTTAAAAGAGGAAAATCTAGCTTTTGAAAATGTAGTTAAATTGACAATTCTTTTAGATGATCTAGATAATTTCGAACTAGTTAATGAGGTTATGACAGATCTTTTTCAAAAGCCTTATCCTGCGAGAGCTGCATATGAAGTTTCAAAGTTACCAAAAAATAGTTCAATAGAAATAGAAACTATTGCCGTAAAGATTTTGTGACCGATTATTTGTTAAATAAATCCATAGAAAACATCAAAGGTGTCGGTCCTAAAGTAAAAACACAACTTCAAAAATTAGGTATAGAAACTATACAAGATGCCCTCTTTTATCTTCCTAAGAGTTACGAAAATAGAACTAAATTAACAAAAATAATAGATATAGAACCTGGAAATGCATATCAAATTGAAGGTGAAATTCTAGAGAGTAAAGTCTATTACCCTGGTAGACGAGCGTTCTTCGCAAAAATTACTGATGGTACTGGTTTTATTCAAATCCGACTTTTTTTCTTTTCTACTCCTCAAGTAAAAGCTTTTGTCAAAGGTTTAAAAATTAGGATTTATGGAGTCGTAAGAGATACAGGAGGAAAATTAGAAATATTTCATCCCAGTTATAAAATATTTAACTCTAATCAAAGACCTCCTTTGGACAACACTCTTACGCCAATTTATTCAATTGGTTCAAGCAAAATTACTCAGTATAGACTTAGAAGTGTAATCAAAAATTGTGTAAAAGAAATGCCGGTTGAAAATTCTAATGAAAAAAAAATCGATGAAACTTTTTTAAAAAATAATGTATCAAAACTTTCGATAAGAAAATCGCTTGAAACCATTCATAGCCCATCTATAAAAGACGAAATTTTGAAAATAAAAAACTTCTCTCATCCAGCTCAGAAAAGATTAATAGTTGAAGAATTATTAACCAACCTAATAGGTGTAAAAATTTCTACTAGCCGAATAGATAAAATGATTAGCCCTAAAGTAGAACCTTCAAATGAAGTTTTTGAGGACTTTAAGGAAAATCTCCCTTTTAAACTAACAAATTCTCAAAAACTTGTTATTGACGAAATAAATTTAGATCTAAATAAGACCAAACCTATGAGGAGACTTGTTCAAGGAGATGTTGGCTCAGGAAAAACTGTGGTAGCGGCTGCAGCAATGATATCTGTAGCAAAAAATAATTTTCAAACGGTATTACTTTGTCCGACAGAAGTTTTAGCAGAACAACATTTTAAAAATTTTTCTTTATGGATGAAAAATGAAACCATAGATATAGCTCTTTTAACTGGAAAAACAAAAAAAAATGAGTGGGAAAAAATTAATAAAGGGTTAGTTTCTGGTAAAACAAAAATTTTAATTGGTACGCATTCTGTTTTTCAAAAAAGAGTTTCAATTAAAAACCTTGCTTTAGTAGTTGTAGACGAACAGCAAAGATTTGGTGTTAAGCAAAGATTTGAAATACTTCAAAAAACTGCAGAAGATATGATGCCACATCAGCTTTTCATGACTGCAACTCCAATACCAAGGACTCTAGCAATGACTATGTTTGCAGACTTAAGCGTTTCAAAGATTAATGAAATGCCGCCTGGAAGAAATCCTGTATCTACCTCAGTTATGTCCAATAGAAAAAGAGACGAGTTAACTAAACGTTTAGAGATTATTTGTGAAAACGGAAATCAGGCGTTTTGGTTATGCACGATGATAGAAGAGTCTGAAAATTTAGATGTTCAAACTGCAGAATCATCAAAAAAATGGTTAGAAGAAAATAGTAAGAATCTAAAAGTTGGAATAGTGCATAGCAAATTACCCAAAAATCAAAAAGATAAGGTTATTGAAGAATTTAGAGACGGAAAGATAGATGTGCTTGTTTGTACAACAGTTATTGAAGTAGGTATGGATGTTCCAAATGCTAGTTTAATGATTATTGAAAATGCTGAAAGACTTGGATTATCTCAATTGCATCAACTAAGAGGAAGAGTGGGAAGGGGTCCAAATATGCAAGCACATTGTATACTCCTTTATGAAGGTAATCTTGGTGAAACTGCTGAAGCAAGAATGACTGCTATGAAGGAAACTAATGATGGATTTAAGATTTCTGAAATAGATATGAAAATAAGAGGCTCTGGAGAAATTTTAGGGACAAAACAATCAGGCGGGATGGAATTAAAAATTGCAGATCTTATTAGAGATGCTCAGTTCCTTGATAAGTCTGAAAAACTTGCTAAAGAACTTGAAGGAAATTCAGAGCTAGTTGACCTTCTGATGCAAAGGTGGATTGGCAAAAAAGAAAACTTAATTGCTGCTCAGTAATTACCTTATAAAAGAGGAGAAATAACCAAACTTACTATTGCCATGACGTTGATCAG
>CENP01449890.1_pt1 | contig 18666 bp, 14 predicted proteins | sample 361281 | NCBI WGS metagenome assembly CENP01 (sample SAMEA2591122, study PRJEB7988) | marine metagenome | biome: marine biome (ENVO:00000447); feature: deep chlorophyll maximum layer (ENVO:xxxxxxxx); material: saline water (ENVO:00002010), including plankton (ENVO:xxxxxxxx) | depth 70 m | reverse complement strand
TCAGGGGCTACAATAAATCAAAAAAATTCTACAGTAAGTATCACTTTTGATGAAGAAGTTTTCACGGAAATATTAAATGGCTTGGCTACTAATACTTTAACTACTTCTGATTTTTCACTTTCAATATCAGGTGGATCAGGTATAAGTTTAACAAGCACGAATCCATCTAGTATTTCAAAGATAGGGAGCAGCACCTATAATTTAGATATTTCTTTTTCAGGCTATGCTGTTGGTACTGAAACATTAACTATTTCAATAGCAGAAAACAATATTTATGATAGGGTTGGTAATTCCACTGCTCTTTCTGAAAGTATAAGCTTAAACAGCAACCTATTATTTGATTATGACATTTCAAATACAAACTCATACAATGGACAAGCAACATCAAACAATAACAAGAATATTAATGATTTAAGTGGAAACGGTAACCATGGAGAAATAACAAACATAGGGAATGTTTATTATGACACTAATCAAAATGCAATGTTCTTTAATGGTATTACCGCAAGAGATGGAGGGATTGCTATATCAAATCTAAATTATGTTAGTGGTGGTTCAGATAAAATTGAGGAGTTAACAATTTTTGCTAAAATAAAAGTTGATTCAAGACCAACTACAGACAGAGCTTCTCATGACGAAAGAATAGTTCTTTCCTTTGACAGATCTTCTGTTTTCCGTTTTTCGGTTGGCTCTGACAGGAACACTTCTGCTAAAGGAAAGTTAGCTTTTCATTTTACAAATTCCGACGCTACCTTTGATACACATGCTGTTAACACCTCTGATCTTAGAGATAATCAGTGGCATAATGTCGCTGTTACTTTCAAAGCTAACCAGTCAGGGGGACTAAAATACTATATTGATGGAAACCTAGTTTATACTCATTCAGGTACTTTTGCCCCAATATCTAATGGTAGTGATAGTGAGACACCGCGCTTTGGTTATGTCGGTAATGGTTCAGAGGCAACTAGTTTTAAAGGGACAGTTAGTCCCCAACACCTTTTCTTTGGGCACATTCAATCAATTAAATATTACAATAAAGTTTTAGAATCTTCCGAATTAAATGGTCTAGATACAAATGCACCAACTGTAACACTAAGTGATAATATTTCGTCAAACTATATAAATGGGTCTGAGACTTTAAGAATAATTTCAACCTTTAATGAAGCCATGTCTTCAAGTCCAAAAATTTCAATTAGTGGGCAGGTAAGTAACCTAACTATGACCTCTTCAACTACTTCAGTTTGGTATTATGATTGGAATGTTCCAGATTCATTTAATGGAGAGGTAACTGCTACAGTAACTGGAACAGATTTGGCTGGAAATTCTTATTCTGGAACAGATAGTATCACCTATATTGTCGATAACATTCTTCCAACAGTATCACTTGCCGATACAAATTCAGGTAATATAATTACAAACAGTAATCAAGTTACTATTACTGCAACTTTTAGTGAGCCAATGACAGTCACTCCAACAATTAGTATTGCTAATGTAATTACGAATGCAGTAATGTCTCCAACTTCCTCAGCCAGTGTTTGGACTTATCCTTGGGTAGTTTCAACTACTTATAGTGGAATCATAACAGCTACCGTTTCGGGATCAGACTTGGCTAGAAATTCCTATTCAGGTGGAGACAGTTTATCTTTTAATCTTGACACCAAAGCACCCGAAATAGTTTCATTGTCAATTAATAATTTAAATAACCAGCTTATTCTCAATTTTTCAGAGCGGTCAACCTTGCATAATTTGTCTAGTAATAGTTTTACAGTTACTAACACATCAGACTATTTTAATATTGGTGTTACAAGTGGAACGGCAACTATTACAGTAAACAGCATGACTTATAATGCAGACACCGACAATACCAAATATGTATTTGGAATTAACGTTAATGGAACACCAAATGGTTTTGAAATTATTACAATCACACCAAAAACAAATAAAGTTTTAGACGCTATTGGTAATTATTCTTTAACTACTCAGAGCTCTAATACTGTAAACTTAAATAACACTCTACCTGTTATTTCTAGTTTAGAAATCAATGAAGCCAATACCCAAGCAGTAATAACTTTTAGTGAGTCCGTTTACAATAACGTATCTGGATCAGGAGCTATACAGGCAAGCGATTTTCAATTCAGCTTGTCCTCTGGAAGTGCAACTCTTTCAAGCACAATACCTATCTCTGTAACAAGCAGTGGAACTCTAAGTTATATCTTAGGCCTATCTCTCCAAGGTTTAGCTTCAGGACAAGAAATTTTAACTATTAGCCCTGTTTCAAATTCGATTTTTGACAGTAAAGGAGGACAGGTCAATTTATCATCACCACAAAGCAATACAATAACTTTAAACGATAAAGCAAGCCCTGAAATAACGGGTGTTTCAATAGGTGGGTCAAATGAGTTTATAGATATTCAATTTAGTGAAGGCGTCTACGGAAATGCTTCTTCAAATGCTCCAATTTTAGCATCAAGTCTTGGCGTATCACAAATTGCAGGAGGTATTGTTCCTTTAAGAATTTCACAGATTACTAATACATCAGGTGGGCAATTGTCTGGAGGAGAGAATATAATAAGAGCTACGTTAACTCAATCACTAGATACTAGTAATACTTTAGTAGGAGTAATACAGGCAAATAATCCAGTATCGATTGATATTAGTAGTACTAACATATTTAATAGTTTATCTGGGCCGAATGACGATCAAGTTTTCCAAGTTCTTATAAAAAACACAAATATTTATGATATATCAGCAAATCAAGTTTCACCAACACAAAGATTAAATTATATCAGCCCTAACACAACAAATCTAATCACACCCACATCCCCTAATATATTTAGATTAGGTGCGCTTGTAGAGGTAAACCCACCACCAATTGTAATCACAAGAGTAATAAGATTTAAAGAAAAACCAGAAAATGGAAAACTTGTAGGTGAAGTTAATGCCTTTGATCCTGAGGGAGAAAGTTTTATATTTCTTAATCAAAGTGATCTTTTTGATGGTTCACTTCAGATAGACGAGCAGGGCAAAATATATGTAGTTGATGGTACAAATCTTAAATATGATTCTGATCTTAATGCAGCAGAATTTAAGTTTATTTTAAAAGATAGTGAAAATGAAGTTGAGTACTCGGTATTAATTATTATTAAGAAAACTCATCCTGAGATAAAAATTGAATATTTTAAAGTGGATGAAAATGCTCCAGTAGGAACAGTTGTAGCTAAAGTAAAATTTAAAGATCCTCTTAATCCTTCTGAAATAATTCCATTTAAATTTCAAAGCTCTGACGGCTATCTTGAATTTAATGGTGAAGAAATACTGACAACAAGAGAACTAGATTATGAAACCCTGACGGAGCATTGTTTTAATATTGAGGCTATTGGTTCACCAAAAGGAGATTTATCTGAGAATAGATATATTACCAGTCTTAATGAATGTTTTCAGGTAATAGACTTACCTAATCAAAAATCTGAAAGAAAATTCTTTATCTCGATTTTTGGCCTTCCAAATAATTCGAGTTCTTCAAAAGTTGATCACAGAAGATATTATAATCCGCATAACAAAAATGTTGGTAAATGGAAAGTAAAAAAGAGAATTAAGGGAGGTGCTGATGCTGATAAATTTACAATTAGAACTGCATCGAAAGGCGAACAGAAAAACAGTCAGTATAACGAAGAGGAGACAGAAGATTACTTAGAATTTATAAAAACACCTGTATTTAGCCCTCCTGGAGATGCAAACCAAGACAACATTTACGAAGTAGAGGTTGAATATATTAATACTGCCGACGGTGAACCTGAAGTGCCGATTGGGGTAACCCAAACTAATATTCAGGTGCCCGAGGGAGGTAAAAAAGCAATAGAATTACAAGCAAGACCAGCCCTACCAACAGATGATACAGATGGTGATGGTGTTTTTGACATTTATGATAACAGCCCATTGGTATATAATGTTGACCAGACTGATGAAGATGGTGACGGCGTTGGAGATGTTTCTGATGATTTTGATCATGACGGCGTTTGGAACCCATTTGATACATGTCCTGATACCCCATTAGGTGAAGTAGTAAATTTAAGTGGTTGTTTGATTTATTATGTTCCATCAAATAATTTCAGCCTCTCTAAAATTGAAAAGTGTGCTGGCGAAAACTCGATTCGATTAGATGTTCTAGACTCAACAATTACCTATAATATTTCGGTAAGTGGAGCTGTAAACAAAACTGAAAGTTTTACTGGCAACACTTGGAGTTTAGATAAACTCTCTGGGGGTACATATTCAATATGTGTAAACATTGAAGGGGTTAGTTATTTAGAATTTGAAAGATGTTTTGAACTAAATATTTCTGATCCAAAACCGCTTGTTGTTAGTGGAATTTTTGATAAATCAAATCAAACGGTTACTTATGACTTAAGTGGGGGCGATGTCTATAATATTTCTCATAACGGCAAAACAACTCAAACTCAAAGCAGTAAGTATACCATATCATTGAATAAAGGTTTAAATAAAATTAAAATATCAACTGGGATTGAATGTCAAGGACTATATGAAGATAATTACCTTAATTCTTATGAAGTTAAGTATGCACCAAATCCAATAGAGAATTATTTAGATCTTTATTTTGGAGGCAATGACGATTTTATTGAAATTGGTATTTATACAGTAAATGGTCAACTGATTGATATTAAAAATATTAATCTTCCCTTTTACACTAGAAACTACCGATTAGAAACATCAAATTATAAACAAGGAGTTTACATAATTAAAATGAGTGGAGCTACAATAGACCAATCTATACAAGTGATAAAAAAATAAAATGAAAAAAGAGAAAATATTTTTCGGGATTTTAATGTTAATATTTTTGAGCTGCTCAACAGATTCCGAATCAGAATCAGAATCAGAACCTGAAATTTTGAACCCCCTAGCACCAAGTCTATTGTTCCCAGAAAATAATGAAGCTTGCCTTGACGGGACATCAATTAATGATACTCAAAGTAGTGTTGACTTTTCATGGACAAATGCTCAGAATGCATTTTCATATGAAATAATAATTACAAATTTATTAACTCAAACTCAGGAAACATTTACAAGTAATGTAAACCAAACCAAAATAACACTTATTAAGGCAGAGCCTTATAGTTGGAAAGTAAAAAGTGTAGGTGGTGTAGGTTCAACTCCCTCCGAAAGTGAGCAATGGAAATTTTATTTAGCTGGAGATGCAATTGTAAATTATGCACCATTCCCAGCCGAATTAATATTCCCGAGATCTGGTAAAAATGTAACACCTGGAGTTAATAATCTTATTACTCTTTCTTGGACAACATCTGACGTAGATGGAGATCTCTTAAAATTTGAAGTCTATCTGGATGATAGTGACGCTTCAACATTAATTGAATCCATTGACTACAATGCAGAGAACACCTCACTCGAAATAGAGGTTCAAAACAACACAAAATATTACTGGAAAATTATTTCGATAGATGCAAATGGTAATCAGTCTAACTCGGGAGTTTATGCGTTTAGGACAAATTGATTTTAATTCACTAAATAAATAGAATAATAATTGTCATAATTACTCCAGCTAAAGAGAATATAATTCCTTTTTTAAAGACAGTAGTGTTTGGGAGGAACATCCAAAAAGATGAAATTACAAAAAACATCAAAGACGCTCCAAAAAAAATATTTAGCCAATAAACAGGACTCTGCGTTGTTGCTTTATGAAGCCTTTGCATTTTTTTTAGAATATAGGGCACTTCCTTTTTCAAATATCTTGTTTCTCCTGTTAGCCTATTATATTGACCATCTTCAAAATAATAGATGTCCCCTTTTGAATTTATAAACTTAAGGTTTCTTATCTTTAAGTCTTTACCTAGTTCATTTTCATTTAACTTCGGTCTATGCTGAGTTTTAACCTCAGTTACTTTTTTGAAAGTGTCAGTTCTTCTAAATATAAGTGTAATCCCGCTAACAGAATAAACTGCCATTATTCCCACAAGGTAATATCCAAGGTAGCGATGGATTATTCTAAAATAAATACTTGCTTTTTTTTCCATTTACATAGATTGTTTTTTACTTGTAGATAGTTGCGCAAAAGTAAAATCAATATAATAATTAAACAATTTAATTTAGAATAAGTTTAAATAAGATAACGAGTTGTTAATTTATGTTACTTTTTAGGTATTGGTCACGGATCATTTTAGCTGTCATATAATTGTTTTGGTGATTCCATCCCGGAGGATAAAAAATGTAACGTAACTTATTTAGAATTCCAGGTGCCCTAGTAACATCTTTTACTAAATGAATTATTTCGCCAAAGTAGACTTGAACAAAACTTCCCGAATTAATTTGACGTGTAATTCCATAATCTATTTCCATATTTATGTCCTCTTCTTGATAAGTACCAAAAATACGATCCCATATATTTAATAGATTACAATAATTGGTATCAAGATACAAAGGGTTTCTTGCATGGTGAACCCTGTGGTGAGAAGGAGTAAGCATGACTTTATTTAAAAATCCAAAGCGAGCATCTTTTACAAGATTCTCACCCACATGGATAAAGGCACCATAGGTTCCGTCAATAAACATAATTGTAAAAAGCATTACAGGGTTCACTCCCATTAAGATGCATATGGAAGTTCTAATAAAATCTGCATAAGGTGCTTCTAGGAAAAAATGTGCATGAGACACACTCAAATTCATTTCTTCAGGGCTATGGTGGGTGGCATGGAGACACCAAAATAGTCTTACTTTGTGGGCTAAGAAGTGATATATAAAATGAGCAAATTCCCAAATAATATAACCATATATAAACCAATACCATGTCATAGTGGTTTTAAAAAAAGAATAAGGCTCAAGAAAACCGATGCAAAAGGCTACCATACCAATAGAAATAAATCTTCCTATAATCCTATTAAATAGATAAATCAAAAAAATAACCTTGTAAACTTTTGTTTGTGGTTTTTTATATACGAAACCTAAAAAAAGTTCTAGAAAAATTAATAGTGGTACAATTGGTATTATAAGTGCTACTATTCCATCGTAAGTCAAAAACGAAGCATAGTCATGATCTTTTAGAATATCGAGGAATCGGTTTACTCCGAAAAAGCCAATAATTTCATTCCAGATTGATTTTAGGGCAGTCATTTTTATATAATTTTCACCAAATTATAATTATTTAAACTTTGATTAAAATTTCTTTTAAATAAAAATTGAAATTAATTGCTTTTAACATAACCCAATTATGATAGGTTATTTCAAAATTTAATTATAGTTTCGCAAAAAAAATTGTTAAACAAATAAGTCTAAAATTCTTTAATATAATATTAAAAAATAAAAATGTTTAATTTTTTTAAGGGTATTATTGAATTTCTAGCTTAATAATTAAACGAATGTCTAAGAGTAACTCTTTAAAAAATACAAGAAAATGGATACTTTTTATCTTAGGATTTATTGTTATTGGATTATCTTTTCAACTCACAAAAAACATATTCGATAGTAATCCCCCTACTAGAAAAAAAGCGGGTAATACAATCAAAGATGCTTATACAACTAAAGTTAAAAATGGATCCTATCAAGTTCAAATTCCATCAGATGGTGTTTTAAGAGCATATAAAAGAATTCAAATCACCGCACGTGTACAAGGTATTCTTAAAACAATAAAACCCTTATTCAAATCGGGTCAAGATTATAAATCTGGACAAAATATAGCAGTAATAGAATCCTCAGAATATAGAGCAAATGTTATTGCACAACGTGCAGCTTTATATAACTTAATTACCTCAGTACTTCCAGATCTTGAACTAGATTTTCCTGAGGCCTATTTAAAGTGGAATTTATATCTAAAAAGATTTAATCTTGAAAAACCAGTGCCTCCTTTACCAGTAATGAATGATAAAGTCAGGTTATTTGTATCTGGGAGGGGAATAATTTCATCATATTATTCCTTACAAAACTTAGAAAAAACACTTACTTTTTATAAAATAAAAGCACCATTTAATGGAGTTTTAGTGCAAGCTAATATTACAGAAGGATCATTAATAAGACCAGGCCAAGTATTAGGTGAATTTATAGCACCTGGTGACTACGAGTTAATGGTTGCTCTTCCAAAATCGTATGTATCTAATATATCAAAAGGGGCTGAAGTTAAAGTAAAATCAATAGATACAAATCAATCATTTGCTGGGGAAGTTTCACGAATTAATGCAAAAGTAAATAGTCAAACTCAATCAGTTGAGGTTTACATTCGAATAAAAGACAAAAATCTAAAAGAAGGAATGTATATGGAAGCACAAATTGAAGCAATGGAATTTAGTAATGTTTTTGCATTGGATAGAGGCCTTATAAATGGATCAAAAGAATTATTCGCAGTTAGAGAAAATAAAATTATTTCACTTAAGATTAACCCTATTCATTACACGGAAACTCAAGCTATAGTTGAAGGTTTAGTCGAGGGAGAGGAAATCATATCACAACCCATAATTGGTGCATATAATGGTATGGAGATAAATCCAGTTGATCAAGAACAAAATTAAGTAGGATTAGTGAAAAATATTATTAATTATTTTATTCGTTACCACGTAGCTGTAAATGTTGTTATCATAGCATTTTTGTTGTTTGGAATTTTAGGCTTGAGGTCACTTAAGTCGTCATTTTTCCCACTTACAGAATCACATGTAATTCGTATTGCAGTTATTTATCCAGGAGCCTCCCCAATGGAGATTGAAGAGGGAGTAATTTTAAAAATTGAGGACAATTTAAAAGGACTTAGGGGGGTAGAACGTGTGACTTCAGTTTCAAGCGAGAATAGTGGGAATATTACTGTTGAAATCGAAGAAGAATTAGATATAAACTTCATGTTACTTGAAGTAAAAAACGCTGTGGATAGAGTACCAACCTATCCAACTGGTATGGAGCCATTGGTTGTATATAAACAAGAACCCACAAGATCAACAATTAATTTCGCTTTGACTGCAAAAAATCAAACTCTTCTTGAGCTCAAACAAATTGGTCGTCAAATTGAAAATGAATTAAGAGCTATTCCAGGAATTTCTCAAATTAGTGTTTCTGGATATCCAGATGAAGAAATTGAAATTGCTGTTGATAGGAATAAGCTTTTGGCTTATGACTTAAGTTTTAATGATGTTTCACAAGCTGTGGCAAAATCAAATATCATTATAACTGGAGGAAGAGTAAAAACAAGAGCAGAAGAATTTTTAATTAGGGCCAACAATAAATTTTATTACGGTAATGAACTCTCTAAAATAGAAGTTTTATCTCAACCTGATGGAACCAAAATTTATTTGAAAGATGTTGCCAATATTCAAGATAGATTTTCAGAGACTCCGAATAGGAGTTTTTTAAGTGATGACGTACTGATTAAAATTTCAGTTAGCTCAACAAATTCAGAAGATGTGATTTCTTCTTCAGCGAAGGTTAGAAAATATATTGAAAATTTTAATAATCAGAATGAAAACTCAAGGCTTGAAGTTTTAACTGATGCCTCTGAGACACTTAATGGCAGAAATAGACTATTGATAGAAAATATTTTCCAAGGTATGATTTTGGTATTAATATTCCTTTCACTTTTTTTGAATTCAAGACTTGCTTTTTGGGTAGCTTTTGGTCTTCCAGTTTCATTTTTGGGAATGTTTATTTTCGCTCCTTTAGTTGGTGTTACGATCAACGTATTATCAACTTTTGGAATGATAATCGTAATAGGAATATTAGTAGATGACGGAATTGTTATAGCTGAAAATATTTATCAACAATATGAAAAAGGTAAAACTCCCTACAGAGCTGCAATTGACGGGGTACTTGAAGTTATCCCTCCGGTTGTATCAGCAATTATTACAACCATGATGGCTTTCTCACTTTTTTTATTTTTAGATGGAAGGATTGGAGAATTTTTTAGTGAAGTTTCAGTTGTAGTGATGTTAACCCTTTTTATTTCACTAATTGAAGCACTAGTAATTTTACCAGCCCACTTAGCTCACTCCAAGGCACTAGTAAAACTTGAAAAAGAGCCAAAGACTTTAATTTCAAAGGCATTTAAAAAACTGAGGGATTTTAATAAAATAGGGGATAAGCTTATGAAATTCATGAGAGATAGGTTTTATTTACCCTTTCTTAAATTTTCTTTAAACAATCGTTTTCTTATAATATCAATGTTTATTGCATTTTTTTCCCTAACGATTGGTTCATTCGGTGGGGGTATCATTAGAACTTCTTTCTTTCCTTCCATAGCCTCTGATAGAATTTCCATAAATCTTGTTATGCCAAATGGGACAAATGAAAGAATAACAGACTCAATAATTACTATGATAGAAAAAAAATCTAAAATTGTAAATGAGGAATTTACAGAAAAATATCTAAATGGAACAGGGAAAAATCTTTTTGTAAATTCTATTAAGACTTTGGGTAATGGAGCTTCAAGAGCTAATCTTATAATTAATCTTTTACCAGGAGAACAGAGGCCTGACCTAATTAGGGCTTCTATGGTCTCTTCAAGAATATCAGAACTTGTAGGTCCGGTAATAGGGGTTGAGAGTATAGTTTTTGGCTCTGGTTCAAATTTTGGAGGAAAACCCGTTTCAGTTTCTCTACTATCAAATAATATAAATGAATTAAAAAGCGCGAAAAATGAATTAAAACAAGCTCTGATTTCTAATGCACTGCTGAAAGATATTGAAGATAATGATCCAGCAGGAATAAAGGAGATTAAACTAAAACTTAAGGAGAATGCTTATTCTTTGGGGTTGGATCTTAGATATTTAATGAGTAGAGTGAGAGCAGGATTTTTTGGTGTTCAAGCTCAAAGGTTTCAAAGAGGTCAAGATGAAATTAGGGTTTGGGTACGCTACAAAAAAGGAGATAGGTCATCAATTACTCAACTAGAGGATATGAAAATTGATTTGCCAAATAAAGACTTCATTGCCCTAAAAGAGGTAGCAACTTATTCGATAGAAAGAGGAGACGTATCAATAAATCATCTAGACGGAAGGAGAGAAATTCAAGTATCAGCAGATCTCAAAAATTCTGAAGAATCTTCACCAACTGATATTATGAATGATATAAGATACAATATAATGCCTAAAATCCAAGCCAAATATCCGACAGTGAGCGCATCTTATGAAGGACAGAATAGGGAGGCATTCAAATTAATTAATTCACTCTCTTCAGCAGGGATTCCAATCCTTATCCTTATATACATCACTATAGCTTTCACTTTTAGAAGCTTTTCTCAACCAATACTTCTATTTTGTTTAATGCCTGTTAGTTTGATTGGCGTTGCGTGGGGACATTGGATTCATGGTTTTCCAGTTAATATTCTCTCATTATTAGGAGTCATTGCACTTGTAGGTATTATGGTAAACGACGGTCTTGTTTTGATAGGAAAATTTAATAATAATTTAAAACAAAATTTTAATTTCAATGAAGGACTTATAGATGCTGGAAAATCAAGATTTAGAGCAATTTTCTTAACTACTGCAACTACTGTTGCCGGACTTACACCTTTACTTCTTGAGAAAAGTAGACAAGCTCAATGGCTGAAGCCGATGGCGATTTCGGTTTCTTATGGAATAGCATTTGCTACAATTTTAACATTGATTCTATTACCAATATTTATATCTCTTAACAATGATTTAAAAGTAATTTTTAAGTGGCTAGTTTCTGGAGATTATCCTGATAAAGAGGTCGTTGAAAGGGCTATTATTGAAAAGAAAGAAGAACAAAAAATGGATCAAATGAATAATGCTGAAAACTGAAATTATGAATAAGGGTTTCATTTTATTATTTTTTGTTATCATATTTATTAATACTTCAGAGGCACAAGAAAAGCTAACAAAAGAACAGGCCCTAGATTTGGCATTAGAGAATAATTTTGGTATTCAGGTTTCAAGAAATAATACTGAGATTACAAAAAATAATAGTAATATTCTAAATTCAGGATACTTGCCTACCGTTTCTTTTTCTGGAGGTGGTAACTACATAGGATCAGATTCTGAAATTGCATTTCCTGGACAATTTGATGATCAAGGAAACCCTATTCCTAATAGAATCTTTGAGGGTCAAGAATCTCAACGCTATAATGCTAGTGTCAATTTAAATTATACTCTTTTTGATGGTCTGGGAAGAACCTATATTTATAAGCAACTAAAAGAACAATATGCCCTTAGTGAATTGCAATTAAGGGAGACAGTTGAGTATTCAATACTCCAGCTTTTTGAGGTTTATTTTAGTATTGCTCAGTTTACAGAATCAAGTAGAATTTTTAAACAAAATTTAGAAGTTTCAAAAGAACGTCAAAAAAGAGCACAAAGTGCATTTATTCATGGGCAAGGAAACAAACTAGCAGTTTTAAATGCGCAAGTTGATGTAACAAATGATAGTATTAGTTTGATTCAGGTTAATCAGCAATTAGATAATTCAAAACGTGATTTGAATTTACTTATGAATCAACCTATTGATAAGAATTATATTGTAGAATTAGAAGTAAATTTTATTCCTGAAATCCAAATTGAGTCTTGGATAGTCGCAGCACCTGAAAAAAATGTAGAACTTCTTAAACAAAAAAGCAATAGTCAAATTAATTCTTATGACATAAAGATAAATCAGTCTGGATATTTACCCACAGTTGGACTAGTTGGATCATATGGTTGGAACTTGAATAAAAGTCCAGCGACGGCTTTTTTCCCAGGAACAAACAACACAACCTATTCAGTTGGAGTTGGAGCCAGTTTGAGTTGGAATCTATTTGATGGTGGTAGAACTACAACTCGTGTTAAGAATGCTAAACTAAATTTTGAAAATCAAGAATTAATTGCACAAGAGGCTAAACTAAGTTTCGATAGGGACTTGTTAAATGCCTTACAAAATTATAGAAATACGAAAGAAATTTTTGAAATCCAAAAAAAACAAGTTGAAACTGCCACTTATAATTTTGATCGATCAAAATCTCAATATCAATTGGGCTCAATTACTGCTATAGAATTTAGGCAAGCCCAAATAAACTTAGCAAATGCAAAAAATCAAAGGGCTATAGCAAAGTTTCAAGCTAAACTTTCAGAATTGCAATTGATACAATTAACAGGGGAACTCTTAAATGTTGATATTTAAAAACATTTTACCAAATACTATTGGGATAATATCTTTTAGGTGACAGGAATTAATAATTGCTCAAAAAATCCTCCAATTTTTCTACTTCTATCAACAAAATGAATTTCTAAAATCCAATGTCTAGTGTTTCCTTTTTTATCTGAAGTATTCATGTCAATTAAATTATCCGGATGGATATAATTAGTTTTATTTTCTTTTTCTAGCTTTTCATGAGGAAAGTGACCGATTAAATGACCTGCTATTTGACCACCAAATTCCCAACCCATAGATTTAGCTAGTTTACAGCAATAGTTATACATTTCACAGCCAGTTATAGCCTTTTTTGAATGATAAAAAATATTTGCTTTTCTCCATGCAATCTCAATATCATTAGCTAATTTCTTTTTCAAAGAATCATTGCCTAAAACATAAGTTCTTCCATAGTCGGCTTCCCACTCTTCAAATATGGGTCCAAAATCTAAAAACACAATATCATCTTTTTGAACTATTAAGTTTTTTGGATTCTCGTTATAAGGGTAAAGAGTGTTAGGGCCCGATCTCACGATTCGTTTATGCCAATATTTTTTAATTTTAAACATTTCAAAAGCCAAATCATATATACTTTCGTTAATTTCTTTTTCGGTTCGTCCTACACGAATTAGACCTCTATTTTCAATTTCCTCAAATAATTTGGATGCTTTTTTCTCAGCTTCTATTAAATGAGTTAATTCATGTAACATATTTAATAAGTAAAAATGGCATAAAGACTTCGAAAAAAAATAATTAGTTGACTAGAAAAGAATTTTTAAATTCTTTATATGAGTTTATTGAATTCTTGATAATATCTTCCCTTTTTTTATTTTTATTCCTCTTATAAAAATCACTTGCAACAAGTCCAATATTCATATCTAAATTATTCCTACCCCAAATAAGAAGATCATAAATAAGTGGATAAAGATTTATTCCCGCATCTGTAAGATAGTATTGCTTAATTTTTTTATTTTTTGGATTTAACCGATATTTAATAAGATTATATTTCATTAATTTTTTAAGACGATCAGAAAGAATATTTGTAGCGATATTTTCAGGTGCTTTTTTGAAATCAGCAAAAGTGATGCTGCCTAGAAAGAAATTTCTAATTAAAATTAAAGTCCAACTATCGCCAATAATTTCAAGCGAGGTGCTTATGGGACAAGAAGATCTTTTATTTGCAACTTTTATCATTTGTTAATACTCAAAATTAGTTTGAAATTTTTTGGCCTATGTCAAAAAAACATTTCAAAGAGTTTTTATGCTAAGTTTTGAACTTTTAATGAATTTTGATCAAGGTCTTATTCAAACAAAAGAATCATATATAACACTCATAAATATAGGAAATTTTCTTTTTATATCGATTTTAACTAGTTAAAAATTAGTTAATTATAGAACGTTAGATTAGTATGAATAAAAACAATCATAATCACTATATTTGATATTATAAAAGCTGTTTTTTATGAGATTCCGAATTTCTATATTTATTTTATTTGCAACCATTATGTCCAAAAATTCTTTAGGGCAAATTGTTACTGTTAAAATTGAGGACTTTGTTACTCAACATAACGGTTTTGAAGAAAATGAAGAAGGAGAAATTAATCCGATAAATTTGAAGGAAATAAATAAGAGAGTTCGTTTTTTTATTGAAGAGAAATATCCAAAAATAGTTGATTTCACAAGAAATATTATATGGGACTCATATGGAACTTTTTTAAGCCCCTCTGACAGATATCATTCACACACTTTTATTGTACAAGTAAAAGTTACCGATGTTGATCGTTTGAAATATTTAGAGGTTCAATATGACCCTTATGAGAAAAAAGTTACTGGGAATTTTCAATGGATTCCAGAAGATGAGGAGTTTTACTTGGTTGATGAACAAGTACAGGAGCAAAAACTACTTCCAAATCTTAAAGAGTTGGAATTATCAAATCACGATAAAAAACCAAGCCTGAATGACTTCATTAGTGAGCATCAAGGTTTTATCGACGAGAGGGATAGACTAAATTTGAGTGAAAATGAAATTGTACCTATTAATGTAGCCAAAATAAATAAACTAATTCGTTCGTTTAATGACACAAACTATTCTAATGTAGAATACACAAGAAATATAATTTGGGATTCCTACACAACTTTCTTAAGTCCATTTGATAAATATAATTTTCATGTTTTTATTGCTCAAGTAAAGGTAGAGGGAATAAATCGATTGAAATATCTTGAAGTTTTTTATAATCCAGCTACCGAAAAAATTACAACTGATTTTGAATGGATTGAATCTGATGAAGAGTTTTTCAGAGTAGTAAAAGCGCAAGAATCAGATTCCTAGTTTTAAACAACCCTTGCTTTAAATTTTTTTAAAATATCTCAGTATAAAATGAAAATAAATCGATACGTAATATTTTTTTTTCTTATTTGTAACTCTGTTTTCTGTCAGACAATAGATGGGAATAAAATTTCTCAAATTTATGAGGTGCGTAATTCAAATGCTGAGGAAATATTTTCTAAAATCCATTTTGCTTTATGTTTAATTTATCAAAATCCTGATGAAGTTATTAAATACAAAGATGACAAGACAATGAGAATTGTTGTAAAAGCCATGGCATTAGTTCCAGTTCTAGATGCATACAAATTGATGAATCCAAGTAATACTGAACTGACAGATTATGTTGACTATAATCATAATTATACTGCAGTCATAGAGGTAAAAGATGAGAAATATAGAATTAAACTAACATATCAAAATGGAAAGTATTCAGATTCTCAATTAACTGAATATAAGTTGCCATTTCCTGCTAAAATGGATTTTGAAACTTCTGAATTAGAGGAAATCATTCAAAAAGCGAGATTAGAGATGAATCAAGACTATTACTCAATTACTAGTAGAAGAAAAAAAGAAATTTATGTTCAATCTCAACCAAGAGTATTGAAGGAGTATCAACAAACACTAATTGATTACGCAACAATTTATTTTCAATCGATATATAAAGAGGTATTGAGAGAAGACGATCAAGACAATTGGTAAAAAATAGTAGACCTTGATATTTATTAATCAAAATTTAAGACCATCAAACCCATGGTTGTTTTAAAAAAAAATAATCTATGAAAAGTTTATTAAATAAATTTATTTTTCTAATTGTAATAAATTTTTTTGCTAATTGTTCAAAGATTGAAAATACAGAACAATCTAACATTAGCGTTATAGAAACATCCTTAGGAGTTAATACTTCAGATTCTCCTTTAGGAAAGGATTTTTTATTTTTTAAAGATGTCCGTTATGGAAATAAAGACAGAAATTTTTTAGATATTATTTTACCTGACACGAATAAATTAAATGGAGTTGTAATTTTTTTTCATGGTGGTTCTTTTTTATTTGGATCTAAAGAGGACCTCTATCAGGATGACCAGAAAGAAATTATTAATTCTATTTTGAATGAAAATCTTGCTGTTGTTAATTCAGAATATACATTTATTACAGATAATCAGGCAGAAGGTGTAATAACTTCTCTTACAGACGGTAAAAAGGTTATTGAATTTATAAATCAAAAATCTAGCTTGTTAGGATTTCCCGAAAATAAATTGATTCTAGCAGGTATTTCAGCAGGTGCAGGAATTGCTATTTGGAATGGATTAAGAGAAGATACTAATAAAAATGTAATTGGCATATTTACTACTTTAGCTCAGAGTACGTATAATATGTATAAATGGGAAGAAATTTTTCCTGATTTTCAAGTTGATTTATTGAGAGATGAATACATTTTGCTAAACGATTTATTTTTGAAGTTTTACAACAATTCAATTACTAGTGAAAATTTGAAGGTATTGGATTACTTAAATCAAATGGACAAAAATGATCCACCTATTTTTATTTATAATCCCGTTTATGAGGATGAAGTTATAACAAAAGATAATATCATTGACTTCAATGTCTTGTTCCATAGTTTTAAACACGGCAATGCTATAAGAAAAGCAGCTATTAATGTTGGCCTTCAATTTTCTGGAACTTACCAAGAAACGCCAATAAATTTCATTAGACGAATGGTTCAAAAATAAAAATCAAAATTTCAATTTTTGGACAATTTTATCATAACAAAAAATATATTAATTTTTAGTTACTTCAACTTTATTATTCAATATCAAGTAGATTGCAATTAAAGGTAAAATTGCAAGTATCACATGGAAATAAGAGACAAAATCTGGAACATTTGAAGTACGGACTATAAATATTCCATAAAGATTAATTATCGATAAACAAATATAAATTTTAATACCTGCAGATTTTGCTATTTTACTACCGTCATATGGTAACTTATTTGGCAACGCTAAGGAAGATTGAATTAGCCATAATGATGCGGTTGCAATATGAATTATTTCATGACTTTGTAAATAGAAGTTTATTTCTGAAAAAACCACTATTAATCCATACACGAAATAACCTAGGTTAAAGAAAACACGATTTTTTCTGAAAACCCCATAAAGTGTAATTAGAATACAAGTTGAGGCTACTATAATTTGCGGTAACATTTCAATTTGATTTAATTGTTATTTATTTAAAATATGATAAAAAAACATTTTTATCAGATAAATGATTTTTTTGGAAAGGGTTTATTCTACATTTCGAAATACATAAAATATTTCTGAGGCAATTTGTAGAGAACATTCATAATATTTTTCTATTTTATCGAGCGAATTATCGAATAATTTTGGGTCATTGTATTGTAAAAAAATTCGTTTTTCAGCATTTAAAATAAATGGACAATTTTCCTCTGCACTTGAACAAGTTGTAATTGCAGCAAATGAATTTGCTTTATTGACAGGGTCATTGTATAGTTTAGAGAAAACGGATATTGACTTCATTCTATTATCACAGTAGTACAGATCATAAGTTGGATTTTTACTTCCTGATTTAATTACATCAAAACCACATTTTTTGATGGTATTGACAGCATTAATATTGAACTCAGTTATTTCCAATCCCCCAGAGTAGGAGTATACTTTTTTATTATAAAAAGCGCTGGCAGTTTCAGCCCAGATTTGACAAAATTGACTCCTTCTAGAATTGTGAGTACATATAAAGTTTAAGTGTACTTCACTTTCTGAAGCTCTCTTTGAGTTAATATATTTAACTAATTCATCTAAAACGGGTTTTCTAGAGGCAGCAATTTCATGGCTGATTTCGGTTTTGATTATTCTGAGTAAGTGCGGGTTAAATTTTTCCTTTCTCATGAATAACTCTTTTTAAGATAATCAATCATTTTGTGAAGGCCTATAAAATGTTTCTCTCTGACTGCTCCAAACAAAATCAGAATTTACAATTTCTGTCGAGGGATTATAGAAAACTTCAATGAAGTTTGGTGTACTACTTCCTTGAAGTTTTACCTGCACAATAAAGGTATAGTAGTGGTAAATGTCATATGCGCTGATAAATGTGTGGTAGGAGTCAAAAACTATATTCATAACAAAATCAACATTCGAATAATTTTGTTTCACATAACTGGAGATGTTTTCATTGATTTTATCAAGATCACTTTCTTTTGCTTGATT
>CENP01120686.1_pt1 | contig 18677 bp, 5 predicted proteins | sample 361281 | NCBI WGS metagenome assembly CENP01 (sample SAMEA2591122, study PRJEB7988) | marine metagenome | biome: marine biome (ENVO:00000447); feature: deep chlorophyll maximum layer (ENVO:xxxxxxxx); material: saline water (ENVO:00002010), including plankton (ENVO:xxxxxxxx) | depth 70 m | reverse complement strand
ACAATGAAGAAAAAGGATTAGAAGAAGTGCATGTTAGAGGTGGAAGAAGCGGCGAAATAGCTTATATGATTGATGGGCTATATATTAGAAATCCAATTTTTGGAGGTATTGGGAGTGGTACAAGATTAAACCTTTTTGCAATTAAAGAGTTTGATTGGCAACCAGGTGGCTTCAATGCTGAATATGGAGACGCAATGTCAGCTGTATCAAATATGCATACTATGGCTGGTGGAAAAAAATATCAGTTTAAATATAAGTGGGAATCTAGTTTGGTTGGTGCTGCGCTAGGAAATAAATATGACGAACTCCGTGGATATAATGATTACAACTGGGGATTTGGTGGACCTGTTCCATTTACAAAAAATAAGTTAAAATTTTGGGTATCTTCACAACTAACAGATAATGATAATTACAGAGTTTATGAATTTGATAATTTAGTTTTTCAATCTAATGACCCAAACAATGCAAATAATAGACAAAATCTAGTTGCTCCATGGGATACTAAATCTGGGATGCAAGGCTTTGGATTTCAAAATACTTGGGATGTATTTGGTAAGCTATCATATCAATTAGGTAAATCTTTAAGATTTAATACATCATATTGGACTGTTGCAAATCATAGAAAAATATTTGACAGAAGGTATATGTATTGGAATGAAGGTCAAAATGAATTATTTAGAGATACAGATAGATTTACTGTAGAAGTAAATCACACGCTTACCCCAAGGTTATTTTATACATTAAGATATTCAAAATTTAATCAAGCTTCATTTCAAGGGGTAAGATGGCAAGATAGTGATTCAGACGGTTATCCAGACTGGTACGAATGGAGTCATCCTGCAGGTGAAAGAGATTTTTCAGATCCATATAATGCAGATGTTATTCCATACAATGATGCAAATGGTATTGCTCAATATATTAATAAAGATGGACTTGGCCCAAATAATTGGACTAGCGGTTGGTATGTTGGTGCTGAACCAGGAACATATAACTGGGAGGTTGCTGAGGCTTGGGATGACTTAAATGGTAATGGAGTTTTTGATCAATCTGAATATGATGCCTTTATAAATTGTAATGGCTGTGATTTAAACGGCAATGGTGAATGGGATGGTCCAGTTTTAATAGAAGAAGCTATTGAAAGAGACGGAAGTTACTGGCTTCTTCCTGAAATGTACGTAGACTACGAAGATTTCGAAGATGAATATTATTTCTTTAAGGATTATGCTCAAGACCCATATAATTCATATTATGATCCAAATAACAATGGATATTTTCAATATCTTGATTCACTATATTTCTTACCTTCTACTGGTGAATGGAGTGAAGGTTTTATTTTTGGTGGATCTGATAGATTTTACGGCACCTCAAATGCTTTAACAGAAGAGGTTAGAATGGATTTAACTTCTCAATTTACCAATGAATGGAGAGCTCGTTTTGGTTTTGATATCAAATCACATAAGCTAGATTTTTATGAAGTTGAAAATCCATGGGATGATGCAGGAGCTTTTACACAAAGATTTGCAGAACAATGGGATGATTTTGGGATTGACGGAGTACCATTTACTGAAGATAGGGAAGATAATTTTCAGCCAGATGAAGGTGAAGGAAATGGAACTTGGGATGGTGGAGATGGAACTAACAATAATCCTGGTGAAGCATTTACTGATTTTAATGATAATGATAAGTGGGATAATTTTGTTGAACCATTTGAAATCTCTGCATATTGGCAAAATACATTTGAAGTACCTTGGATGGTAATTAATGCTGGTGTTAGAGTTGACTTTGTTAACTACAATACACAAGTTTGGGCAAATCCAGAACTTGATTTTTCAGCAAATCAACCTTGGTTTTATTTAGATTATGGCTTAGATGGTCTTGAGTGGAAAGATTTAGGAAATGGTACAGAAGATGGTGATGGTAACCCTGATGGCGATTGGTTTCAAGATTTAGATGGTGATGGCTTACAAGGTGATAATGAGCCATTTGATTGGTTTACTAATGAAGATGGTGAATTAGAGTACGAAGTTGCACCTGATTCTGGTGAAGCGGACGGCCAGTACAATTCTAACGGTAACGGCGAATATGATGGATTTAATAGCCTATGTTCTCTATGCGGAAATGAAGAATATGAAGACTTAAATGATAACGGTCAATATGATCAAGGTGAACCATTTATCGATGAAGGTGAGCCTGCAGGCTTGTTAACTCAGGCTTTAAGCTCAAGTGATAAAAGAGTTATTTTCAAACCATCAGAATGGCTGTATGAAATAAGCCCAAGAGTTGGATTCAGTCATGTTATTACTGATAAAGCAACTTTTACATTTAACTATGGAGTTTATCATCAAACCCCTGTTTATCAAAATATTTATTTAAATACCAACAGACAGGAAAACCCTGAAGAGGTGTTTGAAGAGTCAGCTGGATATTTAGGCAACGCAACAATGACAGCCTCTAGAACACAGTCCTACGAGTTTGCCTTCAATGTTCAAGTTGGAAATAACTGGGCATACACAGTTGGCGCTTGGGTTAAAGATATGGATAGATTAGTTACCGCTAAGACATATAGATCTGGTGTTTACGAATACCAAGTAGCAGACAATGGTGAGTTTGGAAGAGCGGTTGGTATTGACTTAACACTTGAAAATAGAGGAATGGCTGTTAATAGTATGATTCAGTACACTTATTCAACTGCAAAAGCAAATGGCGACTATGATGAGTCAGCCTTTGGAAATGCTTTTGTTGATGCTCCCGCTCAAGAATATTTAATGCCCTTTGATAGAACGCATGATTTAACTGCTACCTTTTATACTAAATTACCATTTGGTATAAATGCAGGCTTAACATGTTTCTATCAATCAGGCATACCTTACACTCCATATATTTTTAATGCTGGTGGAGACAAACCAATTGAAGATGTTGTTAATAAAAACAGTAATAGAACAGATGCATATAGAAGAGTTGATTTATCATTTTCTAAATATTTAGCTTTTAAAAGTACTAAAGTTACACTTGGGTTGAATGTTTACAACTTATTAAATATAACCAATGTGAATGATATTTATCCACTAACTGGAAGAGCAGATGACCCTGGTTCATACTACTATGATACTGAATTAGCGCTTCCTTTTGAGGGCGGAGAAATATCTAGTGGTTATTATGATAGGCCTTGGATGTATTCTTCTCCAAGAGAAATAAACTTCTTTGCACGTTTTGATTTTAATTAGATGAGGAATTAGATTTGATTTTGTTTAAATATATATTATTAAGCTTATTTTTAACTTTTGCAATAATGGCAGAGCCAGATGAGGCCGATGGTGTTGGAGAGCACTTTAGTGCTGGTCATAATGGGCTTTCCAGGATTGGTGAATATGGATACCCTAATAATCCAATGAATGACAGGGCAAAAGGATTTTCAATACAAGGAAAAGCAAGAAGTGCTTTACTTAATTATGGTGCATATATTGACTGGGATTACAATCCTTCTGGTGGCTGGAATAATTATTCATATCTACCAAGTGTTGCTTTTATGGCGGGAGTACCAGGATATTTATCTACTTCGGATTTTGTTTGGGAAAATTGTGATAATAGTAATCCTGTATGTGAAAGCTTACCAAATGGGATAACTGCTTGGTATTCTCTAGATGCTTATGATTCTTGGTCTGAGTCTTTAAATAATCTTGGCCAGCCTGCTAGATTTTCTGGTATTGTTTATAATTTAGAAAATGATCAAGGAGATTTATCTCTTAATAGAGATGATGTATCTAATCTTGGAACTTCAAGATTTGAATGTGAGAGTGCTAATGGTAATACTCAAAATGAGTGCGAATCAAATTTAGGAGACTGGGTAAATAAAGAAGAGGTTTTAGACCATTCATATGCTAAAGATGCATTTGTAGAATGGGTAATAGATACATCAGATGAGGAGGCTATATTCATTCATTTTGTAGAAGATGAGGTTGACCCAAACAGTTCAGACAGTAAGCTTGGATTTGTTTATCCGTGGGCATTTAGACCAAAACTTGAAGCTAGATTTAATGAGTACGATCGATATGATTATGGTATTGACGATGAAGAGTGGACCGAAGATGATTATTATCACTATTATGGAGCAAATACTGCTGAATCATGGATGTCTCGATGGAGTCCAAAAACAAACACTGATTGGCATGCTGCTACTAAATCTTCAGTAAACTCACATAGCACACAATTTAATGCTGGTGACTTATTTGGAAATACTATTTATACTGGCGATGGAGACACTTATCCATTATTAGCTCATAGCAACTATCCTACTACATGGCCTTCAGCATTAAATACTGAAACTTTGGAAGATGAACCGTTTTGGCCTGGTTGGTATGGAGATGAATATTATGGTGATGATCCTGATTTATGGATTGATGCGGGTATAGATGCTGCATTATGTGGATCAAATCCATCAAGGACAAATCCTGAGTGTTGGAAAGAATTAGAAGGAAGATTTATTTCTGACTCTGATATATATATGGAGTTTGATGATAGATGGGCTCACAGAGCTAATATGATAAACTCAGATAATGAATATGAGCAAGCGGGTTATCCATTAGGGTTAACTGTAATGAATATGGCTCATTCTTATGGAGTTTCTTATGCAGAAGATATAATGTTTGTAACTGTTAAAGTTAGAAATGAAAGTGGCGATTATGATTATGCTTTCAAACGAAATAAATTTGGTCAAAAAGAATATCTTCTAGATTATAATGATGAATTTATAAGTGGTGAAGGACTTATAATGCCTGATGGTACAAAGTTAAATGGTGGAAAAGGTTTTGATTATGAAAAAATGGCATTAGGGTTTTATATGGACGCTGATGTATTAATGGGAAATTTAGAGGGATATAATTCTGCTTTACATACAAATGCTGACGACTTTATGGAATATTACGATTGTGCTAACCCTGATATTGTTAATTCTGAAGAATGGTCACCTTATACAGATGGCTGTCCTGTTGTAGATGGAGATACCCTCAGAATCAGCATGGCAATGATATATGATTATAATGGTGAAAGTGGAGGTGTTGAAGGTTTCGGTTATGAATCTCAAGCTGGTAATTCCGGAGGTTTAGGTATTGTTGCAACTCAACTTCTAGATTCACCTTATGCTACTAAGCCAGTTGATCTTAATCAAGATGGATTTGATGATATTTTCCCAGGTGAAAAATTAAAAATGACTGATTGGCATTGGTTTGACTGGTATAATAGGCCAGGAGTTGTTGCAAGAGAAGGAAATAATAATTGTTGTGCTGGTGACCCTGGAAAGCCTATGGCTCAGAATAAAGAAGAAATACAATATAAGATTATGGCTGGAGATAATTCTAATTTGAGTGACAACGAAAATTTGTGGTATTTTCACACAGCAAACCCAGATACTGATTCAAATAGTGAATTAAACCCTCATTTTGATTCTTTAGAAGGTTTAATGGAAACAACTTTTTTCAATCAAGGTGAAGAGGGTTTAGACTGCGTATTAATTATGAGTTGCGCTCCATTTGATTTAGAGGTAGGAGAAGAAGTAGATTTTTCTTTTTGTATTATTTATGGTGAAGATAGATCTGACTTATTAAAAAATGCAGAATTTGCTCAAATCATGTATAATGCTCATTACCAAGGTTATACAGCACCTAGAAAACCAAAAGTTGCTGTAACATCAGATCATAATTTAGTAAAAATTCACTGGACTGATTCACCGCAAACATCAAAAGATGTGATAACTAGCTATACAGATTTTGAAGGGTTTAAAATTTACAAGAGCCAAGATGGTGGTGAAACTTGGGGTAATGAAATTGGTAAAGTTTATGATGGTGATAATGTTTTTGTTGGGTGGCAACCATATAAACAATTTGATTTAAGCGCTGCGCAAGATGAAGCTTTCTGTGTGTTAGGATTTGAAGATAAATGTTATATAGATGGTACAGCTGATGAAACTATTAATGATGAAGCTTCTTGTGGTAACTCTGGTGGCTCATGGATGCATTTTGAAGATTTAAATATGGATGGTTTATGGAATCCAGGAGAAGCGTATAATTGCAAGGAAGATATTAAAAGAGGTATATCTGTTTCTGGTGAAGATCCTAAAGCTCCTTGGTTTAGTTTAGGAGAAAATTCCGGGTTAGATGATATTATTCCTTGCGATTGCTCATGTAATGGATGTGATAACTGCTCAGAAGAATTTTTAAATCAAATTTCTAGTCAAGATTGTATTGATTCTGGCTGGGAATGGGATTGTGATTGTGATTATTATACAGATTCTGAAGGAACAGTATATCAATATACTTATGTAGATAGTTTAGTTACAGATGGTTTTGAATATACATATTCTGTGACCGCTTATGACACTGGTGTAATGTCAGATGAATATATTATTTCTGTTGATGATGGGCAGGTTACAATAGATACTCTTTCAGTTCCAGATCCAAATGGCTGGGGAGCTATAAATTCATTTCAATACTTAGAAAATTCAAAAGGAACTACTGAATACGATGATAACTTCGTAAAAGTAATTCCAGGTTACAATGCTCAAAATAATTGGAATAATGTTTATGTTAGTCCAAACCCATTTATTGTAAGATCCAGCTATGAAACAGATGACGTTTCTATACAACTTACATTTAACGGATTAACTGATCAATGTAAAATTAAAATTTATACCGTAACAGGTGAAATTGTAAAAGAAATTAGACATAATGGTGATGGTCCAGAATTTTGGAATTTAAGAAATAAAAACAACCAAGAGGTTGCTTCTGGACTTTATATGTATACAATTGAAGATTTAACATCAAACAACAATGATCCATATATTGGAAAATTTGTTGTTATTAGATAAATAAGAATAGGGATAAAATTATGATATCAAGGAAATTATTATTTATATTTTTGCTATTAACATTTGCTTACTCAGGAGCAAAAGTTGGAACAGCTATTTTTAGATGGGCTGAAATAGAAACTGGAACTAGAGCAATTGGAATGGCTGGTTCACAAGTTGCATCTGGTAACGATATTTCTGCATTACCTTATAATCCTGCAAGCATCTGTTTCATTAATAAAAATGAAATATTTAGTTCATCCTCTAATTATTTAGCGGGTACTAAGCATTATACAATGGCATATGGAACTAAAGTAACATCTTCAGATTATGTGGGTTTACATTTATTTATTTTTGATTCAGGAGATATGCCAGAAGCTGTTGCAATTGAAGGCCAAGAAAGTTTGACTGGAAAGATGTTTAAATTTCAAGGCCTTGCAGCAAGACTATCTTATGGGAGACAAATGACTGATAGACTTAATCTTGGAGCTACATTTAAGGTATTAAATGAATCTGTTACATCTGGAGATCTAAGCATGACAGGTGTAGGATTTGATATTGGCTCTAATTTTGATACTGGAATTTATGGCATGGTGCTTGGAATGTGTATAAGCAATTTTGGTCCTGAATCTAGATATATGGGTGACGGATTGGATGTTCCTGCTTCTGATCAAGGTGAATCTCAAGATGAGCAGAAAAAAACAGAATATCATCCTATGCCACTAACTTTTAGAGTTGGGCTTCAAAATAATATTTTTGATAATGGAACACATAAATTATCTATTTCTGCTGATGCTATTAATCCTCTTGATTACGATTTGTATGGTACTTTTGGTGCTGAATATTCATTTAGCAATATGGCTTTTGCAAGATTTGGAAGTCATTTAGGTCATGATACGGCTGGTGTAAGTGTTGGTGGAGGAATTAATTATAAAAATTTCACTATAGATTTTGCGTGGTCAAATTATGATATTTTAGAATCACATACTCAATTTGGTTTAGGATATAAATTTTAATTATGATAAATAATATTATAAAAAAACTCAATTCAATATTTTTCATATTATTAGTTCTTAATTTTACATTTTCTAATAATTTATCTGCTCCTAACATACCAGAACTTAAAGCAGTAGCTCTTGATGGTGTGATACTTTTAACTTGGGATAAAGTAGCTGAAGAATCAATAGATACTAAAACAGGTTATGCAGATTTTGAAGGGTATAGACTTTATAAAAGTTCAGATGGTGGACAAACATGGGGCCAGCCGATACCTTTAAACGGGCAAATAGCTGGATATCAACCAATTTTTCAAACGGATTTGACGGAGCAGCAGGATACTACTCGATGTGTTTATACAAATAATTATTCTAATTGTATTGAAGAACGTGACGTTGAAATTTCTGGACCAGATCCCGTTGCCCCTCACTTTAATTTAGGTAACAACTCATTTTTAGAACATTCTTTTACAGACACAGATGTTATAAATGGTGTTGAATATACTTATGCAATCACCTCTTATGATATGGGTTTAAGAATTGGAAACACTGAAGTAATTAATTGTACATTTATTGATCCTGAAGATGGTCAAGCATATAATCAATTTGAATGTGAAGCTTTAATCAATCAAAATACTGAAGACCCATATTGCATATATGATGCAACTGCTGAAAATCCATGTGATTGGATTACCCCTCCAGCTAATGGTAGCGAAGCTATAATTGATACTTCATGGAAAAGAACCGGTAACCCTGGTAAGTTTACTTGTCCTGATGGTTGGATGTGTCCAAGTTTTGAAAGCCCAAAATCATCTGAATCTTTTACAGACTATAATGCTAATGGGTTTAGAGATATTGTAGAGGATTATGTTGATTCAAACGATAACAATCAATATGATAATTCTGAAGATTTTGTGGATACAAATAACAACGGACAATGGGATGATGGTATTTGTCAGAATACTAATTACAATAATGAAATAGATTGCGAGTCAAATGGTTTTATTTGGCTAAATCCTGAAAGTTATACTGATTCTAATGATAACAATGTATATGATGAAGCAGAACAATTTACAGATTCTAATGGCAATGGTATATGGGATTCAATTGCTGAGCCTTTTGTAGACTGTGGTTACATTGACTGTGTCACATTTGAAGGTGAGCTTGTATGTGAACATGATGAAGATTGGGGCTCTGCATGGATTGATGCGATTGTCCAAGAATTGTGGGTTTGCGAAGGTGATCAAAAATGGAATATATTAGCAGGTAATGGAATTTGGGATGAGGATAGAGAAAATAAAATCAATATTGTCACAATAACTCCTTCTGTTAATGCTATTGATATTACTTTTCCAGAAGGTGAAACGTTAGATGAATTTTTTGTTGCTAACATCTCAAATGTTGGTACTGGTCAAGCAGGAGAAGAAATTGATATTAAATTAGTAGACGAATCTGATTTAGAGCCATATTTTGTTAAGATGGAGATTCAGGCAGAAGGTGATGATGATGACTTTGAAGGTTTTAAATCTAGAAACCCTTTCTTATATGTATGGAGAGTTGACTCTCTATCTACTCAAAATTTAAAGGCTGGCTATTATGCTGAATATACCATTTCAAACTTAACGGATGAGGAAATGCAAACTTATTTAGACATGCCAGGATCTGAAATGTCTGATGATGGTGATTTAATTAAAGTACCTACATACGAGATTGACCCTCATCCAATTATGTTCTCAGATGAAATAGGTGCTGAATCAAACTACACTCAATGGTTTAGCGGAATACAGTTAAGGTTTGATAATTACTGGTTTGAACTTCCACAAACAAATAGTTTTGCAGGAATAACTAATATTGATTATATGTCTGCTCTTGATAGTAATTATATTGAAATGAATACTGATGAGTCTGGAGATGTTAATATAACAGATCCTACACAGTTTCTTCCATGGATATTAGGTGAATTTGATACTCCAGGACAATGGTGGACAAATTCAGGTGGTGATTTATCTTTATCATATTGGGGTGGTAGTTTTGATTCTAGACCAATGTTTGACTATAGAATAGATTTTAGTACTACATCACATCCAGATACTGCTTATAGAGTATTTCCATCTAGTTCTGAAGATTTTTGTATTGACGTATCAATCACTAATGAAAATTGGGATGGAAATAAAGATGAAGTGTCTCTCCTTCCAATGAAGGTAACTAATTTAGCAACTGGAAGACAAGTTAGATCATGGCATAACGATAAAGGTATTTTTACTGCAGAAGGTTCACCAAGTTCAGATGATCCTGGATACGGTGATTGTACTTGGAACCCAAATGAAACCTTGTCATTTACACATGATAGTCTAGCTTTTTCAGATGATTTAGAAAATATTGATGATGAAAAGAGTTTTGAGCTTGTTATCAATTATACAATTGAAGCAATGAGACTAAAATATGGAAATGATTTCTTTCAACCTTTTGAAGAATGGAACAACAATATTAACAATGAATATCCATCAACAACTATAGTTGAGTATGCTGAGACACTTTGGGAAGCTAAAATAGATATAAATCAAGAAACTATTTATCCTGATATTTGTGATGAGGCATGCCCACCAAGTTTGGTTTATGATATTGATGGCGATAATATTAATGATAATCCATGGCAACAATTATATCCATGGGAAGATGGTGATTATGTAATTGTTTCTCCTGATAAATGGTATCAAGATGGTGATAGTTGGGTTGCTGATTTGTCTTTACTTGGCAAAAAAGATCCAAGCCTGCTTACTCAAGATGCATTAGATCAAATTTATGTAAATCCAAATCCGTACATTGTAAGTTCAGTATTTAATGAGGATGTATATGGTAATAGGTTAATTTTTAATAATCTCCCTAGTGAGTGTAAAATTTCAATTTTCACCATAACAGGTGATTTAGTTCAAGAAATTAATCATGGTGGAGAACTTAACCTAGATGGTGTACATGAATGGAATCTAAAGAATAAAAATGGTGATACTGTAGTGCCTGGTTTATACATATTTGTTGTTGAGGCTGGAGATTTAGACCCACGTTTAGGTAAGTTTGTAATTATTAAATAATTATTTACAAAGTGTTACACATAAAGAATTAAGTTTTTTTTTACATTTAATAAAATAAATAACGCAATAAGGAAGGTAAGAAATGAAAAAGTTAATAGTTTTTACATTTTTATGTTCACTATTATTTCCTAGAGAGTTAGTTTTGAATACAGCTGATGCTCTTTCAGTTAAAAGCAAACAAAACCCTCTTAACATTATTAATAATGAACATAATTTAGTTGAAAGAACAACTAGAGAAGATATCGTTTTATTTCATTGGGATTTTGAAAATACAGACTCACTTTGGATTGATGATGCTGGTTGGAACTTAACTACTGATGATTATAATAGTGAAACTCATAGTTATAATTCACCTAATACTCCAGATACATATAATGCAGTATGGAATTTAGTTTCTCCTACTGTTACAATGCCTGAGCTAGGTGATGGTGAAGTTATGAGATTTAAATTTGCACTAACTGGTGATATGCCTGACAATTCAGGTGATGATGGGTTTTTACAAGATTATTATCAACTTGCAATTATGGATTTAGAAGCATTAGCATGGCATGCTTCTGCAACTGCTCCAGAAGCAGATGGTTCATCTTATTGGTGTTCTGATGAGACTATAGGTCCAGATGGTGGTTATTTAGATGAGTGGATGCAGTATTTAGATACTCCAGCTATTACAGTTGGTGATAACGCTACTTTATCTGCAAAACTTAGATGGAGACTTGAAGACCCGGCAGGCGCTGTGATAGCAGGATCTTGTACTGATGGCTGGGATGCAGCTAATGTTAGAGTTTCAAATGATGGCGGAACAACATGGGAATTATTATCTGACCCTAATTTACCATATGATTTTGATTGTGGTTATGGTTGGATTTATAATGATTCTGAGTATGATACTGGAGGTTCATTAAACCAAGTTGCTGCTGGTTGGGGCGGACAAAGTACAGGAAGAGAGTTTCTTGACTTTTCTGCTGATTTATCTGCATATGCAGGACAAGAAGTGATTGTAAGGTTTGCGTTTGGATCTGATCCAGCATATAACACATTTGATCAAACTGATATGACAGGTTTCCAAGTTGATAATATTGTTATTGAAGATTCAAGTGGTGCGCTTTATAGTGATGATGCTGATGCATCTGTTGATAATAATACGATGATTCCATCTGGCGAGGTATGGGAAGCACAATTTTATGATTATTTAAATTGTACTGATGCTAGACCAGGAGCATGTGGTGCTTGGGAATGGTATGAGCCAGGCTTAGCATTTAATGGTAATGTTCTTCATGATATTTCACATTTAGCTGGTAAAGATGTTATCATTAAATTTTCTACACGTTATGATGGTGATGATGATGGAGGTGTAGGAACTGGATTTTTCATGGATGATTTTATTGTATATAAAGAATCTTCAGGAAACTTTCCACCACCTGCAAACTTAACTGCAGAATCAGGTGATGAAGAAGCTATGCTTGCATGGCAAGATATGAATTTATCTGGAACATTTGATTATGATTTTACAAATGGACTACCAACAAATAGTATTATTATGAATGGTGAGTCTGTGTCTTTCGCAGGTGAAAAATATGATATTGCTGGAGAATCAACTGTAGAATCTATGCAGGTATTTAATATGGGCGTTGGTCCAGTTACAGTTACAATAGCTGGCTTTGGAAAGCAAGGTGCATTATATAATGCTGAGCCATTATATACTATGGATGTTGAACTTCCAACTGCAAATGATTGGAATACAATCGATTTAACAGGTATGGGCTGGACTTTTAATAATGGATTCATTTTAGCACACTCATTTGATAGTGTAATTAGTGCTGGACTTGATGAAACTGCTACCCCATCAACTAATTCTATGATTTTATTCCAAGGTGGATCATGGGATACCTGGGCTAATGCAGCTGCTGGAAGTGGCGGCGCAGTCGCTGATGGTGAGTGGACTATTAGAGCTACAATTAATCAAGCTGGTGCAGGCGTAACATATAATGTTCAAAGAGATGGCGTTCAAGTAGCTTCTGGTGTTGGAACTAATGAGTATACAGATACAGGTTTAATAAATAACTCAGTATATACTTATACTGTTTCTGCAACTTATCCAGATGGTACAGAGTCAGACCCATCAGATCAAGTTGAAGTGACTCCACAAGCTCAAACAGTGCATCAAGAATCATGGGATGATGGAACAGCTGAAGTTGAATGGAATCCAGATGGTAGCGGACAGCTTGCTGCTGTAAGATTCTCAGCACATGATTCAGGTGAACAACTTATAAGATTCCATTGGTATCAAGTAGGTGATGGTGGCGCTTTTTATGTTAAAGTATGGGAAGATGACAATGGTATGCCAGGAAATGAAATTTTAAGTGTAGTTCAAGTTGCTGGTAACGTTGACGGTTGGAATGTAAGAGATTTAGTTTCTGAAAATCTAGACGTAACATGTGATTTCTGGATTGGTATGAAACGTTTCTCTTCATCAATGCCAATAGGTATTGACACATCATCTGATTCAGGAAATTCGATGAATAGTGATGATGGAACTGCATGGAATGCAGTTGGAGGTAATGTAATGTTTATGGTGGATATTGATGCTGGAGAAGAAGGTGGTGAGCCTTGTGTTCTTAGTAATGCAGACGATATGATTCCTTCTATATTTGAAGTTTCAAACGCATATCCAAATCCATTTAATCCTTCAACAACAATAGATATTAACATTCCTGAAGCAGGGTTATTAAACGTTGGTGTTTATAACTTAAAAGGACAATTAATGTCTACATTAATAAATAAAAATGTATATCCTGGCTCATATTCATTAGCATGGGACGCATCTAACTTAACAAGTGGGTTATATATTTTCTCTGTTACATATGGAGATAAAACATATAATCAGAAAGTGACTCTGGTTAAATAGATGAAACATACATTTTTAAGAAGTGTAATTTTAACTCTGAGCCTCCTTATTGGTGGCTCAGAGTTTCTTTTTTCAAGCGATAAAAGTTTGTCAACTTTTTTGTTTGCTTTAAAGTCTAATATAAATCCGTTAGAAATTTCAAAAACTAGAAATTCTTTAACGGTTGATAATTCATCAATTCAAAACTTTATTGATACTCATGATATAGAAAATATTGAACCGTGGTTAATGGGTGCAAATGAAAATGATTTTGATGGGAATGTATATTTAAATAGAATTTATCGTGTATATATTGGTGAAAATAGATCGGATATTGATTATTTAATATCTACTATGGATTCAAATTTAGAAGCTATATATGCTGAACCTGAATATTTAAGAAAACCACTGTACGTACCAAATGACCCTGCATTTGATCTGCAATGTAGCATGCCTTCTGTTAAGGCTATTCAGGCGTGGGATTTTTGGGATATTCCAAATGTAATGCCTGCGGATGGTCAAGAAGTTTTGCTTGCTTCTGTAGATACAGGAGTAGATTATACACATCCTGATTTGGTTGCAAATATATGGGTCAACCAGGGTGAGATACCATCTTATATAACTGATGATCAAGAACTTTTTCAAATTGTTGATAGTGATGGTGATGGAAAAATTTCTTCACTTGAAATGATTTCAGAGTTTATTATGGCAGATTTAAATGAAGATGGTCAAGTTAATTTAAAAGATATTTTTGCTGAGGGGTCTCCATATATAGACTTTCAAGATAATGATGGAAACGGATATGCCGATGATTTGATTGGTTGGGATCCTGCGGGAACGTGGACAACTCAAACAGATTATGATAATGATCCTTTTCCTAAAATAGATGGAGCAGCAACAGATGGTGGAACATGGGCTCATGGATCTCATGTAGCTGGAATACTTGCTGCAACTTCAGACAATGGTATTGGTATGGCTTCCACAGTTTTTAATGGAAAAATTATGTCTATTAAAACTTCTACTGATGGTCAAAACACAGATGACCCAGGCATTCAAAATGGTTATGATGGAATTTTATATGCTGCAAAAGCTGGTTATTATGCAGGTACATTAACTATTATTAATAATAGTTGGGGTGGTGGAGGTTACTCTAATAGTGAACAAAGCGTTATAAATACAGCTCATAACACTTATGGAGCAGTAGTTGTTGCTTCAGCTGGAAATGGTTCAAATACTGGAAATGAAGAACAATATGAGACTGGCTATCCAGCTAGTTATGAAAATGTAATATCAGTGTGCGCGATTGGTTGTAATGGTCAATGGGGCGGATGGGCATCATATCATCCAACAGTAGATTTAGCAGCTCCAGGTGAAAGTATTTATTCTGCTATTATTGGTTCTGGATATGCTTCATGGAACGGATCATCTATGGCTGGACCAAATGCAGCTAGTTGCATTGGACTGCTTAAAGCTTTTTATCCTGATATGGATAATGATCAATTAATTGAAAGAATTACAAGTACCGCAGATAGATTTATTTATGATAGAAACCCAGAATATGAAACATGTAATGGATATGCTGGAAATGATTGTCTTGGTAAAGGAATGGTAGATGCATATAAAGCAATTGGAATTGAAATTGCGCCAAATATTGCAATTTTGAGTACAAATATAATTGAAGAGATTGATAATGCAGATGGTGATGGAGTGGTTAATCCAGGCGAACATTTTTCTATTAATATTAGTTTGGAAAATCAACAAGGGTGGCAAAATGCTACCAATATTAATGCAGTATTGAGTACTGATTATGAAGGCGTTACAATAGGCACAAACTCTGCTAATTGCGCATCATTAGATGCGGGCCAGTCATGTGCTGCGCAGTATGATTTTGCTTTATCTGACGATGTTGCTTTAGGTGATATTGAATTTAATCTTTTAACAACAGCATCAGGTCCTGATAATTATGCATTTGAAGCAAATTTAATATTTGATGTTAATGTATCACTGCATCAAGCAGGTTTCCCAGCAGATGTTTCTGGTGAACTTATTTCTTCTGCGGCAATTATGGGTGATCATATAGTTTCTTCAGATAAAGCTGGTTTTGTTCATCAATTTAACTTTGATGGAACTGAAGTTTTTGATAATGTTTTCCCATTTGAAACAGGAGATCAAAATTGGGGGTCTCCAGCTACAACTAATGATGGTAGTAACATTTATTTTACCTCAAAAAGTGGAAGTGTATTTAATTATTCTAATTTAGGTATGGAGTCATGGGATACCGAAGGGTTTGTAACTGCAACTCCAGCACTTGGAACATTAAATGCATCTCAAGATGATGATTTAGTTTTAGCTCAATATGGAGGTGACAGATTATTATTTGCATATGAAGATGGAAATAGTCAAATCAATTTAGATGGATTTCCTGTTTTATTAGATGAGAAAGTACAAAGAGGGGTAGCTCTAGCTGATTTTAATGGCAATGGATTTGATGATATTGTGGTAGGGACCGATGATGAGTTTATTCATTTGATTTACGATGATGGTACAATTGCTTGGTCTTATGAAACTGGCGGTGATATTAGAGTAGCACCATCAGTTCTTGAGCTTAATACTGGCGAAAAAATTATACTAGCTGGCTCTAAAGACGACAATTTTTATGCTTTAAATAGTGATGGTACTGTTCGTTTTATGGTTGAAACTGAAGATGATATTTTAAGTGAAGCAAGTATTGTTGATGTTGATGGAGTTGGTCCAGTAATTTTCTTTTCATCAGGAAATATGGTCTATGCGGTAGAAACAGATGGTGATTTTTATTTAGATTGGCCCATGACAGTAAATGGAGAAGTTACAAGTTCAATTGTTTTCTCGGAGGTTAATGGTCAAGATTATGCAATATTTGGCGATGAAGCAGGGTATGTACATATGTATACTCTATCTGGTCAATCATACGACAATTTTCCAATAAATTATGGATTTCCATTTAAAGGAACCCCAACTATTTATGATACAGATAATGATGGTGATTTAGAAATTATCATTGGATCTACACAATCGCTTGTAAGCATTGATATTAAAGAAAGTGGAAGTGCAGAAGGGTATTGGAATACTCATAGATCTAATATGCAAAGAAATGGTCATTTTATAAGTAATCTAGATGCTCTTGACATATCTGATCAAATTATTGATTATGAGTTTGCTTTATACAATGCATACCCAAACCCATTTAATCCAACAACAACTATTGAATATGAAGTTCCATTTTCAATGGATGTTGTATTAAATGTGTATGATATTTCAGGAAAATTAGTTAAAACATTAGTTAATGATATGAAAAATACTGGTAAACACTCAATTGTTTGGGACGGTACAACTCAATATGGAAATAGTGTTGCCAATGGAATGTATATATACAAATTAATTTCAAGTGAAAATATATCAATTTCTAATAAAATGATTTTATTGAAATAAATATTTATTTGCATTTGAATATTTGATATTTTACCTTTATATATACCGTGCGGGTATATTTTTATATATTGAATAAAAATTTTTAAAAAATAATACATAATAATAGATAAAAAGGAGATAACGTTGAAGAAAGCTATTATGTTAAGCGTAATAGGAATATTTTTTGTATCTTCTGTATTTGCTGTGTCAAATACTAAAGTAAGAAAAGATAGTCCTTTTATGAATCATGGTAAATATTTGGCACCTATTGAAAAGGCTCCAAGTATGGCTGACCCTAATACTGGGGTTAAAAATGATTTCAGTTTATCAACTAGAAATCCAAATGCTGTTTTAATCGACTCTTCATCTAATGGATATGGATTAGTTGTTTCTACAACTCGTCCTATTGATAATGATGGTGATTGGTGGACAGTAGCATACAGACAGTATGCAGGTATTGGTACTACACATGGTCAATTAGGTGCTGCGGCAACTGATGATATTATGGCTGTAGATGATTGGAATGTGTATACTAATGTTAATTCTAACGGTAACCCTGAATGGGGTGGTGGTGGAATTTGTGAAGATGGTACATGTGCTCAGGCTAGATATCCAAGTGCAGTAGCATCTGAAGAATATCCATATGCAATATGGAACGAATACACAGCTGAGAATAGTACATATGGTGGACGCCCATATTATACCTATGATGAGTTTGGTTGGGATGGAGACTCTTATGCGTATCCAATCAACATTGACTTAGAATGGTTTAATGATGCGAGAGACCAATGGGTAGGATCTGCACAATATTCATTTGATTCTGATATGGATATGGGTGTTATCAATGTTGCATATAACGATTGGACAAGAAATAATGTATACCTATTCCACACAGAAGTTGTTGAAGATGGTTTAGCTATTTTTGGTTCAGAGCAAAATCCACTTGATTTACCAGCTCACTTTGGTGATTCTGGTTACATCACTTCACCTCTAATGACTACTAATGATAGTGGTGATGGTGCTGTTGGTGTTATTGGTATTTTTGCTGGAAACGATGCAGCTAATGGAGCATGTGATGAAACACTTGCTCATTCTTGTAATCATGTTCCAATTTTTAAACTAACTGATGATTTTGGTTATACATTCTACGGTGATCCAGCAACTGATGGATATTACTTTATTCCTGATAATGTATTTGATGATATTTGGACAAACCAAATTCTTCCAAATACAGATGCTTATGGTGAAGATCCAAATGGTTGGGATGTTGATTATTGTATCAATTATGACATAAATGGTGACGGCTCTGTTGAAGATGACGCTAACTCACAAGATTATGATGGTGATGGTGTTATTGAAGAAATGGAAGAAGCTGGCGCTTACCAATTAGAAGATTGGTGGAGTTGGTATGATTGGGATATGAG
>CENP01239012.1_pt1 | contig 18693 bp, 13 predicted proteins | sample 361281 | NCBI WGS metagenome assembly CENP01 (sample SAMEA2591122, study PRJEB7988) | marine metagenome | biome: marine biome (ENVO:00000447); feature: deep chlorophyll maximum layer (ENVO:xxxxxxxx); material: saline water (ENVO:00002010), including plankton (ENVO:xxxxxxxx) | depth 70 m | reverse complement strand
GCTAGATCTTCCTTTAGGTTTCGTCTTTCTCCTTTTATTCATGTAGCAACTTTGTAGTAAAGTACTTCACAATTATATAATAATGTAGGACGTGAATATGGTTAGAATTTTTATTCATTTTTCTAATTTATTTCTATTATCTGCTTCCATTGTTTCTGCAACAAACTATTATGTTGCTACTTCCTATGGTGATGATAACAATAACGGGAACTCCCTAACTACACCTTATAAGACTATTGCTAAGGCTGCAAGTGTAATGTCTTCTGGTGATAAGTGCTACATTAGACAGGGGCGCTACCATGAGGCCATCAGCATTGATGACCTAGATGGATCATCGGGGTCTGCCATAGTATTTACAAATTATAATAATGAAAGAGTGGTATTAGATGGAACCACACCTATAACCTCTACCTGGACCCAAGTCGGATCGTCCAACATATGGAGGACCAAGTTGTCTGAAGATATTTGGCAACTATTTATCAATTGGGAAGAGCAGGTCATGGCACGTTGGCCCAATGCAAAATTCAGCGATGATACAATTTGGGACAATGATAATTACTGGGCAAAAGGTACGATCGACGATGATGAAAATGCATACTCGAATGGTACGATAATCGATGACCCATACACCAATTCAGCAGGGACTTCCATTAATCTTAATGCTACTGGGTTTGATCTCGATGAGACGAATAAGCAGGCCATTGCCATACTTAATCTTGGATCATTCAGAACCTGGTCTAGACTGGTAACTGGCCATTCAGGGAATACCTTCAACTATGCAACTGTTCCAAATTGGAAGACAAAACATCATTACTATTATCTCGAAGGTCGAAGAGAATTCCTAGATCAGGCTGGTGAGTGGTGGTATGATATCTACAACAATTCTGATTCGTTGTATTATTACGCTGAAAATGGTGTTGATCCAAACAGGTTAGATTTTAGAGGTAAGGTTCAATCTTATGCTTTTTCTATAACAGGTTCACAGTATGTACAGATTAAAAATCTAGAGTTCTTTGCTACAACTGTATACTTTTCCAATGGAGATAATTGTTTGGTATATGGATGTAACTTTATGTATCCAAGTTGTTCAAAACGAATGTTTAGAACAGTGGATACTGAACCGGAAATGACAAAATTTGCTTCAGGGAGCTCTGGAAGTGCCATAAGGAATTGTGCTTTTCGTAATACCGATGGAACTGCCCTTGAGATGTGGGGTGGGACAGATACTGTCGATAATTGCTACTTCAATAAGATCGATTACTCTGTAGCTGATAATAGTAGTATAATGCTGACAATACGCATGAATGGGACATCAAATGTATTTCGCAAAAACACAGTCCACAGGACTGGTGGCTCTGCCACCGTTATGGTTGGAGATGCTGGGCTGGTAGAATATAACAACCTATACGATACGGGCCATCTCCAGAGTGATGGCTCCATGATACAATTTATGGAAGGTCAACAGGATGGGGCTATCTGTAGGTATAACTGGCTCCACGATACAGAAAAATATGGAGCTAGGTTTGACCACAGTGGCACTGCAGATGGGACAAATGGTCTAATGCACCATAATCTAGCTTGGAATTGTGAAAGTGGTGGAATAATGGTTAAAGGTGATAATCATAAGATATACAATAATACGGTCTTGAATTCCGGAAGTAAGAATGACATCATTGTATTTCAGGTTAATAGTGGTGACCATGCCTCAACCATTGTAAAGAATAATGCAGCAGACAAGATAGCAAATCATAGGACTAATAATGTGGCCGTTGATTTTGGAACCTATACCAACAATTGGAATGGTTATGCTGAAAGTACGACCTTGAATAGTATACTAACAGATACCTCTAATAATAACTTTTCTCCTGGAATATCTTCTCCGCTGATAAATACTGGTACTACAATTAGTGGAATTACGGACCAATATACCAACAATGGTAGCGCACCTGACATCGGTGCATATGAAGATGGAAATTCGAACTGGACCGCTGGACACGACTGGAATTTAAATTCCACATTTGGGAATAGTTGGAAACCGATGCATGGAACTACCCTTAGTGGGAATTCTGGATTTAGGATGATGAGTAGTCCTGTATCTGGTGCTATCCTTAGTGACCTACTTGATGAACTCTGGTTACAGGGGATCACAGGAGGTGATGTTACTGATGGGAATGCAAATGTATGGATTCTAAACCTTGCTAGTCAAAGTTGGACAGCTGTATCAAATATTTCTAACCAATCTCTGACCGCAGGGCAGGGGTTCCTTATCTATGCATTCGATGATATAGACTTTGACGGCGACAGCGATCTTCCTGTAGATCTGTATGTCTCTGGAACTCATAATACCGGTAATATATCAATTAGTAGTATTCCTCAGAACAGTTATTATCTTGCTGGTAACCCGTATATCAAAACGATCGACTGGGATGATGTTTCAAAAACAAATCTATCATCTGTTGTATCTGTATGGGATGATGCGACAACTGATTGGAAAACATGGAATGGATCATCTGGCGACTTAACTAATGGTCTTATTGCTCCATTTCAAGGTTTCTGGGTCCAAGCAAGCGGTGGGGTAGGAAGCTTTACAATTCAAGAAAATGATATTTCAACGAGCACTGGTTCTTTTCTTGGAAGAACAATCAATCAAGAATTAGATGGTAGTTTGGTCTTAAGTTTTTCAGCAAATGATTATGAAGAGAAGATATATATCACCTTTGGCCCAGATGGGAATATTGAACATGACCTTGCAGATGCAAAAAAGTTATTACCTCTTCAGACAACGCCAAGAATCACCGCTATGACCGTCTCAAATGATGTCCCTTTTAAGATTAACAACCTCCCTATTGAGCATTCAGGTACCGTCTTGCTGCCTCTTGATATCTTATGTTTAGATTTTGATTCATCAGGTAATTTTATCACAGTTGATGGCAGTGTTATTTTAGGTTTTGACAATACTTATCTACCTATCCATATTTCTTACGCGATTCTAGATAATCAAACAGGAATTGAACTTGAGTTACAGAATTTAGATGGATTAAATATGTTCACTGAGTCAAAGGGTAGTATTGATCTAAGTTCGAGTGGACCAATAGGACCATATCCTATCATAGGAGAGCCAAGATATACGCTTTTGATCCACTACGGATCTCTTCTTGCGAACAAGAACGAATATTTACCAAATTCGTATGAATTGCATCAAAATTTCCCAAACCCATTCAATCCCTTTACAAAAATAAAGTATGACCTTGCAACTCTTTTAGATGTTAAGATAATGATTCATGACATAATGGGTAAGGAAGTCATCACTCTATTTAATGGTATTAAACCTGCAGGCTATCATGATTTAATATGGAATGGAATGAATAGTTTTGGTGAGGTGGTACCATCCGGCATGTATTTTTATTCAATTAGATCAAAAGAGTTCCATCTTTCAAAAAAAATGGTCTTTATGAAATAACATCAATTCTTATCTGATAATCCATTTAATTTTTATGGGGTATTGGTTTAATTTTTCATATGAAAAAATTAATCATTCTCTTTATCTGCTCTATAATAGTAGGACAAAACGATTACTCCCTAGAAGACATTAATCCAAACTCTGATCACTATGGAAGCAATGTTGGAACTTCATTTTTTGAAGGAAAAATCACTATAAATTATTTCGGCTATTTTAGCTGAGGAACCTGCACTGCCCGGTTCGGGCAATTAAATGATTTATATGATAGTTACAAGGAACAGGGCCTTCCAGTTGAATTAATAGGTATTGGTAAAGACACCCATATGTCATATTCTACCAATTGGACAGATAACAATAACTCCCCTGTTTGTGCTGAAGAGTCACCTTTTTTAACTTGGACCGATTGGGGTGCTTCGCAGCGAGATTTATTTGTTCTTGACCAGTCTGGAAATGTAGTCCTCGAACAAAATATAACCTCGGGTCTACCTAATAATTTACAAGAATTAATCATAGACTTATTGGTCCCTAGTGTATCACCCTGTGAATTGGGGACTATTTTTGTTAGTGAAGTAAATAATTCAGGAACATCAGAAAACTATATTGAACTTTACAATTCTGGGACTGCAGATTGCTCGCTTGAAGGATTTAGGCTTGGTAACTCTGGTGACCCCTTGAATTATACATTTGGCGCGGTTTTAATTCCAGCAACGAGTTTCTGGTTTGATTATCAAGGACAAGATAGTAGTTTTACTACAGAACTTGATTCTGCTGGAGATACCATCATCTTTTCTGACCCGAATAACAATATTTCATCCGTAATTCTTGAACCATCCCATGAACTGAATGGAGTGATGATGTCCCAGAGTTTTGATTCCAACGGGGTTGGTTGTTATACTGATGCAACTCCTGGGGATGCAAATGCGGCTTGTATAACGCTTAGTACTAATGAAGATCTCGTACTACCAAATAAGATTATTTTATATCAAAATTATCCTAATCCATTTAATCCAGTTACAACAATAAAATTTTCTCTGCTAGAAGATTCATATGTCAAATTTGACATATACGACCTTAGTGGTAATCTTATATTAAACTTAATTGAGGGTAGACTAACTGCGGGTATTAGTTCTATTGACTGGAATGGAGCCAATCATATTGGCCAAAAAGTCTCAACTGGTGTGTATATCTATAGATTAGAAATTGATGGTATCGCGCACAATAAAAAGATGATTTATTTGAAATAATAATATTATTGTATTTTAAAGCCTCTTCATCCATCGGGTTTTTTGTTTCATATATGATCAATATATTTGGTCATAAACTCAGAAGTAATTATCAAAATAGCATTTTAACTAGAATGGCATAAATGCTGTATTCAATCATTCACAATCTATCATTAATTACTCTCAAACTATTTTTCAATAAAGTTTCAATTTTAGACAAAGATAAGGTACCCAAAAACACTCCAGTTATCTTTGTAGCAAATCATCCAAACTTTTTCATGGATCCTCTGATAGTTGGTTCTTGTTGCCCAAGGATTCTTCATTTTTTTGCAAAAAGCACTATCTTTAATTCAAGTCTGAAAAAATACTTCCTTAGAAAACTGAATCTGATTCCCATTTTTAGAAAAATTGATGATGAGAAAAATATGGGTAACAACGCTAATAGCTTTATTAAGGGATACGAAATATTAGAGAATAATGGTGCTTTCCTAATTTTCCCAGAAGGTATTTCAATGGGCAGAAGAGTTTTGGAAAAATTAAAGACAGGAGCTGCAAGAATTGGCTTAGAGGCAGAAGATAGGAATGGCTTTAGTTTGAATACATGCATCATCCCAATTGGTATTAGTTATTCGGACCTAGTTCGTTTTCGGAGTGATGTAATGGTGCGTTTTGGAGAACCCATCTATTTGAGTGAATATGAGAACCTGTATGAATTGAATGCGAAAGATACTGTCAGAAAATTAACTGGAGAGATTGAGAGATCGTTAAATAGACTGACCAATTACATTCAGAATGATGAAATTGAGGATATTGTTGAGGGTTTGGAACTGATCTATAAAATGGAATTGATGACTGAATTGGGAATGGAACTTGATGATAAAAATGATGATTTTACTACGTCGAAGCTCTTAACGGATGCTGTACAATGGTACAATATACATGACCCTGCATTGATCTCTGAATTTAGAAAGAAACTCAATGAATACTTAGGCCTCCTTAGGCAGTTGGATATTCGAGATGAATTCCTTGACCCTGCAAGACAAGAAGTACGTAAGTGGGGTAAAACACGGACGATCATTTTTCTTGTCTTAGGTGCACCGTTATTTTTTTATGGGCTGATCACAAATTATTTACCTTATAAAATTCCACGATTATTAGTTAAAACAAACAACAAACATTTATCAGAGATGGCAAGTTGGAAGCTAATCTATGGATTTATTTTATTTGTGATTTATTATGCATTAGTCATAATGCTATTTTGGAAATTTTCTGCGAACATAACTTTATTGATCTTATTTATCATGAGTCTTATCCCATCAGGAAACTTCGCCCTGTTTTATAGTAAAAGTCTTATCAAATACAGGCAACATGTTAGATTTCTATCCATGTTTTATAGGAGGAGGTCAATTGTTTTTGATATTATTAAACAAAGAATAGAGCTACTAAAATTAATTGATGATTCAAAAAATAAATATATTGAGGATATGAGTTAAGTATTCCTTATTGCTATTTCAGATTTAAATAAGCCAAGAAGGTTATAGCGATATCAAATTGTTAAACTGACTGGGATTTTCCATTTCAGTTACATATATCACTAGATTATAAAAAATATATTCCTTTACTGCCATCTGGAATGACAGCATAGACATAGTTCAAATTATGCTGGTTTCTTGTTCTTTTATCAATTGCTAGATTATTCAATGATTTAAGCCATAATGGAGACAAAATGAAACAATATTTCACAGGATTTTTTACAGCAGTATGCCTGACATCTTGCATTTTTATTTTTATGGGTAGCAAGAATAGGAACCTAGGAGACATTACAGTTAATAGCATATCAATTCATCCTGGTAAACATGGAGGCGGTTATATCAAAACGTACAATGATGAAGGCAAACAGACATCATATCTAGGTACTGGTGAGGATGGAGTAGGTCTGATTGGTGTACATAATGCGGAAGGTGCTAAGGTAACTTATATAGGAGCAGGAGATTTTGGGTCAGGGTTTTTAAAGACCTATAATCAATTTGGAATAAGGACCTCTTATCTAGGAAGTGGTGGTCAAGGCGGTGGTATTTTACAGACATATAATTCTGATGGAAAACAGACCGCTTATGTGGGAACTGCAGAACATGGAGCAGGAGTCATTGGCGTACACAACGCCAATGGTAAACAAATAACATATATGGGTACAGGTCAACAGGGTGGTGGATTTTTTAGGACAAATAGTAGGAGTGGTTTAATGACCTCTTATCTAGGAGAGGGAAAAGACAGCAGAGGTGGTCATATTCAGACCTTTAATATGAATGGTGAAATGACCACATACCTTGGTACGTCCGTGCATAAAGCGGGGACTTTGGAGATAAATAATGAATACGGATTGAAAGTTGGATCTCTAGGTGCTTCATTTGATAGAGAAGTGTACAGAGGAGATGGAGTCATTACGCTCTATGATAATACGGGCGCGTTTGGATGGATGAGAGATGGGAAAACTTCGGATAATTTGGATGATTGACATTAAAGATCTCTTTTTATTTATTATTATATCTTATTGATTTTGAAAATATTTAGGATACAATTATGCACTATCGTTCGTGGTGTTATGATAATTGGCTTAATGTCGTCCACATTAATTGGTCAATCAAAGGTTGAGCTAAATATGCTTATAAGATCAGATGGAGTATGGTGTCTTCGAAATTCAACTAAGCCTTTTTCTGGTATTGCATATGTTTTATATGAGGATTCAAAAAAGAAAAAAGAGAGTAAATATTCTAAAGGTCAATTGCATGGAGCCCATAACGAATGGTGGGAAAATGGAAAAAAGAAGAAGTATGGTAGGTACAAGCAAGGAAAACGCCATGGGAGATGGGTTGAATATCATGAAAATGGAAAACTTCAGTTAGAAAACACTTTTAATAATGGGATAAAAGATGGACCCATACAAGAGTGGCATGCAAATGGCAGGATTCATTTAAAAGGAGAATATGACCAAGGTGAAAGGCTAGGGTCGTGGGAATATTGGGATGAACTTGGGCGATTAATTCAATTTGCATGCATTCAAACAAAATTAGGCGATATAATCATAGGTCTTCATGAAGATGATGCACCTATTCATGTTAAGAACTTTAAAGATCTAATTAGAACGGGTTATTATGACCAAACTATTTTTCATCGGGTCATACCTGATTTTATCATCCAAGGAGGAGATCCCAATAGCAGACTAACTAACCGTAAGATCCATGGTAAAGGTGGGGCCGCCTACTCTTATCATGGTATTGGAGATAAAAAAAAATCTTCTACATGGAAATTGCCTGCTGAATTCAATGATTTGCTTCATAAGAGAGGCACCGTCTCAATGGCTCGTGGACTTGATGAGGATAGTGCTGGGAGCCAGTTTTTTATATGCGTTAAAGACTCTCCGAATCTCGATAATAGATATACGATCTTTGGAACAGTATTGGCAGGAATGAATATTGTAGATAAGATAGTTATGGTACCTGCTGATTTTAGAGACAATCCCATTAACAGGATAGAAATGAATATTTCGATTTGCAATTAGTGGGTCATAGTAAGATATAACATTTTTGACCAGTGTCGCGATATGGTACGATATTAACTGTATCATAATGGGATATTAGAATAATAGGTCATCTCTGCATTAAGATTTTTATAGAAATATTATCCAACGTGGTATATTTATTGCTCAATTAGCGTGTATGAGTAAATCTTATTACTCCAAATTTACGCTACAAAAAAGAGGCGCTAACCTAGCTAATATTCATTATGTTTAGTTATGATAGGGATGAATGATATGGATTTTAATAAGCATATTTTGGATGCTGTATCAAGAATAAGCAACTTTGCAAGAGAGACAACTTTATCCCGATCAGAGTATTTTTCTAGAGAAATGAATGCTCAAGTTTATTTTAAATTGGAAAACCAGCAGGTTACTGGTTCATTCAAGGTCAGAGGTGCTTTAAATAAGATCCTTAGTTTGACAGAATCAGAGAAGCGGAGAGGGGTGTTGTCAGCCTCGACCGGCAATCATGGTGCCGCTGTGGCTCATGCCTCAAAAGAAGCAAATATTGAATGTAATATATATGTACCTAATGGATCTTCCGAAGCAAAAATATCAAACATCAGAATTCGAGGGGCAAAGATCAATGTTTTTGGTGATGACTGCATTGAGGCAGAAGAAAAAGCAAGAGAATTAGCTCAAATAAATGGGTTTACATATGTATCTCCGTACAATGATGTCCAAGTCATAGCCGGTCAGGGAACCTTGGGATTTGAAATCAAAAATCAGATCGATGCATTAGATGTGATCATAATATCCGTTGGAGGAGGTGGGTTGATGGCAGGTACAGCATCCTACTTGAGATCTAAATGGCCAAAAATAAGAATTGTTGGTTGCTCTCCTGAGAATTCTGCTGTCATGATTCATTCAATGGAAGCAGGAAAAATTTTAAATCTTGAGTCATTGCCTACTCTTAGTGATGGGACTGCTGGTGGTGTAGAAGAGAATTCTCTTACCTTCCCTTTATGTTGTGATCTTATTGATGAAACGGTGCTTGTTTCTGAGCAAGAAATAAAAGAGGCAATGGTCATCTATATGCAGAATGAACATCAGCTTATAGAAGGTGCCGCGGGAACTGCAATTGCAGCATTATTAAAAATAAAAAACCAATTAAAAGGTAAAAGAATTGGAGTTGTTATCTGTGGTGGCAATATAGCACTAGATATTTTGAGGGAGGTCATTAATTGATACTTTGAGATGAAAAAATTAATCATTACCATATCTATCATTACCTCTATATCATCAGAAGAAAAGAAATATTTACAATCACCATATAAAGATTCATTTAGGCAGGGCAAAGTTTCAAAGATTGGCGATAATCCTTTCCCAACCAATCCAATGAGTGATAGAGCTATTGGATACCTACTACAAGGCAAAGCTCAAACTGCTATTTCAAACTATGGAAACATTATCAACTGGGATGAACATCCTATGGGTATTTGGAATGGATATTCATATTTACCTTCTGTGGCTTTTTTAGCAGGGGTCCCTGGTCATGAATATTCGAGTAATTTTACTTGGAATAATCTCGAGAATATTATTGATCAAGATGGGCTCACGATGTATGGAGTATGGGAGTCTGGCGAGGCATATGATCGCTGGTTTAATAATGGAGACACTACTTTTGTAGGGATTCTTTTTGATGCAAATGAGGACGATGGTATTTGGCAGCCAGACAGTATAGCAAAAAAGAGTTCTAAAGAATCATTTGATTCTCCCTATCAATGGACTGTTGACCATGATCTAAGGAAGATCATTCTTACTTCACTTGGTGAGCTTGATCCGAACCGTTCCACTGCAAGGATTGGTTTTATTTATCCTTGGGCTCTTCGACCAAAATTAATTCGCAGAGAAGATCAGTTCGATTTCTATAATTATGGAGAGGATCTTGAAGAGTGGACGTCTGATGATGAATATATGTATTATGGTTTTAATGTGGCAGAATCATGGTTGTCAAGGATAGAGAGCTCTCCTAATGGTGAGTGGCATGCTTCTACAATGGCACGTGTTAACACACACAATACAAAGGTAAAGAATGGTGACGTATTTGGGAATACTTATGTGACAGATCCTGGTGACACATACCCACTTTTGGCACATAGTGCTTTTTCTGATACTTGGCCTGAACGCTACAACAGCAATACGGGGACAAGTGAATCCTTTTGGCCAGGCTGGTGGTCACAAGATTATAACATTAATCTTCCAGGTTGTTCTCAATCAAGAAAAGATCCTGATTGCTGGGAAGAGGTGGAAGGCAGATTCATATCTGACATGGAAGTATACATGGAATTTGATGATCGTTGGGCTCATCGTGGGAACTCGGTCAATACCAATAATGATTATGAGCAAACAGGTTATCCGATGGGACTTCGAGTCATGGCAGAGGCCCATTCATATGGTGTATCTTATGCAGAGGATATACTATTTGTAACTGTCAAAGTCAGAAATGAGAGCGGAGATTGGTGCGCTGAAGATGAGAATGGAGAGCCAATATATGATGAATTTGGAGATCAAAAATGTGGTGAGGGAATGGTTTTACCCGATGGTACTAAACTAAATCATGGAAAAGGTTTTAATTACCAAGGCACCTCATTAGGGTTTTATTTTGATGCAGATGTGTTGGTTGGAGATGAGGCTGGTTACAATGCCTCTTATCATACAAATGATGATGATTTTATGAAGTATTACTGGGAGATCTTTGAACTAAATAACGAGAGAATGCTCATATCCATGGCCATGGTTGGAGATTATGATGGTTTTAGTGGCACGGCAGGATATGCCATGAATGGAGAAGGGGCAGTAGGGAATGATTTTGGATTAGTTGCAACCCAGCTCCTTGATTCACCTAAGGCTACTGACCCCGTAGATCTTGATCAAGATGGTTCCATAGATATTTTCCCAGGAGAACCATTGAAAATGACTGATTGGCATTGGTTTGACTGGTATAGTAGGCCAGGTGTACCACAGATGGAGAGCAATAGCAGTAGTTGCTATACTGGTTCTGAAGGATGTCCACAAGCGAGAAATAAAGAGGAAATCATGTACAAGATTATGGCAGGTGATACTACAAATCTAAGTGATAATGAAAAGCAGTGGCATTTTCATACCCAAAACCCTGGTACTGACCTGGGGTCTGAACTAAATCCTCATTTTGATTCCCTTGAAGGGCTTCTTGAGGAGACCGCATTCTTACGTGACCCAGAAGGTCTTGATTGCTCAATATTCTTGAGTTGTGGCCCTTTTGATCTTCCTGTCGGGCGTGAGGTTCCATTTTCCTTTTGTATCATATTTGGTCAAAATGAGGAAGACTTGATCAATAATGCACGCTTCGCACAGGTGATGTATAATTCAAAATATCAAGGATTTACACCACCGGCTAGACCTTCCATATATGCAGAAACGGATACAGGATCTGTGAATATATATTGGGATGATGTTGCAGAGAGTACTACCGATGTTTTGACTGGCTATTCAGACTTTGAAGGATACAAGATATATAAAAGTCTAGATGGAGGCTCAACCTGGGGATCTGCCTCAGACCGCATATATGATACGAATGGACTCTTTGTGGGTTGGAGACCTTATAAGCAATTTGATCTTTCTGCTGATGAGGACTCGTTGCACTGCATTTACTCAAATGAATATGATTGCCCTCGTGACCAGCGTAGGAACCATGGTATAAGTGGCCCAGACCCTTATTCCCCTTGGTTTAATTTGGGTGATGATACAGGAATGGACATGATAAGATTGGATCCGTCCGAGTGGAAAGAAAAAGCTGGATTGACCTACAAATATTTATTTATTGATAATGATGTAATTGACGGAATAGAGTATACTTATTCAATTGTCGCATATGACATGGGTGTAGAGCCAACCTATGTGACAAAATATATTGCATTGGAAAATGGACAGTTTGAAACAGTCGTAGACACTAATTTTTCAAATCCAAATGAATGGGCTAATCCTGAAGGATATGCTTCCATTGAGAACTCTAAAGGAACAACAATACTTGATAGAAATTTTACGCAAGTCTATCCTGGAATTCAGCCTCAAAAGCATCTTGAAAATGTTCAGGTTGTTCCTAATCCATATTTTTCTAGATCGAGGTTTAAAGAATCAGAGTTTGAGAGAAAGATACGTTTCACCAATCTCCCTAGTAAATGTAAGATCAGTATTTTTACCATATCTGGAGAATTGATCTATCAATTAGAGCACGATGATGAATTTTCAGGAAATATCTGGTGGGACATGCGAACGGTTAATAATCAAGAAGCTGCTCCAGGACTATACCTATATCATGTTGAAAATCAAACAGCTAGCAATGAAAAAATTGGTAAGTTTGCAATTATTAGATAAAGGTTTTGATTAAGCATGGGTATTCCGAGATTTCATTTAGCTTTTCCAGTACATGACCTAAAGATGGCAAGGACCTTTTATGTTGACGTTTTAGGATGTGGTACTGGTAGGTATTCAGATAAATGGATTGACTTTGATCTTTATGGTCACCAAATCGTTGCGCATTTAGCTCCTGAAGATTGTAGACAAAGAAATAAAAATGAGGTAGACGGAGACCAAGTACCCTCAAGTCATTTTGGTGTTATATTGTTGTGGGAAAAGTGGAAAGAGTTAAGCCAAATTATAATAAAAAAGGAGATTGAATTCTTGATAAAACCTAAAGTTCGATTCAAGGACAGTAGTGGAGAGCAGGAAACCTTTTTCATTTCTGACCCAAGTGGCAATGTTCTAGAGTTTAAAACATTTAGAAACGATGATGATATTTTTAAGAATTTTAACTGATTATGGCAAAAATAGATTTTCTACCAGATAATAAGATTTATGAATCGGAGTCAGGTGAGACAATACTCCAGACTGCTGCAAGGAATGGCATACCTCATGTAAGTGCTTGTGGAGGAGAGGGAAATTGTACAACTTGTAGATTACTGGTTCTAGAAGGAATTGAAAACTGTTCTCCTGAGACTGATGCAGAATTATCTTTAAAAGAAAAGGCTCACACAACTGAAGAATTTAGATTAGCATGCCAGACCACTATCAATGATGATGTCGTTGTCCGTAGATTGGTTCTTAATAAGGATGATATTGAATCGGTATCTGAAAAAGGAGTCTCGGGTAGGTTAGGTGAAACAAAGCAGATCGCAATATTATTTAGTGATATCAGAGGATTCACACCTTTTTCTGAAAAACTAACTCCATATGATGTGGTCTTTATATTAAATAGATACTTTAGTAGGATGGTAAAGGCTGTTGAAGATAACCAAGGGACAGTCGATAACTATATTGGAGATGGAATGGTTGCAATCTTTGGTCTACACAATGAGGAGAACCCTGCAAAATATGCGGTGAGAAGTGCTCTCGAAATGTGCTCAGAGATGGATGACATGAAACCTTACCTTAAAACAATGTACGGACAAGACTTTGATATTGGAGTAGGTATCCATTGGGGCCATGCTGTGGTAGGAGATATTGGTGCAGGTAAATCGAAGCGTTTGACAGCCATTGGAGATGCAATGAACTTTGCGAGCCGCGTTGAATCTGCAAATAAACAGTTTCAGTCTCGTGTCCTAATATCTGAAGAAACCCACGATGAGATCAAAGATTCTTTGGTTATAAAAGATTTCATGCGAACCAATCTTCCAGGGATTGAAGGGCGAGTAACACTATATGAGATAGAAGATATTAACTTTTCATCTGAAGAAGAAAAAGAAAATGAGAAAATTGAAGACAATGTCCTGTGGAGTAAATGCGCTGAAATAGACACTTTTGAAGAAGAAGAACAACAAGTATTCAAGATAAAACGAGAAGATATTCTTGTTGTTAAGATAGACGATAATTTTTTTGCTCTAAATGATAAATGTCCGCATGCTTACCTGAGTTTGCAAGGTAGTGATATTGATATGAAAAATGAGACAATAGCCTGCCGTTGGCATAAAAGTTCATTTTGTTATAAAACAGGAGAGGTGAAAGAGTGGATGAAAATAAGTAATTTTCAAAAAATGCTTGGTAAAATAGGGTTAAATGCAGAAGCGCAAGAGATCTCGCAAATGGAAAAGATTCCTGTGGATGTATACAAGACCAAAATACAGGATGGCTTTGTATGGGTTGGAGTTAATCAAGGTTTAGAATAATTAAGTTGAGGACTATAAAATGAATGAAAATAATATTGAATGGACAAAATTAGCAGAGACAATCAGTTTTGAAAAAGAACCAGAACAATTACATAAGGTCAAACGCGATGACATATTCATCGTTAAGGATGAAGATGGATATCATGCTATAAATAATCGCTGTCCGCATTTAGGATTGGCATTGAATGTTGGAGGCTGCAATAAAAAAGACAAGACCGTCCACTGCAAATTCCATTCTAGTGATTTTTCATATGATACAGGCGAAGTAAAAGCATGGTTGAATATAAAAGGATTCGAAAAATTCATGATCTGGTTGTTTTCAAAGTTTGATGCTGATGCAAAAAAGATGATGACCATGGAGCCAAAACCTGTAGAAACTTTTCCCACTAAAATTGCAGATGACCATGTCTGGATTGGTATAGACCAGAGCAATTAATAGGGAAAGTAGTTTTAAATTCAAAATTTGAATCAAAGATCAATACTCTTTGTATCTCTTCTGTTCTCTTCCATCTGTTTTTCCCAGAACAGGTGGTATGAGGGAAATCTTAAAGGCCTAGAGAACCTTTCTTTTGATCTAAATATAAAGGGGATTGATGATGGAGTATGGGAAAAAAGGCTATTCAGCTTTATTGAGCTAAGACTTTTAGAGCATGGAATAGAATTTGTTGAAGATCAGATGCCTCGAATGGTAATAGATGTGAGTATATTGGATTCAAGAGTTGAAAAGACATCCTCATTCCTTGTTATGTTCAGTGTATATAATTATGGGATATCTGAAGAAGATTATTATCGTTCCATGGCTGATACCTTGATCACAAAAAAACTAATGACGAGTAAGGTCTTTTCTCAAGAGGTCATTGGTCAAACAAACTCTGACAAGATACACAGAGATGTTGAAAAAAGTATCAATAAAATCTTGTCAGTTTATTTTGATCAATGGTATCGAGACAATCCTCTAAAACAATTTTAAGAAATGAAGATCGATAACGTCGTTCTTTGACATTTTCATTCTCTGACGTAACTTTCAGGGAAAGGCATAAAACAAACCTTTCATGACAAAGATGTCAGTGATCCGAGGAATAATCATATTACATCTTGTGAGTTTCTGCTTTTCATCAGAGACCACAAAAACCGTTTCCATGAAAACAGGTAATCAATTAGCTGTTCTCAGGTTCGAAGGCTGGTCTATATCCGATCCTCTTACAGATTTTTTGACAGAAGAATTAAGAGAGACAATACGTGAATTAGACATCTTTCAGGTTCAAGATCAAGGCCTTACCAATGAAATCAGTATCTTCTATCCAAGGACTAAAGATTATTGGGCCTGCTGGAGCTTAGAGTGTGCCATTGATCTAGGAAAAAGATTAAATGTGAATTATATCATTGCAGGTAACATTCAGAAAAAAGACCAGAATGAATTTTTGATCAATGGACGCCTCTTTTCTGTTGATATGGAGACCATGCTCAATGAATTCTCTATGAACAGCAGTGGAATTACTGATAGCCTGCTAATTGAAATGAAAAAGATGGCTTACAATGTAAGTGGTCTTCCTATTCCTGATACATTGTCTGTTGGCAGTGACACCTCTGAAATAGCAATAGCTGAAGATATTGGTCGCGAGAGAGATTGGTTTAAGCTTCCACCAATACCAACAAAGATCAAGGCTCTCATGATGTCTACTGCGATTCCAGGAAGTGGACAAATCTGGGTTCAAAGAAAATATCCAGGCTACGGATTTATGGGCACAGAAGCGACACTAGGATTAGCTGCTTTAATATCATACTATAACTATAATAAGGCATGGGGAGGATTTGAGGCGAATTATAATTCATACCAAAACGGGACAGACCCACATAATCTGCAAGATCTACGACCTAAGGTCATTCAATATGCTAGGGACTCTCGTAGATATAATTCATTTATGAAGAGCATTCGTGGTGTTGCAGCATCCATATGGATTGTGAACATGGTACATGCCTATCTTGTTGCACCAAGTGATGATTACTTTGATGGAGAATATTTTTTTGATCTAGAGTACAACCCTGATGTCAATCAATTACAGTTTAATTTCAACTTTTAAGTTCTTAAAGGTCCTTCGTTTTTTAATTATAATTGTCGTCATTTCGTGCGAGAATCCAGACTATAATTTAAATAATCCGTTTGACCCCAATAATATGGATTTAGATCCTCCTGCATTATTCTTTCATCCTTTTATTTTGGATGCAAGCTTTGGTGAAACAATTGAAGTCGAGTTATATGGATACCAACTTGATTCTTCTGCAGCAGCACATTTTGACATAAGATATGATTGGGGTAGTTTGGAATATGTATCAGTTATTCCAGGACCTTTTTTTGAAGGAATCAATAGTCCAATAGAAATCACTGTACACGAACAAGGCGTTCTTAATTTATTTATGTATTACCTACCAGATATAAACTCCAATCAGAGTATAGATGGGACATGGTCTATAGCAACAATTTATTTTTCTACTATTTCTAGAGGTGAGTCTGAACTTTTATATGGGCCAAATACAACAATTAGGGATGCATCAAATAATATTCTGCCTATAAATGATTATGGAAAAGGTTATATCAATGTGGAATAGGCCTTATATAAATGTTCTAATATTTTTGGCGACAACTCAATTATTGGCCCAGGACTCAAGAGAGTGTGTGGACTCTGTAATTACTAGCCTACCATTCTTTCATGAAGGTGTTTTAGAAGCTGATATGGGAGATGATTGGGACTTTCAAGGTTTACCTGATACTGTTGATTTTGCGTATGAAATAACTTTGAATGAAAGTCGTAATATTTTTGTAGATACGTGCGATCCTTTAACAGATTTTGATACTATTTTAGGTATTTTTGATGAATGTGGTAATCCAATTTCTATCATAGAATCTGATGATGGGGCAGATGAATTTTGCCCTGAAGCAGGTATAAGTCCACCAAACTGGGCAAGTATAATTGAAAATGTTTATTTAGAAGCAGGAACTTACTATATTGTCATATCTGGATATAATTCGACAACTCCTTTGGGTAACTATAAGATAGCAATTGGATTATTACCTGAGATCATAGATTCAGATATTGCACCTGATGATAGTTACGTTGACATCTACTTTAGTGAAGGTGTTTATTCAACGCCAACAGCTTTTGGAGCAGTTGAAATATCTGATTTTGCAATTTCAATTGACGGTGGTACGGCTACGGATGTGAGCATACAGTATTTATCAAACAGTTCTGGGAATGCCTTAGTAGGCGGTGAAGATTTAATACGTATTTACATCAATATAATGGGAGAATCTTCTGGAGATGAGCAAATAACCATTCATGCTGAAACAGATGCTTCAATTTTTAACTCTTTTGGGATTGGTGTACTAACAAGTGCAACCATTACTCAAAAGCTTTCAGATCAGATTGCTCCTTTAATTCAACAAACAATTCCAGCAGATGGGGAAGTTAGTGTACCTATAATTTCAAACATGGAAATTCAATTTTCAGAGCCAGTTGTAAACGGAACTGGCGATGAGATTAATGATTCTAATGCATCAAACTCTATTGAAATAGTCGATATTGCTACTGGAGGAACTATTCCGTTTTCAACAACTGTAATTAGTAATCAAACCTTTATAATAGATCCGGATACAACTCTGCCAGAATTTGCATTCATCGAAGTTAACTTTTTCAATTTACAAGATCTTTCAGGAAATAATTTGGCTAATTCTACAGTTGGATTCCAGACTGCAGATGAAACTGCTCCTTTAATCGAGGGAAGTGGTTTGGCCAATACAAATCAATATTGCTATATAGACTTTGACGAGGGTGTTTATTCAAATGAAAATGGGTCTGGGGGGATTACTATAGATGATTTGTATTATCAATTCAATTCGTATAGTGGAAATTGTGACTCAATAAAAATATTAGAAATCGTTAATTATACTGGCTCAATATTGTCTGGTGGGGAAACATTAATATATGTCTACGTGCAATTATTTGGTTCCCCATCAGGTTCAGAAACTATCTTTTTCAAACCTGTTGATGGTGCATCTATTTTTGACCAGTTTGGTAATCCAATGCACCCATCAAATGAAACAAATGTAATGACATTTAATGCATCTGCAAGAATTGACTCATTATTTATAGCGGACAGTAATGAATATTTAGATGTTATTTTTTCAAATGGAATTTATGGTGATACTGACCAAATCAATGAAGTAGAGATCAATGATTTTCAATTTATTTTAAATCCAAATAATGGAAGTGCTACAAATTTTCAGATATTGAG
>CENP01059162.1_pt1 | contig 18711 bp, 17 predicted proteins | sample 361281 | NCBI WGS metagenome assembly CENP01 (sample SAMEA2591122, study PRJEB7988) | marine metagenome | biome: marine biome (ENVO:00000447); feature: deep chlorophyll maximum layer (ENVO:xxxxxxxx); material: saline water (ENVO:00002010), including plankton (ENVO:xxxxxxxx) | depth 70 m | reverse complement strand
CTTTTCATAATTTCAATTAATTTAGATCATTATAAACATTTTCATACTTAGGAACAATTTTATGTATATCAAAATCCTCGGCTCTTTTTCTTGCATTCATTTTAAATGTCTCGTGAAGGTTTTTATCTGAAAGTATGTCAATTGCATCATTGGTCATTTTTTTAATATCACCAACATCACTAAGTCTTCCAGAAAAATTATTTATGTTTACTTCAGGAATACCACCAGTATTACTTGAAATAACAGGAACTTTCGCTGCCATTGCTTCTAAAGCTGATAAACCAAAACTTTCTATTTCTGAGGGAAGTAGAAATAAATCAGTGAATGAAAGTATTTTATTTGTCTCATTGCTTTTACCAAAGAAGATAACCTTGTCCTTTATTCCTAATCTATTTGCTTTTTTTTCTGCCTTATTTTTTTCTGGACCATCACCAATCATAAGTAATTTTGCAGGGATTTCCTTTTGAATACCGTCAAAAACATCAATTACATCTATAATTCTTTTAACCTTTCTAAAATTACTTACATGTGTGATAATTTTGTGATTATTGTTAAGCAAATTTGTTTTTGAAGTAGTTGAGTTATATTTTTCAAGATTTACAAAGTTTGGTATCACTTCAATATCTTTTTTTATTTCAAATAATGACAAAGTATCTTTTTTAAGGCTTTCTGAAACTGCGGTAACGTAATCAGAGTTATTAATACTGAATTCTACAGCTGTTTTGTATGATGGGTTGCTTCCAACCAGGGTTATATCGGTACCGTGTAGTGTTGTTACAACAGGTATTTTAATTCCTATTGAATCAAGCATTTGTTTTGCCATTAATGCTGCATATGCGTGCGGAATTGCATAATGAACATGAAGTATATTTATGTTATATTTTTTTACAATCCCGACTAATCTTGATGATAATGCGAGTTCATAAGGTGGATAATGAAATAATGGATAATTTGGAACTTCAACTTCATGAAAATGAACTTTATTACTAAATAGTTCTAATTTGACTGGTTGATTATAGGTGATAAAATGGATTTCATATCCTTTTCTAGATAATTCAATTCCTAATTCGGTCGCTAATACACCACTTCCTCCAAATGTTGGATAACATACTATTCCTATAATCATAGTCTATTTTATAATTGAGTTATAAATAACTTCTTGAATTTTACTTCTTATATCTTCTTTTACAAGTTTAGATTTACCTGCTGCTTCACCACTTGGATAAGATCTATTTGATAAGAAGACGTATATAATATCTAAATCAGGATCAGCCCATGCAAATGTTCCTGTCCATCCAGAGTGACCAAAACTATTCATGGAGACACAACCACATGTTGGACCTTCATTCTCTAGCTGAGGTTTGTCAAAACCAACTCCCCTTCTGTTATCTTCACCACAATAATAACAATTATTAAATAAATTAATTGTTTTAGATTTTAAAATTTGCTGATTAGCATAATTTCCATCTTGAAGATACATTTGCATCACTTTAGCCACATTAATCGCATTGCCAAATAATCCAGCATGAGATGAAATGCCACCAAACATTGCGGCTGCCATATCATGTACGTATCCATTTATTTCCTTATATCTAAAATACTCGTCAATTTCTGTTGGGGCTACATTATAAGTTGAATATTTTAAAAAAGGATTATATGTTAGATTAATACCTAGCTTTTTAAACATTAGTTCATCAATTATCTCCTCTAAATTTTTATTGTAATAATCCTCTATATATTCTTGTATTATCAGAAATGATAAATCACTGTATTTATATTTAGTTTTAAGTAAATCACTTTCTTTAATTATGTTTCTAATGGTATCCTTATAGTCAGCTCTTAAAAATAAATCAGGAGCAACCTTTAAACTATTAATTTTATTTCTTTTAAAACTGTAATATTTAGATGATGGTTTATTTTCTTCATCTAAAGTCATTTTATAAAAAGGAATCCAAGCCTGTAGACCAGCATGACCTGATAATAATTCTTTTATTGAAATATCAGATTTATTAGAGCCTTTATATCTCGGTATTATATTTTTTAACTTCGTTTCTAAATCTATAACCTTTTGATCGAAAAGACTCATTACTATTGGAGTGGTTACCAAAATCTTGGTTAGAGATGCTAAGTCATATATTGTTTCTGAATTTGTTTCTAAAGTCTCTTTATATCTAAGTTTTCCAAAAGATTTTTCATAAATGACCTTTGAATTCTTAGCAACTAAAATTTGAGCTCCTGGTGTCATTTCATTTTCAATTGCGTAGCTAATTATAGAATCAATTTCAGAAAGCTTATTTCTATCGATACCAACATGTTCAGGTGTATCAAAACTTAAAATATTTATATCTTCTGAAAGAAGTCCATTACCTTCTTGGTACTTTTCGTTGATACTAACTGGTAATGCACCTTTAATTTCTTTTGCACCAAAAACTTGTTGTGCTGTAGTTTTTTGAAATTGAGGATTATTTTGAAAACTTATTATAATTGAATTATATGATTCAATACTAATTTGTGACAAGTTGTATGGGTTTGTGAAAGAAACTAATATCTTATTTTCATGTTTCTCAAGTAATTCAATTAATTCTAGTTCATGGGAAGTAAACTTTTTATTCATATTTTCCCATGGAGTATTAGATTTCATGTGAAAACTCACAATTAATGTTTCATTCTCACTTATAAGAGAGATTAAATCTAAATTGTTAATATCTGAAGCATTTACTGACTTAATATTTTTGTATTTATTCAAATATTCATTGAATATTATCCCATTGTCATTACCAAATTGTAGGTTTATAATGTTATTGCTATCTAGCTTAAGAGGGATAATTTCATCCTTATTTTTAATAAGTACTGGAATATTTTCTATTGATTTATTAATCAAATTATCTACAGAGATATTATTAAGATCCTTTATGAGATTTTTAGTTTCTATTGGCTCATAATTATGTAAACCAACCTTGTATTTTGCCTTTAATATCTTTTTTACTGATTTCGAAAGCCTTTCTTCACTTATTTCCCCCTTCTTGTATGATTTTTTTATTTCCTTGATACCCTTTGAAATATTTGATGACATTAACAGAATATCATTTCCTGCTAAAAATGCTAAAAGGTCAACATTTTTTTTTGAATATTCAGAAACGCCTTTCATTTCTAAAGCATCTGTTATTACTAACCCTTTAAAATCAAGTTCATCTATTAGTATATTCTCAACGATATTTTTTGATAATGTTGAAGGAAGCATTTTTTCTTTTTCTAAAGATGGGACATTCAAATGTGCAATCATCACTGATGATAATCCATTTTCGATTAATTTTTTAAAAGGATACAGTTCTACTTCTTTTATCCTTTTTTTATCAAAACTTATTGTGGGTAAAGTTAAATGAGAGTCTTTGAATGTGTCTCCGTGTCCTGGAAAGTGTTTTGCAGTAGCTAAAATATTTTTTGACTGTAATCCCTTTGTGAAATTAATTCCTTTATCAGAGACGTTAATTTTACTTTCACCAAAAGATCTATTTCCAATAATTGGATTTTTGGAGTTAGTATTAATATCAATGACAGGTGCAAAATTCATATGAATACCTAATCTATTAAATTGGTATCCAATAGCAGAACCTATATCTTCCAACAATGAATCATCGGTTACAGCACCTAAACTCATATTCCAAGGAAATTTTGGAACAGAATCTAGCCTCATACCTATACCCCATTCAGCATCCATGCTTATCAGTAATGGCGTTGAAGATAAATTTTGAAATTTATTTGTGAGATGTGCTTGAGTTGATGGGTGACCGGTTGAAAAAATTAAACCTCCTATTTTAAAATTCTTAATATCACTAATTATCTTTTCAGAATTATTAGTTTTATTTCCAGTGGCCTGAACAAAAAACAACTGTCCTATCTTTTCATCAATAGAAAGTTTATTATAAATTGAATCTACCCATTTATTTTGTGATTCTAAATCTTTAGATGCAAGCGGGTCAATAGATTGTGATTGCTGATTTTGAAAATATAATAAAATGATAAAAACTTTTAATACCTTTTTCATATTAAGAATCTATTATGCCAACTATTTCTGATATCAACTTTCCAATTATTTTCCAATTCATTAATGTTATTAATCAAATTATTATAAACGACTAATTTTTCATCTGATTTAAGCTTTTTACAAAGGATTTTAAAGTCATTCAAATGAAGAGTGTGTATTTCCCCGTTTTTAATAAATTTCACATGAAATTTATCAAGTAATTGTAGATCATGTGTATTTTCTAGTTCTTTTACAAAGTTCACGAGCAAATCAATTGAACATCCAGAAACCAAATTATTTTCATCTACAGCGATAATAATAAAAGTGTTACTTATTATTTCAAATGATGATTTTACATTATTTTGGTGTGATTTCCATTCACTAAGAAATAGTGTTAACTTTTCTTTTATAGTTTCAACTAAATAATCATCAATTAAGGTTACTGATTGAAAAACCCATACTCTTGAATTTTTATTTAATGATTTGAAATCAACTAACATTTTATAAATCTTTTGCCCTAACAATAAGTTCTGCAATATCTAATACTTCAACCTGTTTTTCTTTTTCAAACGATTTTGTACCGTCTGTTAGCATTGTATTACAAAAAGGACAACCAGTAGCAACTATTTTAGAGGAATTTTCCTTAATTTCTTCTGCTCTCTCCAAATTAATTTCAGTTTTTCCTTTTTCTGATTCTTTAAACATTTGAGCACCACCAGCTCCACAACACAATGCTTTAGATTTACACCTTTTAAGTTCAGCTAGTTCCGCATCAATTTTCTTGATAAGATTTCTTGGGGCATTATATTCATTATTAGCCCTTCCTAAAAAACAGGGATCATGATATGTAATCTTTTTACCCTTGTAAGAACCACCTTCAATTGTAAATCTACCTTCTTCCAACAGTTTATTAATAAATTGGGTGTGATGATAAACTTTATAATTTCCCCCCAAATCAGGGTATTCATTTTTTAATGTGTTAAAACAATGTGGACATGTGGTAACAATTGTCTTTATTTCAAAAGAATTTAGAACTTCTATATTGGTCATAGCTTGCATCTGAAAAAGAAATTCATTTCCGGCTCTTTTAGCAGGGTCACCAGTACAAGATTCATCCTTTCCTAAAACTCCAAAACTAATATTTGCAGAGTTTAAGATTTTAACGAAAGCTTTAGTTATTCTTTTAGCCCGATCATCAAAACTTCCTGCACATCCAACCCAAAATAAAATTTCAGGGGAAATGCCTTCTCTTTGAAATTCTTCAATTGTTTTTATTTTAAGATCGCTCATCATTAAAAACTTCTATAGTAACTTCTTTTCTAACTAAATCTCCAAATGTACCATTATATCTGGTAGCTTTTACTAAATGGTTGTCGATCCAGTGATAATTTCCACCCCTTGGTTTGCCCATAAGCAATGAGTGATACTTAAATCCATGTTTATTTAACCATTTTTTTGTTACCTCCCGATGCTCTTCAACTCTGGAAGTAAAGAAACAAATCATATGACCTTCATCGTACCATCTATTACATGTTTTAAGTGCATCATCAAATGGCAAACATGTCTCCATTCTTTCAGGCTCTTCATTTGGAACATCCTCTGTTATCGTCCCATCAATATCAATTAAATAGTTTTTGACACCGTCAGGAAGAACAGGGCTTATTTTTTTTCCAGATTCTACTTTTTCGTTTAAAATTTTATCCATTTCGTTTCTATCCATAATTATTTATTCATTCCAATTTAATCTATCTTGTTGATTGTATGGCCAAGGTGCTCCATTATTCTCTATATTACTCATCATATTATTCAATTCACTTGGGGCCAAAGAATCTTCCATTACCAAATTTCTTCTCATGTCCATTATAATCGAAAGAGGATTGATACTTATCGGACACTCTTCAACACATGCATTACATGATGTACATGCCCATAATTCCTCCTCAGAAATATAATAACCTAACAGCTTTTTATTGTCATTAATATATTTTCCGTTTGTATCAATATTGTTACCAACTTCTTCAATTCTATCTCTAGTATCCATCATAATTTTTCTTGGAGATAATTTTTTTCCTGTTATATTTGCTGGACACACACTTGTACATCTACCACATTCAGTACATGAATATGCATTTAATAACTGCAGCCAAGAAAGTTCCATTACATCTGAGGCACCAAAATTTATATCATCATTAATACCAGATTCACTTGACTTACCCATCATAATATTTACTTCATTAGTAACCGATTTCATGTTATTTAACTTACCCATATCTGATAATGAAGCAAAATAGGTGTTTGGAAAAGCTAGAATTATATGTAAGTGTTTTGAATAATATAAATAATTAAGAAAAATAAAAATACCGATAATGTGTGACCACCAGAAAGACCTCTCGAAAAGATGTAATGTCTCTTCAGAATAACCACTAAAATAAGGGTAAATATAACCGCTAATCACATTTCCATTATTCATGTTTTGAAATTCTAAATCTGTTGCATTCATCAATAGAAATAAACTCATCAATATGATTTCAAAATATAAAATTAAATCAGCATCAAGTTTGGGCCATCCCATCATTTTTGTTTCAGAAAATCTCTTTATTCTAATAATATTTCTTCTTGACCAAAAAGCAATAACAGCAATCAAGACAAGGACTGCAAAAACTTCAAATGAACCAATTAGAAAACCGTAAAATCCTCCCGTTGATGAAAATACTCTGTGAGTACCGAATATGCCATCAATCAAGATCTCAATCAGTTCAATATTTATAATTATAAATCCTAAATAAACTATCAAGTGAAGTATTCCTGGAATTGGTCTAGTAACCATTTTTGATTGACCCAAAGCAATTCTCAGCATATTACTAATTCTTTCAGGTTTGTTAGTTATAGGATCCGTTTGTCCTTTTCCTAGATTTATGTTTCTCTTAAGTCTAATAACATTTCTACTAAAGAAACCTAAGGAGACAACCAATATTATGACAAAAATTATGTTAGGTATAAATTCCAATTATTTATTTTTTTTTCCAAAAACAGAGAAATTAATATATCTGTTTGGATTGAGCTTAATATCTTCAATTAATCGATTTAATTGATTTGTAGCATTTTCAAGATTATCATATATCGATTTGTCATTAATTAATTTACCAGCGGTGCCTTCTGAGTTCTTTAAACTTGTAGTAATTGAATTTAAATTATTTACAAGTGAATTCAAGTTTATTGTTATAGAGTTAATGTCATCTGTATTGAGGGAATCTGTTATGCTTTTTATATTGTTACTTGCAGATCTGAAATCTGCAAGACTATTTGTTAAATTTTCCGAATTATTAGCAATTAACTTAGAAATTTCATCCGATGTTTCTGAAAGACTGCTGGTTAAATTTGAAAAATCTTCAATACTAGATTTTAGTTCATTTTTTGTTTCATCATCAAAAAGAGTGTTTATATTTAGTAATACAATTTCAGCGTTTTTCATTACTGCCTCAATCTGTAATTGAACTTGTGGTAATATTTGATTTACCAACTCTGTAAGTCCTGGTTTTATTACACCTTTTAAATAATCACCATAGATTGCTATTGTTGAGTCATTATCATAATCAGGAATTATAGCAATAGCTTTTCCTCCAATTAAACCAGTCTCATATAACTCAGCTAAACTTGTTTTAGGAAAAATAACATCATTGTCTATTACTATATCTACGAGCAGTTCACGTGTATTTTTTGAATTAAAATTAATTTTCTGAACCTTACCAATTTTGAAACCATTCATTGTTACAGGATTCGACACTGAAAGACCATCAACTTTTTCATATTTTACTATAAATTTTCTGTTATTATCAAATAGATTGATGCCTTTTAGGTAATTGTATGAAAAAACACTCATCATTATTCCCAACACAGCTAAAAAACCAATCCTTATCTCTTTTGTAAATTTCATTAGTTATTTCTTATATATATAAAATTAGAAATTTATATTAAATAATATTTTAATCAACTTCAAATAATTTTCCGTTTTCAAATCCAACAATATATGCATTTGGAAAACCATTAGCTCTAGCATATTTTTTCTTTTTCTTGATTTCTGTAAGACTTTTAGAGCTTGAATAAAAGTACTTATAAATAGACCCTTCTTTAATTCTTGATAAATTCGATAATCCTTTAAAATTATAAGATTTTAATTCTAACCTCCTTTTACCAGCAGCGATTTGTACTTTATAAGTAATTGAGTTCTGAATATTTGGTTTAATTTCAAAATCACCAGAGTAATTTATAGCTTTTTTATATTTTATAATGGCATCGTATATACTATTAGAAATCTCTACCTGTCCTCTTTTTGAATTTAAGTAAGAACCTTCATCTGGGTTTGTCATAAACCCTGCTTCTATTAATATGCTGGGCATATAAGTATTATGAAGTACCCAAAATCCAGATTGCTTTACACCTCTATTTTTTCTGTTTAAATCTTTTCTAAAATTATCTTGAACAAAGCTTGCAAGCAGGATGCTTTGATCTAAATATTCTTCTTGCATTAAGGTTGTGCCAATTAAAGATTCAGTAGATGTTGGGCTATATGTTTCCTCATCGTCTAGATAGTGGTCGTCTATAAAGTTAATTTCATTTTCTTTCTTAGCTATATTGAAATTAGCTTGGCTTACATGTAAACCATAAACAAATGTTTCTGAGCCATGCACTGAACTATCGTGAAAAGCGTTACAATGTATAGAAATAAATAAGTCTGCATCAACATCATTTGCAATTTTTGCTCTTTGCCTAAGGGTTAAAAAAACATCTTTATCTCTCGTATAAACTACTTCATTTCCACTATTTTCTAATTTTTTTCCTAAATCAAGTGCTATTTTCAATACAATATCCTTCTCTTTTATTCCACTTTTATTAGGTCGACCGGGGTCTTTACCTCCATGTCCAGCGTCAATTACAATTTTAAATGGCTTTTGCGCAAAAGTTGATTCAGGGAAAGCTGAAAACATTAAAATTATGATCAATAATGCTTTTCCTGTTAAACTATGGTTAAAAAAAAGTGACTTTGAACAAACTTTAGTCATAAATTATGTATTATAGCCTTAAAATATACGTAAATTTATATCTGTCTCTAGGTAATACTAATATACATTCAATAGGTTGAAAACGCACTTCCCCAGTTTATTTTTATTCTTAAGTTATACATTTTTTATAAACATTATATCTTTTGCGAATGGGTATAAATATATAAATGATTCAATACAAAAAACTGATACCATAATTAAGCAGAATAACAATACTTTACTTGCAAAAATAACTTACGAAGCAATAGACACAACATCTATTAGCCCAAAAGATAAACTAATAAGACTTTATAACAACGCTAAGATTACCTACCAGGATATGGAGATTAGGTCTGGAATTATAATAGTTGATTATGATAAAAATGAAATATATGCAGGTAGAATAAAAGATTCATTAGGAGAGTATTCACAGCTACCAATATTTAAGCAAGGGCAAGATGAAATAAGACCAGATTCATTAAAATTTAATATGGATACTAAAAAGGCTATAATCTTTAATTCAAGAACGGAGGAAGCTGGTTTAAATATCCTTTCAGACAAAACAAAGAAAGAAAATGATTCTGTATACTACATGGATAGAGCAAAATTTACAACTTCTGCTGATATTGACAATCCGGAATATTATTTTTTATTAAGAAAAGCTAAAGTGATTCCTGGAAAAAAAATAATAACTGGGCCGACAAATATGTATATTGCTGATGTTCCTACTCCAATTGGTCTACCCTTCGCTTATTTTCCGATTTCAAATAAGAGAAGTTCAGGTATTATTTTTCCCTCATTTGGGGAACAAAATTCAAGAGGATATTTTGTTCAAAATGGAGGCTATTATTTGCCCGTTAATGACAATTTAGATTTAACATTACTTGGGGATTATTATACAAACGGTAGTTACGGTTTTCGTGTTGAAAATACTTATTTGTACAGATATAGATTTAGAGGTAATTTGAGTTTTAGATTTGAAAATTTAATTCAAAGTGAAAGAGGTTTTCCTGATTACTCTAAAAGTTCAATCTATAATCTAAGATGGTCTCATAGTCAAGATTCAAAATCAAATCCAAATTCAAGATTTTCGGCATCAGTTAACCTAGGTAGTAGTAAATATTATCAGCAATCAATAAATCAAATGAATGCTGCAAATTTTTTAAATAACTCATTGTCTTCTTCAATTTCTTACTCTAAAACATTTCCAGGTGAACCACAGGTTAATATGAGTGTCTCCTCAACTCACTCTCAAAACACCAATACACAGGCTATAAATATGACATTACCTACTCTGCAGGGAAGTGTTTCAAGGATTTACCCTTTTGCCCCAAAAGTTGGTACAAAAAAGGGTATTATCCAAAATATAAATTTTCAGTACAATCTGAGAGGTGAAAATAGAATTTTAACTACCGATTCTCTATTTTTCAAAAAAGAAATGTTTGAGTCAGCTAAAACTGGATTACAACATTCAATACCAATAAGCACCAACTTTAAATTACTTAAGTATTTTAGTTTTTCAACTAGTGCAAATTTACAGGAAACATGGGTTTTTAAAACGATAAGTAAAGATTATGATATTGAATTTCAAGAAGTTATAACAAATGAAAACCGTGGATTTGATTCATTTAGAACATATAATATTTCAACAAGCCTTGGGACTACTATTTACGGGATGTATAATTTTTCAGAAAAAAATAAGATACGAGCAATAAGACACGTAATGAGGCCTTCAGTTAGTTATGGAATTTCACCATCTTTTGATAAATATTATGATAGTTATGAGGTTGTAAGTGCTGATGGATTGACAACTTCAGAAATAGAATACTCCAGATTTGAAGGATCAATTTTTGGTTTACCAAATAAAAACTATGCAAGCTCAATTTCTTTATCATTGAATAATAATTTTGAAGCTAAGGTTTTTGATAAGGAAAGTGAAGAAAATGAACTGAAAAAAGTGGTTATTTTAAATAATCTTAATTTCTCAACTTCTTATAATCTTGCTGCGGACTCATTAAGACTGTCCCCTATTCGAATGAATGGTGGTACTCAACTATTTAAAAATAAAATGAATGTTAATTTTGGAGCAACACTAGATCCTTATACATTGGATGAAAATAATAAAAGGATTGATGAATTTCAAATAAACAGTGGCGGAGGACTATTCAGATTAACCAGTGCAAATCTAACTTTTAATTATGCATTCAGCAGCGATAGTTCCGAAAAAAAGTCTGATAGAAATCAAGCATCAATAGATGAATCAGTTCGAAACGGAGGTAGAGATGATGATTTATTTGGAAGAGCTATGGATACCTCAACTGAAGAATTTTCAAGAGCAGATGACGAAAAAAAAGAAAAAGTCCCTAATAACTTATATAATTATAAGATTCCATGGTCATTAAGGATGGCATATGCAGTTAATTACAATAATTCTGTAGGTCAAAATGAAATTTCCTCACATTCACTAATGTTTTCAGGAGACGTTGAGTTATCACCTAAATGGAGCGCTGGTGTATCATCGGGATATGACTTTAAAAATCAAGGTATAACTTATACCCAATTAAGATTTGAAAGAGATCTACTTAGTTGGAGAATGAATTTTAGCTGGATTCCTTTTAGTGCTAATAAATCATGGAATTTCTTTATTGGAATTAAAAGTGGTATGTTAAGTGATATAAAATATGATAAGAGAAGACAGAGGGATAAAATTTTATAATTAAATTTATACTATGAAAAAAATAATAAAAACAGAAAATGCACCAAAACCTATTGGTCCATACAATCAGGCAATAATAGCTGGTAATTACATGTTTATTTCTGGACAAATTGCTCTAAACCCTAAAAACGGTGAGTTAATCACTAGTGAAATTAAAAAAGAAACAACTCAAGTTATGGAAAATCTTAAAGCCATATTGAGTGAAGCATCACTTACATTTGAAAATGTTGTGAAAACCACAATTTTTTTATCAGATATGAATGATTTTTCCAGTGTTAATGAAATTTATGGGTCCTATTTAAATAATTCCACTGCACCTGCTAGGGAAACAGTTCAGGTTAGTAAATTACCTGTTGGAGTAAATGTTGAAATATCAATGATAGCTATGCTGTAGTTTCTTTTGATGGTATTTCAATAAACCATCAATTGGTTTCCTTATTACATTTCCAGCTTTTAGCCCATATGCATTTAAACATTCTTGAAGCTCTTTTTTGAGATAAAATGATATTGAACCTACAAAATGAATTGGGATTTCTTTTGCATCACTGAATTGTAGGATTTGTCTTTCAATGAATAGATTAAAACCTCTTTTTATTAATGATTGTCCATAATCAGAATCTTTATTATTAATTAAAAATTTTGCAAAGGTTGCAAGATATGTATTTGGATTAGGTTGTTTATATAAATTATTTTTTATTGTTTCCGCATCTAAGTCAAATTCTTCATTGAACTTTTTTGAAGTTTCATCAGGAATTCTATTAAAATAATAATCTCTCAATAATTGTCTACCAAAATAATTTCCACTTGCATCATCCATCAGTATGTAACCTAGTGAAATTACTCTTTGGTCGATATTTTCCCCATCATAATAAGTACAGTTTGAACCAGTTCCAAGAATACAAACTATAGATTTAGAGTTTTCATCTGCTGTCGAATAAATTGCAGCGTAAGTATCCTCTTTTATTGAAATCTGATTACAATTTTTAAAAATATCACTAAACACGTTTTTTATGAGTACCCTAGGGGGTTCCGTTCCGCAACCAGCTCCATAAAAGTAAATTTCTTCAACTTCTTTTCTAAATTTATACAGTTCAAAATTATTAACGATTCTTTCTTTTAAAATGTGATTAGTTAAAACTTGTGGGTTTAGGCCTAGTGTCTGCGTTTCAAATAAAACATTTCCTCCTTTATCTATAGCGATCCAATCTGTTTTTGTTGATCCACTGTCTACAATTAATATCATTTGAATTTAGGTTAGTTAGTTTGTTAGTTTATTGTGGGTTAGCTATTATGTATTTTATAAATTAATTCTACAAGCTTTGTGGAATAACCATATTCATTATCATACCACGATATTATCTTAAAAAATGTTGGACTTAGCTCAATTCCAGCATTGGCATCAAAATTACTGGTTAATGGACAACCTACATAGTCTTGTGAAACTACAGCCTCCTCTGTATATCCAAGAATTCCTTTTAATTCGTCTTCACTAGCTTTTTTAAACGTTTCTTTAATTTGTTCATATGATGTTTCTTTTTCAAGAATCACTGTTAAGTCTACAACAGAAACGTTAGTTGTTGGAATTCTAAATGCCATTCCAGTTAATTTTCCATTTAACTCTGGAATAACCTTACCAACTGCAATGGCAGCACCCGTTGATGAAGGAATAATATTACTCAATGATGATCTTCCTAATCGATAATTCTTAGCTGGTCCATCAACAGTCATTTGAGTAGCTGTAGCTGCATGAACAGTTGTCATTAATCCTTCTTTGATCTTAAAGTTGTCGTTTAATACTTTTGCAACAGGTGCTAAACAATTTGTTGTACAAGAAGCATTTGAAACAATTTTATGTTCACTTGTTATTAATTCACAATTAACACCCATAACAAACATAGGAATATCTTTAGAAGGTGCAGATACCGCAACTTTTTTTGCTCCAGCATCAATATGTAAAGCTGCTTTATCCATTGTTGTAAATATACCCGTGCATTCAGCGACTACATCAATTTCTAAATCACCCCAGTTGATATCTAAAGGATTTTTTTCAGCAGTAACCCTAATTTTATTACCATTAACGACTAAATCATTACCAATCACATTAATTTCATCGTCAAGTTTTCCGTGAACCGAATCATATTTTAATAAATATGCTAAATGATTAACATCTAACAAGTCATTTATAGCTAAAACCTCTACATCATCTCTTTTTAAGATTGCTCTAAAAGTTATTCTACCTATTCTACCGAAACCATTAATTCCTACCTTAATTTTACTCATTTTTATAGTTTAATTTATATTGACATTATATCACTGACTTTTAAAAGTTCAGTATTTATTTTTGTTATACCCTTTATAGCTTTTTGGAACGGTGTTAAAGTTACTTTGTTGTTTTGTAACCCAACCATTGAGCAATTATGACCCTCTAATAAAGATTCAACAGATTTTACTCCAAGTCTACTCGCTAGAACCCTGTCAAAACATGTTGGAGAACCTCCTCTTTGCATGTGACCAAGTACTGCTACTCTTGCATCATACTCAGGTAGGTGTTTTTCAATATAATCTTTTAGTTGAAAAACATTATCACCAGTTTTATCTCCTTCAGCTACAACAACTATACTCGATGATTTACCAGTTTTTTGACTTCTTTTTAGTGATTGAATTAACCTGTCAAGACCTAAATCTTCTTCAGGAATTAATATTTCTTCAGCTCCTGCAGCAACACCTGTATTTAAGGCGATATGACCGGCATCCCTGCCCATAACTTCAATAAAGAATAGTCTATTATGTGAGCTTGCAGTATCCCTAATCTTATCAATTGCTTCCATGACGGTATTTATTGCAGAATCAAAGCCGATGGTATGAGAAGTGCCAAATATATCATTATCTATTGTAGCTGGTATGCCAATAACCGGAAAGTCAAATTCTGTGCTAAATACTAATCCACCATTAAAAGTACCATCTCCTCCAATTACTATTAATCCATCAATGTTATTATTTTTTAACGTTTCAAAAGCTATTTTTCTGCTCTCTTTGTATCTAAAATCTTCAGATCTAGCAGTTTTTAAAATTGTACCACCCTTATTTATTATTCCTTTAACACTTCTAGCATTCATTTCAACCATTTTGCCGGAAATTAATCCGTCATATCCCTTAGAAACTCCAACAGGAACAATTTTATGAAAAACACATGTTCTTACAACAGATCTAATTGCTGCATTCATACCTGGTGCATCGCCACCTGAAGTTAATAAAGCTATCTTTTTAAATTGATTTTTCATGGGCATAAATATAATAATCTATATTCTTATTAATAAGCATTTTTTTAATTCTTTTTTTTTTGAAAAACTAGCTATAAATTTACATAATGATTAATGATGTGTATATTTTAGCGATTGAAACTTCATGCGATGATACTTCTGTTGCAATTCTTAAAAATCAAAAAGTTCTATCAAATATTGTATCAAGTCAAAAAATTCACGAGATATATGGAGGTGTAGTCCCTGAACTAGCTTCCCGAGAACATGACCGATTAATTATTCCAGTCTTAAAAAAAGCTATAAATGATGCTGGTGTGAATTTGGTTGATATCCATGCAATCGCTTACACAAGGGGTCCTGGCCTATTAGGCTCTTTACTTGTTGGAACATCATTTGCCAAATCCTTAGCATTATCTTTGGATATTCCATTAATAGAGATTAACCACATGCAGGCACATATACTCTCAATTTTTATAGATGATAATCCTGAAAAGCCAGAATTCCCTTTTATAGCTCTGACTGTTTCGGGAGGACATACACAGCTAGTTTTAGTTAAAGATTATAAGAATTTCGTTGAGTTAGGAACTACATTAGATGATGCAGCTGGTGAAGCTTTTGATAAATCAGGAAAACTCATGAACTTAAATTACCCCGCAGGTCCTAAAATTGACGAATTGGCATCAAAAGGAGATTTCAATAAGTTTAAGTTTCCAAAACCTAAAGTTGATGGGTTAAATTTTAGTTTTTCCGGACTTAAAACAAGTTTTAAGAATTTCATCAGTAAACAGTCATCGGATTTTGTTAAAGATAACTTACATGATATTTGTGCTTCTTTACAGTCAACTATAATTGAAATACTAATTGATAAAATTATTATGGCAAAAAACATACATAAGGTTAATGATTTTGTTGTATGTGGTGGGGTTTCGGCAAATTCCTTTTTAAGGAAAAAGTTAAAGGAAATTGAGAAAATTAATAGGATTAAGACCTATGTTCCAAAAATTAATTATTCAACTGATAATGCTGCAATGATAGGAATTAATGGTTATTTTAAGTTTAAAGATTCTGAATTTGGTGAATTTTCTGACTACAGTTTATCAAAATACAAGCTTTAATGATTTTATTTTATTCTAAAAATACCACGATTAATCATAATGAGATTGTCATCAATGATCAAGAAAATAGACACTTAACTAAAGTTTTAAGAAAAAAAACAGGCGATTTAATACATGTTACAAATGGAGAGGGTGTTTTATTTAAATGTGTAATTGAAGAATCAAATAAATACGAATCTATTTTAAGAATTCATGATTATTCGATTTTCAATAATGATTTTCCAAAACTTAAAATTGGAATTTCATTAACAAAAAAAACAGATCGATTTGAGTGGTTTTTGGAAAAAGCGACAGAAATTGGAGTTTCTGAAATCACACCAATTATTTCAGATAACTCAGAAAGAAATAGATTTAATCATGAGAGAGCAACTAAATTATTACTTTCAGCAATGAAACAATCTTTGCAATACAAACTCCCAATATTAAATAATCCTATCAGTTTTTTAGATTATATTTCAAAAAGAGATGATTACTATGATTCCTATATAGCAACATGTCTTGGTGATGGATTAGATTTATTTAATAAAAAATTATGCAAAGGAAATAATTCAGATATCTTAATCGGACCTGAAGGTGGTTTTAATTTAAGTGAAATTGATTTAGCAAAAAAAGCTAACTTTGTTCCTGTTTCCCTTGGGGAAAATAGATTGAGAACTGAAACCGCAGGAGTTGTGGTTTGTTCAATATTCTCGAATATTAATTATATATGAATTCAAAAGAATTAGTAAAATCAGTAATTACATTATCCTTTCTTGGTTTATTAGCATGGGTTTTATTTAAAATTAAGTTAGGATTACTGTATATTTTCATAGCTTTAATTCTTACTCTTATAATTAATCCATTAAATAAATTTTTTAAATATAAGTTTAAAATCAATAACACTTTATCTTCGATATTTTCTATTTCTATCCTAATTTCATTTTTTTCTTTGGTAATAGGATTATTTGTTCCAATTCTTTCAAAACAAGGCAGAAATTTATCATTACTTAACACAAATGAATTCAGAGAAAAATTTGAGTCAACTAGAGTTAGTATTTTAAAGTATTTTGAAAGTCAAAATTTTAGCTTATTAGATTTTTTTACTGATTTGAACCTAATTTCTGAGATAGATTTTAGTTTTGTTACTAAACTATTTAATTCGATAATATCTCAAATTGGTAGTTTAAGTATAGGAATTCTTTCAGTTCTATTTATTACTTTTTTTCTAATCAAAGATGGGAATAATATTTTTAAATATTCATTATCTCTATTTCCTTTCTCGCAAAGAAAAAAATTGTCACAATCATTTTTAAAAATTGAAAACCTGTTGACAAGGTATTTCTCAGGTGTTTTAATACAGATTTCAATTTTATTTATTTTTTACTTTTTGTTATTATTAATTTTAGGAGTAGAAAATTCACTTGCAATATCCTTTATCTGTGCAGTATTAAATATCATTCCCTATATAGGTCCATTAATTAGTATCGTTCTAATGATCATTTTAGCTGCAACAAATAATCTTGATGCCTTTATCTTTGGTGAGTTTTTGATCAACTCACTTTGGTTATTTTCTGGATTTGTTATCATTCAGTTGATGGATAATTTTTTGCTCCAACCCTATATTTTTTCATCATCAATAAAGTCTCATCCTCTTGAGGTTTTTGTTGTAATTATCTTCTCTGGTCTATTATTTGGTATCTTCGGTCTAATTATCGCAATTCCTTTGTACACAACTTTCAAAGTTATTTACAACAGTTTTTTTGATACAAGAAAAATTTTAAGTGGTTTATTTAAATAATTTAATTAATATTATTTTACCAAAAATATTAATATGAAAAAGCTTTTCCTCATAAATTTCTTGCTTGTTTTTTTTAATTGTCAAAACGAGCCTGTAATAAACCCACTAGAATACAATTCTAATCTTACAATTCAGCAAAATTTAGTAAATGGTGTTTCAGTTATAGACATATTAAATTTTAATGATATATCATCATTTTACGGAATTGAATATGCTGGTGGATTCATTTTTCATATAAATCCTGCAAATGGAGAATTAATTGTCGCTACAGACTATTCCGAAATCGGAGATGTAGCTTGGGGTGATGTTTTTGATCTAGATACAGACAGCTCAATAGGAAGCGGTGATATAAATACAATGCTTATAATACAGGGTAACGAAAATGATAATAGTTCCAATGGTACTGAATTTGGAAATGATAATTATGCTTTCAAAATTGTTGATGATTTAGAATATAATGGTTTTGATAGCTGGTTTATTCCAAGTAGTGATTCAATGGCAGCAATTTATCAAAATATTCACTCAAATGGAATGGGGAATTTTAATGAATCTTTAATATACTGGTCTTCTACAAAAGAAGGCTATTTTCCATATGTTATGGCTTTTAATTTTGAGTCATGGGGTGGTATGCCCTTTCTTGGATCCTGCCTTGATGTAAATGGTTTATTAATAGCAAGAAAAATTCAACAGTAATTAAAATTAAATTAACTAAGAATAAAAAATCCCCACAATTGTGAGGATTGTTCTGTGATCGCGAAAGGATTCGAACCTTTGACCGTC
>CENP01230968.1_pt1 | contig 18742 bp, 17 predicted proteins | sample 361281 | NCBI WGS metagenome assembly CENP01 (sample SAMEA2591122, study PRJEB7988) | marine metagenome | biome: marine biome (ENVO:00000447); feature: deep chlorophyll maximum layer (ENVO:xxxxxxxx); material: saline water (ENVO:00002010), including plankton (ENVO:xxxxxxxx) | depth 70 m | reverse complement strand
TTTGCAAGCCATAATGAAAATAAAGTTAAAGAAGTTAGAAAAATACTTGGAAAAGAATTTAAAATCAGAAGTTTAAATGAAATTGGATACTGTGAGGAAATTCCAGAAAATCAGCCAACAATTGAGGGAAATGCAAAATTTAAATCCCAATACATTTTTGAAAAGTATAATTTGAACGTTTTTGCAGATGATACTGGGCTTGAAATTAAAGCTTTAAATAATAAACCAGGAGTAAGATCTGCACGTTATGCAGGAGATCATAAAAACTCTGCAGATAATATAAATAAAGTTCTAAAAGAATTGGATGATTTAGAAGATAGAAGTGCAAGGTTTAAAACAGTATTCTCACTTATGACAAAAGATTTTTCTAAGTTATTTACTGGAATTATTTATGGGGAAATAACTAAAGAAATCAATGGGTCAAAAGGATTTGGATATGACCCCATATTTAGACCAAATGGATATAGCATGACATTTGGTGAAATAGATATTAGAATAAAAAATGAAATTAGTCATAGAGCATTAGCAACTAATAAATTGGTTGATTTTTTAAGAAAAGTTTATGATTGAATTTTTCAGCAAAACCTTAATTTAATGTATGTTTACGCGGATGAAAATTAAATTGTTTTTACTCATATTAATTTCTTTATTTACTACTACACTTTCATCTCAAGAAAAAGTTGTGGGAGTAATTGAAAATGATTCAGATTCGAAACCTATTTCTAACGTTCATGTAATAAACTTAAATAAAGTTGTTGGTGTTATTTCAAATAAGGATGGAGAATATGAAATTCAGGCAGAAGTTAATGATACATTGTACTTTTCTTACCTAGGCTTTAAATCCATAAAAATTAGAGTAACAAATGATTTGATTAAATTCAAAAATTCAAAAGTAAGATTGACTGAACTTGCTTATGCTTTAGAGGAAGTCATAGTTAGTCCTTACCAATTAACAGGATATTTGGAGATTGATGCTAAAAATGTACCAATAAGCAGCTCTTACAGATACAGCATACCTGGATTACCATCAAGAGGTTATGAAGCAGGATCTAAAAATCCAGGTGCAATATCAAAAGTCTTTGGTGCAATATTCAATCCGCTTGATTTTTTATATAACTTGTTCGGTAAAAAACCAAAGCAGTTTAGAAAACTGAAATTAATGAAAGAAGACAATAGGATAAGAGAACTTTTAGGGACTAAATTTGACAGAGAAACTCTAACTGAATTATTACAAGTTGACAAGTTAGATATTGATGAAATACTAAGAAATTGTAGTTACTCAGAAAATTTTATTATTTCAGCTAATGATTTACAAATTTTAGAAGCTATAAGTCAGTGCTACGCAGAATATAAGTTACTCAATAGAAAATAGTTTCTAGTTTATATTATCTTTGCTTTTTTATTATGTCAAGCTTTAATCTCAATGCTATATCTCCTGTTGATGGAAGATATTCAAAACAAACAGAATTACTTTCAAATTACTTTTCTGAGAAAGCTCTAATTAAATATAGAGTTAAAGTAGAAATTGAATATTTCATTAGTTTAACAGAAATAGGTATTAAAAACTTAAATCATTGGAATAATAAATTCAATGATAAAATTAGAAAAATATACATTGAATTCCATGATGAAGATGCTCTTGATGTAAAAGAAATTGAAAAAACTACTAATCATGATGTAAAAGCAGTTGAATACTTTATTAAAAGAAAGTTTGATGAAATGAAGATTAGTGAATTTTCAGAATTTATTCATTTTGGATTAACATCTCAGGACATAAATAATACCTCAATCCCTCTTTCAATTAAAGATTTTATTCCTAAATATTTTGAAAAAATAAATTTAGTTCTTTCTGAAATCGATGATAAAGTTGAGGAATATTCTAATATTCCAATGCTAGCTAGAACTCACGGTCAACCTGCAAGTCCAACGAGATTAGGAAAGGAGTTTAAAGTTTTTAGTGTGAGAATTAAAGAACAACTAAATGTTTTAAAAAAAATACCACATTCTTGTAAATTTGGTGGAGCAACAGGAAACTTTAATGCACATCAAGTTGCCTACCCAGATATCAATTGGAAGAATTTTGCAGAAAATTTTACAAAAAAATTAGGTCTAGATCACTCATTTCCCACTACTCAAATTGAGCACTATGATAATCTAGCCAGATTAATGGATTGTCTTAAAAGAATTAATACTATCATGCTAGATTTCAATAAAGATGTTTGGCAATATATTTCATTGGATTATTTTAATCAAAAAATAAATAAAAGTGAGGTTGGTTCGTCAGCAATGCCACATAAAGTGAACCCAATTGATTTTGAAAATTCTGAGGGAAATTTAAGTTATGCTAACTCTATTTTTGAATTTTTATCATCCAAATTACCTATTTCTAGACTTCAAAGAGATTTAACTGATAGTACAGTATTAAGAAATATAGGTGTTCCATTTAGTCATACAATAATCGGATTTAACTCAACATTGAAAGGATTAAAAAAACTCTTAGTTAACAAAAATAAAATAGAAAATGATTTGAGAGACAACTGGATTGTTATCTCTGAAGCTATACAAACTATCTTAAGAAGAGAAGGAATCGAAAAACCTTATGAACTATTAAAAGATTTTACAAGAAATAACGAAATTGTAAATGAAGAAACATTTATAATTTTTATTAATAATTTAAAAGTAGATCAAAAAATTAAGAAAGAGCTTTTAAATATTAGTCCATTTAATTATACTGGAATCTAATTTGAAAAAGAATCACTTAATTATTGGCTTAATCGTTTTTGCAATTTTAACAAGACTTATACCTCATCCTCCAAATTTTGCCCCTGTAACGGCAATAGCTCTTTTTTCAGCAATTAATTTTAATAATAATCTTTTAAAATTTTTTATTCCACTTATAAGTCTAATAATTTTTGACTTAATGATTGGATTTTCGTTAATTAACATCTTTGTTTACCTAAGTTTTATTGTAATTGTATTAGTTGGAAATCACTTTAAAAAAATTAAGTTAAAATCAATTCTAATTTCAAGTGTTGTTTTTTTCATCATCTCAAATTTTGGTGTTTGGATTATAGGCTATCCAAAAACAGTTAATGGAATTATAATGTGCTATACAGCAGCGATACCCTTTTTTATAAATACAATACTTGGTGACTTATTTTACAGTTTCTTACTCAAGTACACTTTCAATATCAGTCTAAAATTAAATATTATCAAAACTAATCATTAAGCCTTGGTTTATCAATCAATTGCTTTTCATAATCAATACTAAAATCACCCTCAGAAATCTTAAGAATATCTTTGTCTATTTTCTTAAATTCATCTGAAGATTTATTGTAATGATTAACAACTGTACCTAGTGTGTTACCAATTTTTTCATGATATAATTGATAAGTTTTGAGATGTGTAGATAGATTTGAAACATTTTTAATAACTGCTTCAATTGACTTTTCAAATTTTAAATTATTTAAAGCTTTCATTGTGATTTGTAACATAGGAAACAAACTCATCGGTGAAACTATCATAACTTTTTTTTGATATGCATATGAAACAAGCTCTTTAGATCTTATTTTAAGGCTCCCAACCCTACTATTTAATAAATCTTGATATAATCCATCTGCTGGTATGAACATAAAAGCATAATCTAAAGTTTTTTCTTGAGGTTTTATGTATTTAGAAGTTTCATCAATTCTAGATTTAATATCTTCTTTAAACTTTTTTTCTAAAATTTGAATTTCACTTTCATCGCTACTTTCAATCATTTTATTATAATTATCTAATGAAAATTTAGCATCTATGGGAATAATGTTTTCATTTACTTTAACTACAGCATCAACCATGCTACCATCAATGAATGAATATTGCATTTGAAAAATATCAGGGGGGAGAACATTAGACAAAAGATTTTCTAATTGAATTTCACCGAAAATTCCCCTACTCTTTTGATTACCTAAAATCTTTTCTAGTGTTTTCATTTGATTTGCAAAACTTAATACTTTTTCATTTGTCCCCTTTATCTTTTCTAGTTCAGTTGTGACATCTTTAATGATTTTATTTGAATCAGTAAATTGTTTCTGCATCTGTGTTTTTGAACTAACTTGAAAATCTGAAATTTCTTTATTTATTAATTTAAGTTTAGACTCTATTTCAAGTCTGCTTTTTTCAGAATTTTCATTGATTTCCTTTCGAATATCTTGAACTTGACCAGTAAGGTTATTAGAAATTTGAAGTATTAGGTCAGATGATTTATCATTATTTTTTTTAGAAAAAAGATATATTACAAGCGCAATGTTTGAAATAAGTAATATTGTAAGTATTGTTAGTTCCAAAACTACTTTGTTAGGTACATTTTCCTTCTTGAATATATTTCATAGAAATCGTCATCTTTTAAATCGTCAATAAACAATATACTTTCACCGGTACTTTTCATTTCTGGGCCTAAACTCTTATCAACATTTGGAAATTTAGTAAATGAAAAAACAGGCTGTTTAATAGCAAAACCTTCTAATTGAGGATTAAATTTAAAATCACTCAGTTTGTTTTTCCTAAGCATAACTTTAGTAGCAAAATTGACATATGGTTGCTTGTAGGCTTTTGAAATAAAAGGAACTGTTCTTGAGGCTCTTGGATTGGCTTCAATAATGAAGACTGTATCATCTTTAATAGCAAATTGAATATTGATTAATCCAACAGTGTTAAGTTCTAAAGCTATTTTTTTGGTATGGTCTTTTATCTGTTGTAATACATAATCACCTAAATTGAATGGAGGAAGAGTTGCATTAGAATCACCTGAATGAATACCACACGGCTCAATATGTTCCATAATTCCAATGATTTGAACATTTTCTCCATCGCAAATTGCGTCTGCTTCAGCTTCAATAGCTCCATCTAAGTAATGATCAAGAAGCAACTTATTATTTGGGATTTTCTGAAGCAAATCAACAACATGAGCTTCAAGATCTTCTTTATTAATTACAATTTTCATTCCTTGACCGCCTAAAACATAAGATGGTCTTACAAGGATTGGAAAATTTAATTCATCTGACAACTTTAAAGCCTCATCGGCAGTTGTAGCAACTCCAAATTCTGGATAAGGAATATTATTTTTTTTCAAAAGTTCAGAAAAAGAACCTCTGTCTTCAGCTAAATCTAAGGCTTTGTATGATGTGCCTAGAATTTTAATACCATAACGATCTAATTTTTCAGCCAACTTCAGAGCTGTTTGACCACCTAACTGAACTATAACTCCAATTGGTTTTTCATGTTGAATAATATCATAAATGTGTTCCCAGAAAACAGGTTCAAAATAAAGTTTATCTGCAACATCAAAATCTGTAGATACTGTTTCTGGATTACAATTTATCATTATAGTTTCATAACCACACTCAGATGCAGCCAACACACCATGTACACAACAATAATCAAATTCAATACCTTGACCAATTCTATTAGGACCAGATCCTAAAACAATCACTTTTTCTCTATCTGATGACTCACTTTCATTTTCTGTGTAGTACTTACCATCTTTTGTAGTTATTTCTTGTTCAAAAGTGGAATAGTAATAAGGTGTTACAGCTTTAAACTCAGCTGCACATGTATCAACCAACTTATAAACCCTATTGATCTTTAACTCTTTTCTTTTTTTATGAACTTGACTTTCTAAACATTTTAGCATGTGAGCTATTTGCCTATCTGCAAAACCTTTTTGTTTAGCTTCTAATAATAAATCTTTGGTAATATTTTCTATGTTGTAGTTTTCGATTTCGTTTTCAAGCAAAGAAAGTTCTTCATACTGTCTTAAAAACCACATATCAATTTTTGTTATCTCATGAATTCTCTCTAGTGATATACCAAGCTTAATTGCATCATAAATAACAAAAACTCTATCCCAACTTGCGAACTTAAGTTTATCAATTACTGTCTGATAATCTGTGTATCCCTTTCCATCTGCACCTAAACCATTTCTTTTAATTTCTAGAGATTGAGTTGCTTTATGTAATGCTTCTTGAAAAGATCTTCCAATAGCCATAACTTCACCCACAGCCTTCATTTGAAGTCCTAATGTTCTCTCCGCCCCCTCAAACTTGTCAAAGTTCCATCTTGGTATCTTTACTATAACATAATCAAGTGTAGGCTCAAATAATGCTGAAGTAGATTTTGTAATCTGATTTCCAAGCTCGTCTAATGAATAACCAATGGCTAGCTTGCTAGCTATCTTAGCAATTGGATAACCAGTTGCCTTCGAAGCCAATGCAGAAGATCTCGAAACTCTTGGATTTATCTCTATTGCTATAATATCTTCATTCTCATCAGGACTGACAGCAAATTGCACATTACAACCACCCGCAAAATCTCCAATACTTCGCATCATTTTAATTGCCATATCTCTCATCTTCTGATATGTTGTATCAGAAAGTGTCATAGCAGGAGCAACAGTGATAGAATCACCTGTATGGATACCCATTGGATCCATATTTTCAATTGTACATATAATTACAACATTATCATTCTTATCTCTAAGTAGTTCTAATTCATATTCTTTCCATCCTATCAAAGCCTTATCAATCATGACCTCATGTATTGGTGAAGCTTCTAAACCTCTTTTTAATAAAGTATCATATTTTTCTTTTTCATAAACAATAGACGCGCCAGTTCCACCAAGTGTAAAAGAGGGTCTTACGCAGAGCGGGAATCCAAATTCTTGAGCAATCTCCTTACCTTTGAGAAAAGATGAGGCAGTTTCTGATGGAGCATATGGAATATCAATTTTATCAAGTAATAATCTAAATTTCTCTCTGTCCTCAGTTATTTGAATTGCATCAATATCGACACCGATAATTTCAATATCAAAATCATCCCATATTTCTTTTTCATCAGCTTCTATACATAAATTCAAAGCTGTTTGCCCTCCCATTGTTGGTAAAACAGCATCAATTTTATGTTTAGAAAGAATTTTTTTTATTGAGTTAGTTGTTAATGGTAGTAAATAAGTATGATCAGCCATCACAGGATCTGTCATAATTGTTGCTGGATTAGAATTAATTAGAATGGTTTGGATTCCATCTTCTTTTAATGACCTAAGTGCTTGAGATCCAGAATAATCAAATTCACATGCTTGTCCAATAATAATAGGTCCTGATCCTATTATAAGTATACTGTTAAGGTCTTTTCTTAATGGCATATTTAGTTTTTTAATATATCAAAAAAAAAGGCGCTACTGGTTCCAGTAACACCTTTTTTTATACTTTTTTTATTAACTTATTTCTTATGTCTTGGCTCACAAGAAACAGTTAATTTTTTTCTACCTTTTGAACGTCTAGAAGCTAAAACCTTTCTACCTTCAGCCGTTGACATCCTTTCTCTAAATCCATGTTTATTTTTTCTTTTTCTATTAGAAGGCTGAAATGTTCTTTTCATCTCTAAGATTTTTTTAATTCGGCCAAATATACAATAATTTCAAATTATAAAAAGTTAAACTAAATAAAAATTCTTTTACTAATTTCGTGTCATAATAACATATTAAATGTTCAACAAAATTTTTAAATTGATTTTATCAACTATTAGTGTTTCATATGCGATATATCAAATCACGCTAGATAATGTAGGTAATGGCATAGCTCTTATTTTTTTAGGCTTAATTTTTATTTTACTTTATTTTAAAAATGAAATCTTGATTATTGCTTTTTTAAAAATGAGAAATCAAAAATTTGAGGCTACTGAATCGTGGTTACTTAAAATAAAAAATCCAGAATCATCTTTAGTAAAAAAACAAGTTGGCTATTATAACTATTTATTAGGTATAATTAACTCTCAACGAAACTTAACTCAAGCAGAAAAATTTTTCAGAAAAGCCATTTCATATGGATTAAATATGAATCAAGATTTAGCCATGGCTAAATTAAGTTTAGCAGGTATAATGATGCAAAAAAGAAGAAAAAGAGAAGCTACCAACTTACTTAATGAGGCTAAGAAACTTGATAAGCATGGAATTTTAATTCAACAGATCAAAATGATGCAAACTCAAATGAAAAGAATCTAGTTCTTTAAAATTAATTCTGGGATATTTTTATTTAGCCATTTAGCTTTCGTGAGAATCATAGTATGAGTAGCATTTTTAACTAAAATTGCGTTACTAATGTATACTGAAGGAAAAACCAAATCTAAACTTCCATGTATATGAATTAAATTTTTTGGGACTTTTACATTATCCCAATTAATTATTTTGTCAATACACCATCTCAGGTAGTGTTCATCTCTTACGGATAAATATTTTCTATACAGACCTATTTTTTTTTTAATTGATGGACCGAAAACAAACTTGGCTAAAGATTCTACATTATCAATCCAATTAACTGGAACATACTTGTATAGTCCTGTACTTTTTCCGATTGTCATCATAAATGGTAGTTCATTTTTTGTTTTCACACTCGAGATTATTATAGTTTTTTTTACGCTAATAATCTTGCTGATTTCTTGAACGATTATTCCTCCAAAAGAAACACCTATCAAAATTATATTAGAGCCTTTGATATCTGCTGATAATCTTTTACAATACGAATTCAAACTTTCTTTTTCTTTTGGTAATAACCACTCTAAATAATGAATAACAAAATTTTCTGGGAGATCTAGCCCTTCAAAAATTAAAGAATTCGCTGCCATTCCAGGCATCAAATAAACATTGTGTATAGTGTCTTGGTTTTTAGTCATTTACATTTACTATATTTGTAATTCAAAATTAAACAACTTTGTTTTATGTTAGAACTAGATATTAATGACAATGATTTTCTGCGTCAATTTGAAGTATCTATAGATGGTAAACTTGCCAAGGTTGAGTACTCTTTACAGGAAAGAAAAATCTTTTTAACAAAAATTAGTATTCCAAAAAATGCAGATGACAATTTTAAGGATAAATTTTTAACTGAAATTTTTGAAATTATTAAAGAAAAAAAACTTAGAATGATGCCAACTGCTACTGAAATTAAATCATTTATTAAAAAAAATAGAGAATACATGGAGTTGCTTCCTGTTGGTGTTAGAATTTAAACAACAACAAGATTATCATTACAAATAACAGAAAGCTTTCTTTTAACAATACTATCAACTAGATTCGATGACCAGATAGTTTTTACCCTGATATAGTTGTCAGTATAGCCATGAACAAATCCATTTTTATTTTCAGATTCAAACAAGATTTTTCGTTCTGAATTGATATTTTTTTTATAAAAAGATTCTCTTTTAATAACTGACAATTCTCTTAAGATAGAACTTCTCTCTGTTTTAATTTTTTTTGAATTTTTTTCAGCAAAATAAACAGATTCTGTATTTTCTCTTTCTGAATATGAAAAAACGTGTAGGTATGAGATTTCCAAATTAGAAATAAAATCATAAGTTCTTTTAAAATCAATGTCATTTTCACCAGGAAAACCAACTATAACATCAGCTCCGATACAGCAATCAGGAATTAATTCTTTTATTTTATTGACTCTATCTAAATATAATTCTGAAAGATATCTTCTCTTCATTAATTTTAAAATCTTATCAGATCCACTTTGTAAAGGAATATGAAAGTGGGGCATAATTTTTTGACTTTGACTAACAAATTCAATTATTTCATTATTTAATAAATTAGGTTCAATTGATGAAATTCTAACCCTGTCTAAATTTTTAATCTTCTCTATTTCTTTTAAAAGAGTTAAAAAGTTTGTTTGCCTACCTCTATTTTCAAAAATCCCATAATCACCTATATTTACTCCAGTCAATACAATCTCCTTAATACCATTACCAACTAAGTTTTTGGCATTTTCTATTATCTCATTAATGGTACCACTTCTTGATTTTCCTCTTGCTAAAGGGATTGTACAATACGTGCATTTGTAGTCACAACCATCTTGAACTTTTAAAAAGGATCTTGTTCTATCTCCGAGAGAATATGATGATTTAAAATAATTTACTGAGTTAATTTCACATGAATGGTAACTTGAGGAGTCTAAATAATCAATGATGTTAAACTTTTTATCTGCACCAAGCACAAGGTCTATACCTTTGAATGAAGAGATCTCTTTAGGCTTTAACTGTGCATAGCATCCAATAGCAACAACTTTTGAATTAGGATTTATTCTCTTTACTTTATTGACAAGATATTTAAATTCTTTATCCGCGTTTTGAGTTACTGAACAAGTGTTAATCACATAAATATCAGCTACATCTTCAAATGACACTTTATTATACCCTTTATTTTCAAAATCTCTTGAAATTGATGAAGTTTCTGAGTAATTTAGTTTACATCCTAATGTTTTAAATGCAACGTCCAAGTTTAATTTTTTTTTGCAAATATAACTTTATAGCTCATAAAAATTACTTATTAAGAGTATTAATATTTGTAACTGCATTTGGTATAATTTCATGTAATAAAAACAAACAGTTAAATAATAATATTTTTAAATACAACGAGTATTCAAACGTTAGCTCATTAGATCCAGCTTTTTCCTCTACCCTTAGAAATATTTGGCCTGTTAATCAAATATTTAATGGTCTTGTTAAACTAGATGAAAACTTAGAAATAATTGATGATTTAGCACATAGATGGGAGATCAGTCCCGATAAAAAAACTTATACTTTTTTTCTTAAAAAAGACATAAAGTTTCATCCCTCTAAATTCTTTAATAATGAATCTGACAGAATTGTAAATGCTAATGATTTTGTTTATAGTTTAAAAAGGTTGACTGACCCCAAAGTTGCATCATCTGGATCATGGGTTCTAAAGAATGTTGATAGTATATACAGTGTCAATGATTCAATTCTAAAAATTGAACTCACAAAGGAATTTAAACCCTTTCTAGGAATTTTAAGTATGAAATATTGCTCCGTCGTACCAAGAGAAATAGTTGAAAATTTTGGAGATGAATTTGGGCAAAACCCAATAGGAACAGGACCTTTTTTATTCAAAAAATGGGATCAAAATATTAAAATAGTTCTAAGAAAAAATAACGAGTATTTTGAAAAAGACATTACAGGAAAAAAACTACCATATTTAGACGGGATTTCAATATCACTTATCCCAGATAAAAAAAGTGAATTTATGGAACTCATTGCTGGAAGATTAGACATGGTCAGTTCACCCGAAAATTCAATTATTGATCAAATTTTTGATTCAAAAGGAAATTTACAAGATAGATTCAATGATGAATTTAAATTGATTAAAAAACCATACTTAAACACGGAATACATTGGATTTAATATCAAAGAAAATTTGGAAAGTGATGCTAAACTTAGATTAGCAATCAACCACTCAATTGACAGGGAAAAGATGATAAAATTTTTAAGAAAAAATTTAGGTTATGCTGCAACTAGCGGAATTGTTCCAAATGGACTAAACAAACCCTACAAAGAAGAAAGATATAATTACGATCCTGAGAAAGCAAAAAAATTAATTTATGAATATAAGAATGAAAAAAATCTTGATAAGGTCAATATCACAATTTCAACAGACGCTCAATATCTAGACATAATTGAATTTGTTCAATCTGAATTACAGAAAATTGATATTTATATTACTATTGATATCACTCCTCCTTCAATTTTAAGACAAGGTAAGGCGAATGGAAAATTCGAAGCTTTTAGAGCAAGCTGGATTGCAGATTACCCAAGTGATCAAAATTATTTTTCACTTTTTTATTCAAAAAATCATACTCCAAAAGGCCCTAATTATACTTTTTTTAAAAGTGATGAGTTTGATAAATTATATAATCTAACTGAAAGTAATGAAACTAATTCTAACGCCATGTTAATTGGAGGAGCAATGGAAGACTTGATTTATCAACATTCACCTGTTATACCATTATATTATGATATGAGTATCAGAATACTAAATAAAAGAATCAATGGACTCAATAATAATCCAATCAATATGCTTGATTTGAGAAAGGTTAAAAAAATGCTTAATTAAAACTATTTTTCTTGTTCAGAAGAATCTTCAGAGCTAGGTGCTTCTTCTGCATCTGGAGGGTCTTCAACAACTGGAGCGTCTTCAACAACTGGAGCATCGTCAACCACAGGAGCCTCTTCAACAACTGGTGCTTCTTCAACAGATTGTTTCTTGAAAGAAAGATTGGCATACCTGTTTTTGAATTTGTCAATTCGACCAGCAGTATCAACAAGTTTTGTTTTTCCTGTATAATAAGGATGTGATGTTCTGGAAATCTCAAGTTTTACAAGAGGATACTCAGCACCATCAACTGAAATTGTATCTTTGGTTTCAACTGCAGATTTAGTTATGAAGACATCATTATTGGACATGTCTTTAAAAGCTACTAATCTATAATTTTCTGGATGTATACCTTTTTTCATTTTCTGAATAACGGATGCAAAAATAGGTTTTTTTTATTATTCTGCAATATTTAATTTAATAGTTATTAGTTTATTAAATTTGTTTAAAATTTTTTATGCAAATTTCTGTTGTAATTCCTCTTTACAATGAAGAAGATTCACTAATTGAACTTCACGAAAAGATAGTATCCAATCTAGAAAATTTTTTGATTGATTATGAAATTATTTTTATTGATGATGGGAGTATTGATTCTTCTTGGTCTGTCATAAAAAATTTATGTTCATCATCAAAAAAAACAAAAGGAGTTCAGTTCCTGACGAATTACGGAAAATCTATGGCCCTTTCTGAGGGTTTTAAATTAGCTAAAGGCAAAATTGTAGTTACTATGGATGCAGATCTTCAAGATGATCCAAAAGAAATAATTCCTTTATATAAAATGATAACGGAAAATAATTACGATTTAGTTTCAGGATGGAAAAAGAAAAGATATGACTCTTTAATTTTTAAAAATTTACCATCAAAACTTTTCAATTTTGCAGCAAGATTATCATCTGGGATACCTCTTAATGATTTTAATTGTGGTATAAAAGTATATAAATCTGATGTTATCAAGGAAATAGAGCTTACTAGTGGAATGCATAGGTATATTCCAGTACTGGCAAAAAAATCTGGTTTTCATAAAATAGGTGAGAAAATTGTCAAACATCACCCGAGAGTTCATGGAAATACAAAGTATGGTCCTGATAGATTTATAAAAGGTTTTCTTGATCTAATTACATTATCTTTTTTTAACAGGTTTGGAAAGCGACCTATGCACTTTTTTGGTTTGTTTGGAACTCTAATTCTTGTTGTTGGTTTTTTATTTTCCGTATATCTTGGTGTTGATAAATTATTTATTAATACCACTGGAAGGTTAATAACTGAAAGACCTGAATTCTATATTTCCCTTGCTTCTATGATTATTGGAAGTCAGTTTTTCTTAGCTGGATTTTTAGGAGAACTCATTCTTAGAAATAGTAAAAAAACTAAAAACTATAAAATAAAATCAAGATTAAATAATGAGTAAAATCTCAGAAAATGAAATTGTCTGGACATCATATATATTTGATAAAGAAACTCATGACAAAGTAAAATATTTGAAGAAAAATGACCGTGAAGAATTTGAAGATTCTTTTTACAAAGATCTTGAATTTGGAACTGGAGGGATGAGAGGTATCATGGGAGTTGGTCCCAACAGAGTAAATAAATACACATTTGGAAGAAACACCCAGGCAATTTCAAAAATATTAAATAATCTTTTTGAAGACTCGTCAGTGGTAATAGGTCATGATTGCAGGAATAATAGTAGAGAATTATCAATGATCGTTGCTAATATTTTTTCTGCTAATAATATTAAAACTTATATTTTTGACTCACTAAGACCTACCCCACTTATTTCTTATGCTGTAAGGAAGTTAAATTGTAAATGTGGCATTGTTCTAACTGCGTCTCACAATCCGCCTGAGTATAATGGATACAAAGTCTATTGGTCTGATGGCGGTCAAATTGTTCCACCAATTGATAAAAATATAATTACAGAAATTTCTGATACAGATTATTCAGAAATTAATTTTAACTCAAATCCAAGACTGATTGAATTAGTTGACAATAAAATTGAAGACAGTTTTGTTAAAGACAGTATAAATACAGCTAGAATAGGAGACTCCAACAGAGAAAAATTAAAAATTGTTTTCACTTCTTTACATGGAACTTCACATATTTTAATTCCAGAAATATTAAATAAAGCAGGATATTCAAATATATTTTGTGTTGATTCTCAAATGAATCCAGATGGAAATTTTTCAAATGTAAATTCATCAAATCCTGAAGATCCAACCTCTCTAAATGAAGCAATTGAACTTGCAAAAGTTCAAGATGCTGATTTAGTAATCGGAACTGATCCTGATGCTGACAGGTTTGGAATTGCAGTAAAAAACTTATCAGGCGATTATGAATTAATTAACGGAAATCAATCTATGTGTGTAATGACTGATTACATCCTAGGAAAATCAAAAATTAACAAAAATTCATTTATTGCAAGCACAGTTGTATCTAGTCCTATGATGAGTAAAATTGCTTTAACAAATAATATTAAAATTGAATTATCTCTAACAGGATTTAAATGGATTGGTAAAATGATTAATGATTTTAAAGATCTGAAATTTCTTGCGGGAGGAGAAGAAAGTTTTGGATATTTAGTTGGGGATTTTGTTAGAGATAAAGATGCATTAACATCATCACTATTAGTTAGTGAGATTTGTTCAGAGTTGAAAGCAAATGGATTAAATTTTTATGAAAGAATGATTGATTGCTACATTAAATATGGATTTTTTAAGGAAAAACTTTTCACTCTTAAAAAAGAAGGAAAAAAAGGTGCTCAAGAAATTAAAAATATTTTATCAAATTTAAAATCAAATCCACCTGAAAAACTATTAGATGATAAGACTCTGTTCATTGAAGATTATGAAAGTTCAATCAAAACAAACCTAGAGACTGGTGAGAAATCAATAATCAATCTTCCAAAAACTAATATGATAATTTTTGAATCACAGAGCGGATTCAAAGTTGCCGTTAGGCCTAGTGGTACAGAGCCCAAAATAAAGTATTATTTTAGTGTAAATTGTTCATTAAATAATAAATCTGAATTTTTACAAAAAAATAAATTATTAAATGAAAAATTAAGTCAGTTATTAATTGACTTTACTAATTAAATGTATTTTAAGAGAGTTTTACATAACATCCTAATTTATAAAAAAGAGTTAATCCTGAATATCATATTTAGCATGCTATATGCTTTCTCTAGCGCTCTTGCATTTCTATCTCTTATGCCCATGTTGGAGGTTCTTTTCAATGGTTCGCCAAAAATTAATTTTAAACCTCGTTATGAAAATTATGATTCGATTGGAAAATTTCTTGAAGATTGGCTCAATTTCCAAGTAAGTAGTTTTTCAGGCAATGACACTGAGAATGCTATTTTATTTGTAGTTGGAACCGTAATTATTTTATTCTTTTTAAAAAATCTAACGAATTACTTCTCATTATTCTTTTCAACATTGATTAGAAACTCAGTAATAAAGGATATTAAAGAAAAGGTCTTTGATAAGATTATAGTTCTTCCATTAAAGTATTTTTCAGAAAATAAAAAAGGAGATTTAATAGCTAGAATGTCGTCTGATGTTCTGGAAGTTCAAACCTCATATCTCTCGATTGTTGAAATTTTTATTAGAGATCCACTAACAATAGTTTTTACTCTGGGAACAATGTTTATTATTAGTTTCAAATTAACATTATTTGTTTTATTTTTTATCCCAATCTCAGGACTGGTTATTTCTTTTATTGGAAAAAGTTTAAAGAAAAAATCATTAATTGTACAAAGAGAACAAGCTGAACTAATGTCCATTACTGAGGAAGTTATTAATGGCATCAAAGTTATCAAGACATTTCTTTCAGAAAGTTTTTTTAAATCAAAATTCAGAACAAGTAATTCAAAATTTTTAAGATTTTCAAACAGATTAGTAAACAGACAAAATATTGCATCACCACTTAGTGAATTTTTAGGTATACTAGTTATTGGTGTTTTATTATGGTATGGTGGAAAATTGGTTTTGATTGATATGGAATTAAAACCAGCGGCATTCATTACTTACATGGGCCTAGCCTATGGTGTTTTAACTCCAGCTAAATCAATAAGTAAAGCATTTTATTCTCTTAAAAAAGGAAATGCTGCCGCTGAGAGAGTATTTGAAATTATTGACTTAGATAGTGAATTTATAAATGATATTGACAAAGAAGAAATTCATGAATTTACAGATAAAATTGAGTTCAAAAAAGTTTCATTTAGTTATAAAAAAAACAAGGTCCTTAAAAACTTATCATTCAAGGTAAATAAGGGAGAACTAGTGGCAATAGTCGGTCTATCTGGAAGCGGAAAATCGACACTTGTAAATTTAATTCCGAAATTTTATTCTTACGGCGAAGGCGAAATTTTAATAGACGGAAAAAATATAAATAACTTATCAATTAAAGACATTAGGAAATTAATATCAATTGTATCTCAAGAATCAATATTATTTAACACCTCAATAAAAGAAAATATTTTATTAGATAAATTAGATAATTATAATAATACATTACTAGAAGAATCTTCTATAGCCGCTAATGCCTTCGATTTCATACATGAAAATAAGGAAGGGTTTGAATATAATGTAGGTGATAATGGTGTAAACCTTTCAGGAGGTCAAAAACAAAGAATTGCAATTGCTAGAGCAATTGCTAGTAAATGCCCTATTCTAATACTAGATGAAGCAACATCTGCTTTAGATTCAAAATCTGAAAAATTAGTTCAAGATGCACTAGATAAAATTATGAAGGAAAAAACATCTATTGTTATTGCACACAGACTTTCAACTATAAAAAATGCAGACAAAATTTTAGTTCTTGACGATGGGGAAATTATTGAAACTGGAAGCCATAGTGAATTACTAAATCTTAACGGTATTTATTCAAACCTTATAAAACTTCAGTCAATAAGTTAAACTTTATAACTTAGCTTTAGTCAAACTATTAAAATATTCTTTGAATAAGGAAGAAAAATTAATTAAAGAATTAAAAGATTCAGCTAGAAAAGATTTAGCATTTGAAACTCTGGTTAACTTATATAAAGAAAAGCTTTATTATCAGATTAGAAGAATTGTATTAAATCATGACGATACTGATGATGTTCTTCAAAATGTATTTATCAAAGTCTACAAAGGTATTAATAAGTTTAAAGGAGATTCAAAACTTAGTACATGGATGTACAGAATAGCGTACAATGAGTCAATTAATTTTTTGAAGTTGAAAGAAAAAAAATATTTTTTTTCATCTGAAATTATGATGAATACCCTGGTTAATAACCTAAAAGAAGATCCTTATTTTGATGGAGATGAGACAGCAATAAAGCTTCAATCAATTATGGCTAAACTTCCTGAAAAGCAAAAATTAATTTTTCAAATGAAATATTATGAGGATTTAAAGTTTACTGAGATTTCAGAAATTCTGGGTGTAACAGTCGGCGCATTAAAGGCCTCTTACCACATAGCAAAGAAAAAAATAATAGATGAATTGAAAGTAAATCAAACCTTTTAATAAAAACATTGTCAATAGATTAGATGGATAAATTAAATAATAAAGAGCATTTTAAAGTACCCAAAGGATACTTCAAAGATTTTAATAAAAACCTCTCACTTAAAAGGACAGTAAATCCTTTTATAGTTCCATCTAATTACTTTGAAGATTTTCAAATAAACACTAAGAAAATTAAATCTAATGGGAAATTAATTAATTTAAAGAAAATGATTATGCCTGTAGCTGCATCAATTATTTTTGGTTTTTTTATTTTCAATTTACTACCTAATACCAATGATTTTGAAATTGATTTTGAATCTGAATTATACTCTTTAAATGATTCTGAGTTGATAGATTTGATAAATTTTGATAATATCAAAACAGAAAATCTATTAGATCAAGATAATAGTTACAATTACTTTGTAAACACTATCTCTTATGAAGATGATTTATTAATTTTAGATTAACAATATGAAAAAAATTACAGTATTATTATTTGTTCTTATATCCATCTTTTCTACGGATCAAGTTTATGGTTTTCAAAAAGAGGAAAAGAAATTTTCTAGAGAAAAATATCATGCAGTCCAAAAGTTGTTTATTCTTGAAAAATTAGATTTAAGTGCTGAGAATGAAGAGGAATTTTGGACTATATACATGAATACTCAAAAACAAATACTTGATTCTCAAAGAAAATGCAGAAGGATTCGAAAAGAACTTTATGAAAATGATTCTGCAACTATTTCTGAAAGTAATAAATTATTTGATGAACTTTTTCAAATTCAAAAAGAAGAATTGGTTATTAAAGAAAATTTAATGAAAGAGCTCGCACAAATAATGCCTGTAAAAAAAGTACTTAAATTACCCAGAATCGAAGAACAATTTAGAAGATCTATGATTGATAAAATTAGAGGAAAAAATAATGACTAATTTTATCACAAAAAATTGTGAAACTTCATAACAATCTAATTGAGGGATTATTTCAATGCCTTAAACTGATTTTAGTTGATAAATTATATGCTCACAAAGCAATTGAATTAACTTTTAAAAAAAATAAAAGCTGGGGATCTCGTGACAGAGGATTTATTGCTGAATTTATTTACTCAATCATAAGATATTTAAGACTTTATGATAAGCTTATTGGCGTCAATTTTGATTATAATGATAGAAATATATGGAAGTTAATTTCTGTATACATTTACATTAACAAATTAGGAAATTCTAATAATGAAAATATTATACAATTTGATAATAGAATTAATAATATTTATGATA
>CENP01175134.1_pt1 | contig 18745 bp, 22 predicted proteins | sample 361281 | NCBI WGS metagenome assembly CENP01 (sample SAMEA2591122, study PRJEB7988) | marine metagenome | biome: marine biome (ENVO:00000447); feature: deep chlorophyll maximum layer (ENVO:xxxxxxxx); material: saline water (ENVO:00002010), including plankton (ENVO:xxxxxxxx) | depth 70 m | reverse complement strand
GTATATAACTCTACAAAAGAATTTTTTGTATCATCATCAAATCTATTAGTACAAACCTCAATAGCTTTCATCTTATTGCCAAAGATAGCAAAAGCTTGAACTATGTGGACAAGTCTTCTAGTTGAGATAATCTCATCAACACCACCGTCAAAATAAGTTTTTCTGATAACGTCTGCCCAAGTAGTTAACTTGTCAACAAACTTAACATCTGATTTACCAGCAACTTTTAAAGTGTTGTTAAGTATTTTTTTCTCAATAGACACTGAAGGATATTTCTGTTCAAAAGTAACAGGAAATCTTTCTAAAAATGCCTCGTTAAGAATATTAGTACCGATAAACTTACCGTCTTCACTACCTTGCCCTTTAGTATTGGCAGTAGCAATCACGTTAAAGCCGTCTTTAGGTTTTACATACTTGTTAATCTTTTTAACAAACACGCCAGAACCCTCTAATATCGGTTGTAAACACATAATCTTATTAGAAGCAAGGTCAATCTCATCTAATAACAAGACAGCACCTCTCTCCATAGCCTCGATAACAGGACCATTTTGCCAGACAGTTTGACCATCTTTAAGTCTATAACCACCTAGTAAATCATCTTCATCTGTTTCAATTGTTATGTTTACTCTGATTAATTCTTTTTTGTTTTCAGCACAAGCCTGAGTCACACCCATTGTTTTACCGTTACCAGACAAACCTGTAATAAACACAGGATAAAATTTGCCCGATTTGATAATAGATTTTACATCAGGATAATTACCGAAAGAAACAAAGACAGGATCTTTTTTAGGCACAATATTGCCTGTCAAAGAAGAAACTACATAAGCAGCCTCGGTCTTAGTTTCATTAACTTTAGTATCTAATATCTTCTCTGCCTCTGGCTTAGAAGTAGATACTGTTACATCACCATCTAATGGTAATTTGTATTTTTTAGTATCAACCTTATAGTCTTTATTCTTAGTCAACCATTGTGGTGGATACTTACAGCCAAACTTTTTATTGGCTTGTTTTAACTCATCAATAGTTAAAACATCTTTGTTAAACATCTTATAAGCATGATTAACAAAGTCTTGTTGTTTTACATTTAACATTGTGTATTGTCCTTTCTTCATTATTAATATATGGTATCACCTTTTAATACGATTGTCAAGCCATTAAATAACCCTAGTTTTATTGACATTTTAAGCGACATTCTGTATAAATTTGTTTAAAAGCACTCTGGAAGTGATTCGACCTTTCATACTTTTACTGAATAATTGTTTGATTCTACCAGCCTTCATATCAGTTTTAATAGTATCTAAATCAGTATTTTGTACTGCCATGTTTTTAACATTAACTAAAAAGTATTCGTCATAACCTGGCTTTTTAACTGTACATACTTTATCTTTAGTAAAATCTTTTTTTCTTTTCAAAGCAATCTCTCTATCTTTACCGTAGGCTCTGAAAAATCTATCTGACTCATAACCTCTTGTTCTTTTAATTAGATAAAAACCAATAGTTTTAATATTATGTTTTTTCTTAATAGTATCTAATATTGTTGAAGTTATCTTTTCACCTGAATAATAATTGTCTTCGTTTTCTTTACAAGTATAAGATTTTTTGCCGTCTTTAATAACTATTGTACCATCGTATGGCATATCGCCTCTTACTAACCCTTTATCAGTATTTACAACTTTACCTCTAGCATAATTTGAAGCACCGTCTGTAAGAGTAATAAAACTTAGTTTTTCAATATTGTATTTTTGTTTAAATATTTTAATAAGTTTATCACAAGCAACTAACGCCTCATTTAAAGGTGTATTACCTAACCAGTATTGATCTGGCATACCATAGTTTAAACCTTTATCAAATTTTTCTTCATACCATCGTGTATATCTTTCAGTAAAATAACCAGCCATACTGTATAGATACATTAGAGATTCATCTAATTCTGTTTTTTTCATTCTATGGCTAGCAACATTTACTAATATAAATGGATCAAAATAAAAATCATTGTGTTTATAATTAAAACACTGACTATCAAAAGTATAATTGTTGTGTTCTCTAATACTATTAAAGAAGTAAACTTCATAAGGTATATTAATTTTTTGACAAAAGTAAATTAAGTTAATTAATTGATCCACTGTTTTACCTAATACATCACTCATACTACCTGACCAATCTAACAACATAATCATACCATGATTTTTAGAATCAGGTAATATAGTTAATCTTTTAAATATATCATCACTAAATTTATAATTTTTTAATTTAAGAGGATCAATGACACCTGTTTTATCACTAGTAGCTTTTTTATAAGCAGTAGCAGCTTTTTTCATTTCAAACTCTTTAACTAAATACATTACAGTTTTTTTGTTATCTGATTTAAATTTTTTATAATCATCTTTTAAAGAGTTAACATATTTTTTTGTTTCACTTGTATGATTTTTCATACTTTCAGCAATATGTAATCTCATATCTTTAATAAATGTTTTATAACTAACAACTGTATCTTTTAATTTAACATCTGGTATAGATACATAATTAAATGTTTTACTGTTATCGTATAATCTTTCTTTATTACTATCTAAACTAATATTAGTTACAGACGTTAATTTCATATCACCTGAAGCACCTGACCCAGCACCTAGATCATTAGCAATTGACTCAGTAGGTTCTTCTTTATCTGATTTTGTATCTCCGTCTTTTACATCATCTGAAGAAGATTTAGAATTACCATCTTTATCTGAATCTTTATCATTACTATTTGTCTCATTCGATTTATCTGAATTGTTATCACTAGAGTCACTATCTTTAGTATTAACATTATTATCTGAATCTTTTTGTTTATCTAAATTATAATTTTCTACTAATGGATGTGAATCAAAGTCAGGTAGTTTAGATAATTTCTTTAATTGTTTTTTCTGCCATTCTAACATTTTTTTGGCTAACTCAACAACATCTTTAAATGATTTTACTTCATCAACTTTTTTAACCCATACTTTGTCTAAATGACTAAAATTTATTTCTAATCTTTTTGAAGACTTATAATATAAGTTAATTTTATCTATTAACATTAAGTCTGTATTAATATCTTTATCATCTAAACCAAAAAAGTTTTTAGACATCATGTCATCAAAACCTTGTAAATAGTTTTTAACAACACCAGGATATTTCTTTTGAATTTTTTTATCTATTCTACAATCTTCAATAACATTTACATAAGCTCTTAACTCATCATCATGGCATATTGACTGCCAACCCTTAGTAGGTGTATATAAAGCATGTGAACATTCATGTGCTATTAACATATCATAAATGTCGCCTGTTTGTACTTTAAAAATAGGAAGAGTAAGTATTCTGTTTAATGTATCAAAACTAGCAGTTTTGACATTGTTATGTTGTACTGTAAGATTTTCTGTAGCAATAAGTTTTGCTAATTGAGATTTAGTATTAATGTTTATTTGTGTAGTCATACTAATAATAATATAGGAAAACGTTTAAAAAGTCAAGCGTTTATTAATCCCTATATTTACTAGGTTTTTTGACTATTTATGTTCTTGTTTTGTTCTTATTTTGTAAATATGAACGTAGGTTCAAACTTTCTACCTGTTAGATTCGGTCTTTCAAACTTGCCCATATATCTTTGGGTTTGTTTCTTTTCAGTTGTTTCACCATCTAATGTAGATGTTTCTGTTCCACCTTGTTGTGTAGATAATGACAACCACCATGTATCAGTATGTTCAAAGCCACAATCAATAGCTAGTTGTACAGTATCCTCTTCAAACGTTTTATACTGTTTTGTATTAGCAACATTAAGTGCTAAATGTTTACCTGGCTTTAAACCTTTATAAGCATTAGCAATTGTCTTCTTTAAAAAGTGTTCTTTCCACATATCACTTGTGTTAAACTTAATACTAGATTGTTCTGGCTCATCACCATATGCTTCCCAACCAAAGTAAGGTGGACTTGTAAATACAAAGTCTAAACTATTTTCTTCAGGTATATAAGTTTCACTACCTTGTCTTAATAATGAATATTGTTTATGTTTGTGACCATAGTCCATTAGTATGTTTGTTAGTCCCTCATAAGTCGGTATACAAGGGTCTGTACCTATGTAATTAACACCAGCAGCGATTGCCCCTAATAATCTACCACCATAACCCATACTAGGATCCCATACTAAACCTGCCGTTGTGCCTTCTAAAGGACTATCTTTTTCTACAAATACGTCATATAAGGCAGCGGCAGCCGTAGGTCTAAAATTAGAAACCATTTGTGTGCCTGAGTATCTTCTTAACATTGTTCTCATATCTGAGTCTGTTATTTCGTGTGGTTTCTTTTGTGGAAAAAATGTGCCTGTTAAAATTTTGTTTATACCTTTTTTAAGATGTTCTTCATCATCCCAAACTTCCATAGGTGTCCTCATTTTACCACACTTAATACCCCAAGCATGTTCCATATAAGACCATGCGAGATTTAAACCATGAGCAGATTGACCTATGACTTTAGTTTTTCTATCTATCATAGTATCTCTTTTAAATGCCATTAAAAGATTATACTTGTCGTCTCGCCATTTCTTATCTTTAGGATAATAAGGAAAGCCTTTGTCTTTTATTGTATTGTGTGTGTTTTGTAATATATCACTCATCTTAAAACTTCAACATCACTTTCGGTTACCATAACAACCCTAGCACCACAAGAAAGAAGAGGTTTATCATTACCGCCATACATAACGGTTGACGGACCATTAATCTTAACTTCGTGGCAATAGATGTTTGATTTTCCTTTTTTGATTGTGATAACTGGTTCATCTGTTCCATGTTTTTTATTTGCCCTTATTTTATGTTGATTTACATGTATATAGGTTTTCATCTTTTATCTTTGCCTGCTTTAATTTCTAAAGCTGAATATCTAGGTTTACCATGAAAGTCTAATGATCCTAGATTGTAAGCAGAACCAGGTGGTAGTTTTTCAACTGTCTTACCTTTTTCTAAAAACTTTTTCATCTTTTCGTCTAGTTCTTTTTGTCTTTCTTCGGGTGTTTTTTCAGTCATAATTACATTTCTACCCAACCTGTGATTATATACTTGTCGCCGTTTATAGGAGGATTACCTCTATGAACATGTGTATATGTAGCAGGCCAGATTACTAGTCTATTTTTTCTTGGTTTAATTCTATCTTTTTGATAGATAAATTCTGTTTCACCACCTTCAAAATCATCATTTAAATATAACATATAAGCCATCATTCTACCTTTTACTTGATATCCATTATCTTCGGAGTGCCATATGTGATATCCTTCGCCTGGTGATGTCTTTTGTAATCTTACGCTATAGATATTATGAGTAGGATATGAATCTAATATTGAGTATTTTTTTCTATATTCAGCATATGGTCCGCCCCAAAACATAGCGTTAAATTCAGAAGCGTGATAAGTTATATTAAAATCGCCAAAGTTTTGCGTTGGTGGTACTATTAAATCTGTTGAGTTATCTTTTACTTCTAATTGACCTACTTCAGGTCTTTCTTCTTGTCTTGTTTTAATAAAACCTTTACTTTCTAATTCTTTAAAATAACTAATATAATCATCACACATTTGAGCACCAAAGTAATCATCAAATATTCCTATGTGATCGTCTCTAATATCTTTAATCATTATTTACCTACATTCCAAAATAGTGCGTTTGGTTTAGCATGTTCTTTCATTATTGCCCATGCTTTTGCGTCATAAGTTGGCACACTAGGAAAAGGTGGTATATCATCACCTTTAACTTCTTGTGTAAACTTATATTTACTTATAAACAAATTTGCCCTACCTATTTCGTGTTGTGCCATTTTATGACCTACTGAAACACAATGTACTTCTTTGTCAGGAAACGCCATTTGTAATCCTCTTGTTAAAGTACCACTTGATCCAACAGACCATATTTCACTAATTTTTATATTATACTCTATTTCTATATTTTTAGCAAGGTCCCTTATGTCTTCAAATACTCTTTTTTCTTCTAACCCTAATGGCAATAGTCTTCTTTTCTTAGGATCCTTGTAAAAATACTCTCTGGCTCTTGCTTTTGTGACTTGTAACATGCCGTTAGGTACCCACCTAATGTCAGCACCATAGTCTAATGCCTGTCTCTGGTAAGGGTGTAAATTATCTAATGATCTCTTAGCCATAAAAAACACGGCTTTCTTACCATAGTGATTCGCTTGTAAAGTCAAAGATAATTGAGCATAACCATTTGCTGGGCAACCACCATATACAAACTCTTCGGCACCCTCTTCTATTTCTTCTCTTATTAATCTATCTACAAATCTTCTTTTTGATCCACCTTCTAATAAATCGTCTCTTACAATGTGAAAACCATTGTGTTGTTCTATTACTAATTTAGGAAATTTATATGGTGTCATAATCAAATACTACTGAATATCTATTGTTATGTGGGTGTACTGCTAATTCAAATGGCATATTAATAATACTATGATTTATTTTGCCATCAAATATTAATACTGAGTTTTCTAAACCAGGTATAATTACTTTATCATCTATTTGTGTGCCATAATTAGTATAATTGTTTTTTAAATAATACACAGCAGTTATATCTCTTTTGTGTGTATGAAAACCATATCTATTATCTTCTCTACTAATATTTGCCCAACTTTCTGTAAGTTTTACCATACCTATATTCTCTTGTACAATATTTTTTATCTTTTCTTGTAGTTCTATCCAACGATTATATACTTTAACATGGTCATATAAATCTGTTTTAGTTTGTAAAGGTGGCACGTTATCACTGGCAACATGTCCATCTGATATAACTTTATCTATATCAGCAATATACTTTTCTTTATAGGTACTGTCCATAAAGTTTGTATGTCTATAAAATGTATAATCGTTTACTTGTATTTTCATTTTACTCGTTTAAAACTACCTTTGCCTTTTTTAGGTCTTACTACTCTCTGTTTATAAGTAGGTGTTCTAACCTCTTTAGCAACAGGATTAGTTTTAAATATTCTATCAAACTCACTTCTATATTTTTCGTTTGATATTCTGCTCTTTCCGTCCCACTTACCTGGCATGTTTATATTTGTCTCTCCAATAATTTTGTCTTTGAAGTAATCTAACTTTATATTCTAATTCAGTAATACCTAAAAGTTTCTTTAAAAAGTTTATCATTTTTTCTCCTTTAATCTTTGAAATTTTTTGATTTCTTTTTTTGCTTTTGCGTTAGCCCTTTGTAGTTTTAGTTTACTAGCATACTCAGTAAATACTCTACCTAACATATGATCGTATTCATGTTGAAATATACGACTCATCATACCATCTAAATGTCCTTCTTTTAAATCACCCTTTTCATCTTCATATTTAACAACTACTTTTCTTGGTCTAGTTATTGTTAAAAATACAAACGGAAAAGATAAACAACCTTCTTTCATAGCAACTTTTTCTTCGCTAGATGATATGATAGTAGGATTAAAACAAGTCATTCTTAAACCGTCTTCTAATTGTGGGTGACCACCCATAACAAACATGTTAAAAGGTAATCCAACTTGATTAGCAGATAGTCCTATACCACCATATCTAAACATAGCAGTAAACATAGCATCGGATAATTCTGCTCTATCTTTTATGTCATGTTCTTTTAACATGTCTTCTTGGAATGGTGCGATAGCACTTAAAACTCTAGGATCATTTGGTGGTATTAATTGTAAATCTTTCATATTTAACTCCTGTCAATTGTAAAGAAAGCATTAAGTGTCAATCTGCCGTTTTCTATATTTGTACCGTGATTGCCTATTGACATGTGATTGTAATTGCCATTAAAGAATACAAATCTATTTTGTACAAATTTTATATCAGCTATTTCATTTTCTTTATCATCATAAAATCTAGTACCTGATTCTAAATTAGTTGGCGATAGATATACTAAACCAGAAAACTGAGATTTTACATCATCTTTATGTATCCAATCTTTCATGTCTTTCCACCTACTATGTAGGTATGATGATACCCAAAAACGAGTATTATTATAATCTATCTTTTTCAAAAATGTCTGTATAAACAATTGATCTAAAAACGGATTACATTTATTTAATAGTTGTGTTCTAAATCCAGGCCAGTTGCCTTGAAATTCATTTTTATCAGCAGGATACTTTTCTTTACTAAAAAATTCATGTTGATAAAATGCTTTTTCTATATCTCTAAAATTATCAAAAAAATTATCAACGACTAATATATCTTGTTTAAACACTTTGTAACCTCGTAAAGTTATTTATTTTTTCAAACTTAATGATATTAGTAAATTTATCAAATAGTATATCACCTTTATGAGATATTATAAACACGTTTTCTTTAGATAATGTTTTAAGTATTTTAAAAAAATCATCTGTACCTTGACTATCTAAACTACTATCAAATATCTCGTCTAATATTAGAACATTTGTATTTGTACTATTTTTCATTTTAGCAATTTGTCGCCAAGTAAATAGTAATGCTAAATCTATTCTTAACTTTTCACCTTCACTAAAATTATTGTAATTAAATGTATCTCTAAATCTACTTTTAATTGTTTCATTAAACTCTTCGTCTAAATTAAAGTTAACAAAGAAGTCCATTTCTTGTAAATATTGATTTATTAAAGTGTTCATAATAGGTAAATACTTCTTAATAATTCTAGTCTTAGCACCTTTTTCTGATAGTATTTCTCTAACTGTATCTACATAAGATTTTTCTTCGGTTATCTTTTGTAATTCTGTTTCTGTCTCTTTTAATCTTTCTGATAACTCATTTAATTGTTGTTCAATAGTATTACTATCTTCTTTTTTATTGTCTAACAATAGTATTTCATTGTGTAGATTATCACTAAATTTTTTAAGTTCGTTTATTGAGGTATTAACTTTTGACATTTCTATATTTAAATCTGTCATTTTTGCTGATATAGAATTAATTTGTGATAGTTTATTTTCAGTAATAGTTATTTCTTCTACTAATTTTTTCATACCATCATTTAAAGTATCTACTTTAGATTTTAGTTTGCCTTGTTTATCATATCTAAACTGTTCATCTATTGGTTGTGTACAAGTAGGACAATAATCGTTTTCACTAAAAAACTCTAAATTTTTATTATGTGTTTCTAAATTATGTTCTATTTTTGTTTCTATTTTTTCTAACTGAGATAATTTGATTTGTGTTTTATCTTTATCTTTTGTTTGTTCCTCTAGTTGTTTATACTCACTATCTAATTGTTGTATTTTTTCTAAGTAATTCTTTTTATCTAAATCTAATTTTTTTAATTGATCTTCTTTGTAAGTTTTATCATCTGTATTTCTATTCTTAATATCATTATAATGTTTTTCTTCTAGTTCATGTTTAGATTTAATTAAGTCAGCGTTATGTTTTACTTCTATAAGTTTTTTATTAAGTGTTGATTGTTGATCTCTTAACATCCAATCCATATGTGAGAATACTTTAATGTCAAGTATTTCTTCTACTGCTTCTTTTCTATAACGAGATTTCATTTTCATAAAAGGCTCGTAAGATGAAGAACCTAACAATACAACTTGAATAAATGATCTATAACTTAGTCTCATTATATTTCTTTCTAAAACTTTTTGATAGTCAACACTAGAAGCATCCTGATTAATTAGTTCATCATTTTCATATATCTCAAATATATTAGGTTTAATGCCTCGTTTAACTTTATATTGTTTAGTGCCTATTGAAAAATCTATTTCTACTAATGCTTCACCGTTGTTAACAGTGTTTATCATTTGATCTTTTTTAATAATTCTAAATGGTCTATTAAATAAAACAAAGGTCATAGCGTCAAGTAAAGTTGATTTACCTGAACCATTTGTACCTATGACTAATGTTGTATTTGACTTGTTTAAATCTACTTCAATAAATTGATTACCAGTAGATAAAAAGTTTTTCCATTTTATTTTTTTAAATATAATCATATAGTATTCACATCAAAACTTATACTTATTCTTTCTTTTGTATTTCTATTTGGCTCAACATAATGATCTACAAAACTCGGCCACAATGCTAATAAACCTTCTTTAACATATGTCTTTCTACATTCACCGTGGTCAAATCTATCGTTAAAAAATCCGTTTGACATAGCACCTGGTCTTGGATCTCTATGTACTATATTTCCACAATTCTCTGGCGTTTGTACATAGTAAGTACCTGATATTTGATAAGTTCCGTGTTGATGAGGCACATTAAAACTATGAGTAGGATTAATGTTTGCCCACATTTGAGGTATCTTAATTTTTTCTATGCCTAAGTTTAATCCTAAACATAATTTATATATTGTATCTGATAATGGTTTTATTACTTCACTATTAGGATCAAGTAAATTACTTTGCCAACCATTTTGATCGTTTGATAATACTCTGCCATCAGGATCATCTTTTTGATTATTGTAAATGTATTTTGCTAACTTATCATTATCTAAATTAGTATCAGTTGTTAGATATAAAGGTGTTGACCATAATAAGTGTGCTTCAAATTTCATAATTAACCTGAGTAATGATCGTTTGCCTCAACATATGTTTCTTTAATAAACTCTTTTAATTTTTGTTTATTTAAATCAGTTTGTATTTGATCTACATAATTATTTAAAAATGTAATAGTATCTTCTCCTTGATCTAATATATCTTCTCTTACACTAGAAGCCATATCACTTTGTACATCTTCAATTACATTTACCTCATGTACATTTATTTTGTTTTGTAATCTATCTATTAGTGAGTTAAACATATCTTCATTTGTTCTATTAGCAACAAAGACTTTTACTATTTTGTTTTCAAACTCTGATAAATCTTTTGTTAAATAATCTTCTTTTGTATCGTTATAAACAATTTTTTTAAACATTCTAAGAGGATTAGGTACTCTTGTTAGTTCTCTAGTTTCTGTATCAAAAATATGAAAACCTTTTGGATCTTTATAATCTGACCAAGTCATTTCATATTGAGAGCCAAGATAATAGATACGTCCATCATCTGATTTTTTATGAAAATGACCAGACATAACTTTTTCAAAACGTTTAAATTGTGTAGGTTCTAAACCATGTTCATTAAAAAGACCCTTTTGCATTTCAAAACCTTTTACTTCTAAATGACCAAAACAAATATCTGCTGTTGAATTATCTATCGCATAAATCGAGTCTTCATAATTATCATCACATATCCATGGCAAGAATAACATACGACAACCACCTATTTCTACTTCTTTAGGACCTGTGTAGATAAATGGTTCATTTACACCATCAAATGTTGTACATAATTCTTCTACTGAATTTACTTTGTTTGTATTTTTAAAATAAGTATCGTGGTTACCGATTATGATATGTGTATCAATCTTCATATCCCATAATCTTTTCCAAAACTTTTCTCTAAAAACACTAGAAGTTTGAAAGTTAATAAACTTTCTTCTATCAGTTACATCACCTAAATGTATTAAGTTTGTAATATTGTTTTCTATTAAGTATGGAAAAAATACTTCATCATAAAATTTAATTTGATAATCTCTAAATGCTGGACTATCATTTCTCACACCAAAGTGTGTATCATTTAATAGGGCTATTTTCATAATTATATAAAGAATTTAGACGACTTGACAGTTTTTTTCTTTCTTGGTTTCTTTTCTTTTTTAGGCTGCTCTTCCATTCTCAAATTCTTTTGTAAAAACTCTTTAAACTGATTAGTATATTCACCTTGTTGATCTTGTGGTTGTAAGGCAAAATCATCTAAGTTATTATCCATAATAAGTTTATGTTTAATAGTAACTTGTTTCTTTTCTTTTTGTATTCTTCTTACAAAAGCATAGAATATAATTTGTGTAAAATAAGCAAATGGATTCTTAGATTTTACAGGATCAAAATTATCTAGGTATTGTAAACAGTTTTCTATACCATCAGAAATCATGTCGTCTCTAAAAGTATAATTTATAAAATTCGGTCTATATGATAAGTGATTCGCTATTTTTAGAAAACAACTGCCTAAGTAATTATCAACTGGTGGTTTCTCTTTCTTCTCCCTCTTTGCCTTTCTACAAAGTTTTTTGTAGGCTTTCATCGCTTCTAAAAACTGTTTATTATCAACATAATGTTCTTTTTTTGTTTTTGTGCTCATAGTATTAATATAACACCTTTCACTGAAATTGTCAATGTTTTGGCATGTTAAACCAACATTGACTTTTTTAAATTTTTATGTATAATTAGGCGTGTAGCCGTTTATAAAGTATTGCTTGGAGCTAATGGATCGTTTTAGGCTCATCTTTAAATTCATCAAATAAATCATTAATATCCTCATTTTCCTCATCACTAAATTGTTCTCTTTGATATTTTCTATTATCTCGTTGTGGTATTTTTACACTGTCATAAGTGGTTGCCACCGTAGTGTAACTCTTCTTCATTTCTTCACTAGCATTTACAATGGTCATAATTTTATCTTTAGGAATGGTAACTATTGTATCGGGAGTATAGGCTGCCCATTTGATAAGTGCTACATAGTCTTTAAATCCACCAGGTGTTAACTGAGGAACATATTTGACTTGTAATGGTTTTGATAATCTTAATAAAGGAGACTTATCAGGCAACTGATCGCTAGGCAATACACATACTATATCATCGCCATTAATCAGTTTGATTATTTTTATACCGAGTAAATTTTCAGACTTTTGAGGCATTTTTTAACTCTATGTTATGTATCTCATAATTAAATTCTTCTCCACTGTATATATTTATCCTTTCTCTAAAATGAGCAAGTGTATAGTTTTCCTTGCCATTATAGGATAAATCGTCTGATATGTCGTACAATGTAGCGTTTAGATTGTTGTCTTTTAGTCTTAAACCTCTACCAATACTTTGTAAAATCCTTATAGGACTTTTACTAGGGCTACTAAAAACAATATTGTGTAGATTACGGATATTGATACCAGTGCTAAAGGTGCCGTAAGAAGCGATAATAATTGCGTTATCCGACTTCTCTGTAATGGCTCTAACTTGTTCTCGTTCATTTGCTTCTACTCCTCCATAGATGAAAAATACTTTACGGTCTCCTGCTTTCTCTTCGATTAACTTCTTTAGGATTTCGCCGTGTTTTTCAACATATTGAAATAGACAAAGTGAGTTGCCTCTTAATGATAAGCACAAATTCCGTATGTATTTATTCCTGGCAGTATTTGAAACGAGATAATCCATTTCTTCTTGGTATGTTTTGTCTTTGATAAAGTCTCTAGCAATTTTATCATGTTGTAATATCAGACACATAATTTTTAAGTCGGCAAGTTGTTTCTTTTCTTGTAGTTCACTTGTAGATACAACTTTATTTACAGTGCCAAATAAACCCTCTAATACTAGTTTATGTGTCTTTGTGCCATCTAAAGTACCTGTCAAACCTACTCTGTATTTACACGTCTCTAATTTAGTCATTATTTTAGATAGACTAACTGCCTTAAATAAGTGTGCTTCGTCACCTACGATCATGCCAAACTGTTTAAACCATACTTTTGGCAACTTGTAGATAGACTGCCATGTAGATATTATTACTCTTTTATTTGTGTCTTTTTCGTGTCCTTGATATATTTTATGTACGTTTCTTTCACTATTATAACCATAATCTTTAAAGTCTTTGAACAATTGTTCTACTAAAGATGTTGTGGGTACTATAATTAAAATCTTATCTTGTTTAGTATCTTTTAGTCTTAATAAATTAAATATTAACATAAGATATATGATAAGTGATTTACCTGAAGCAGTAGGCGAGACTAGTAAACAACGATTTTTTTCAATTGAGTGTTTAAATGCTTCTCTTTGATAATCTCTAACTTCATGTGGCAGTTTAAGTGCTTTGATTAGATTATCTAATTTAGTATCATCTATTTTTGTATCTTGTATCTTAGTGCCATCAACTACTTGTACGTCATTTTCTTTACACCAGTTTAACACATAAGGATATAAACCTGTGTATATTTGTCCTGTCGCATATGAAAACAATCTGATTTTACCATCCCATACTCTGTTTCTAAACTGTGGCATAAATTTAAAACCAGGTACTTCAAACGTAAAGTATTCGCCTAACTCTCTTCTAATATCAGCGTCTGCTTCTATTTTAAGATAGACTTCGTTTTTCTTATCTATGATTAAATATCTAGTTGTCGTCATTTAATAGAACATTGTAATCTTTAAAATAACCAGGCATACCTAATCCAGGTCTACCATCAAAGTGTGATATACCTTCTGGTTTTAATCTTTTATAGTGTAAAAATAATTGAGCATGATTTACACCTTTAAACTTCTCTCTCCAATGTTCTAAATCACAACCTTTGTAAATTAACATATCACCTGGGCTCATTTTAACAGGAACCTCTTTGCCCGATTTCATTTTTACCCAAATCGGCCAGCTATAATCTGGATAAACATTTTTATCTACGTTAGACACATCATATCCTAAACATATCGTTGTTGAAAACTCACATGATGGTCTATCTTTATGTCTTGCTAATTCTTGTTTTTCAAAGTATAATCTATAATAACTATAAGTAGGTTGTAATTTAGTTGATGTAATTTCTGATATTTTTTTATGACTTAGATCACATAAACTATCCATAATAGGATCGCCATACATTGAAAAGGCACCTGTAACTTGATCGTCATTAAAAGTACCAAACATTTTATTATCAGTTATTATATCTAATTTTTGATCTTTTCTTTCCATAATTAAGGCTTGTCTTTGTGCCATAATTTTTACATGATGATATAATAACATCACTGTTTCAGGTTGTAAAAAATTATTTACTACAACAAAACTTTCTTTTTCAAAATGTTCGTTTATGTTCATCGCCATGGTCTCCCTAAGAACCAAGCTACTAAAGAGTATCTAGTTCCTTTTGTAATTTTTTGTACTGAGTGTTTTTGAAATGATGGAAATACAATCATTGAGCCTGCTTTTCTTATTTCATTTACTTTGTGAAACTGATCTGTTCTTTGTTGTCCCATATCAAACATTAAATCACCACCCTCATATTCTGTGCCTTCATTTAAATTTATAGTACAACTAATTTTTCTAACTTTGCCTACATAGTTTTCTGAAAAAACATATGAATATTTTTCTTTATCACTAAATTTAGTCACACCTGGTACATTTAATTTATACTTCATATTATGGCATGAACCACCGTCTGTATGCCAACCATAAAATTGTCCTTCTTTATAAACTGTAAATTGAGGTGCCTCGCAAAAATCAATATCCCAATGCCAACCTGTATCAGCATTTGCCCTTTTAATCAACGGCCAAAGTATATCGTAAATAGATTGTTCATCTAAAAAAGCAATTTTACTATCTCTAACATAAGTTTTACTTTTAGCAGCCTCTGTACCATGTTCTTTTTCTATTTCTTGTATTGTTTTATTGCCTAACTCTACATCAAACCCTTTACTACCTTTGTAATTATCACTATAAGTTACACCATCATTTGATTGACCTTTACGTCTATTTTCTTCCATTTTATTAAGACCCATAGCAATAACATCTGAACACTGTTGTTGTGTAAGAGCATTTTGATACCAGTAGTATTCAAATTTTAAATTCATTAAATAGCACCACTAGTAAACTTACGCCAATCAATTGCGTTTTTAATAGTAAATCCTCTGTTTGCGATCACTCTAATAGTTCTATCTAAAAAATCAACAACTGTTTCTAAGTAATCTACTTTTTGTTTTGATTTTTGTAATTCTAAATCTGACTCTAAGTATTTGTCAATATCTGTTTTTAATATTTTTAAATCAAATGGTTTTACAGCATAAACTTCAGCAGGTGCTTTGCCTGTATAATATTCCCATTTTTCTTTTTTCATTGTATAATAATCACCTTGAGCACGACTTAATAACAACTTAAACTTTGTTAAGTGTTTCATATATTTGTTGTGTAATTGAGGTGTTTTTAATGACTCTAAATCTAGTTCAGTATCATTTATCTTTAGGTCTTTTTCAGCCAAGTCTTGTAATTGTTCTAAATCCATAATAACTCCATAATATATATTATACTACAAAAACTTTAAAAAGTAAAGTCTAAGATGTAGTAATAGTTGTGCTTGATGACCCTACTGTAGCAAAGTCATAAATTTGATATTGAAACTCAACAGTTGCCGTTAAGTAGTTAACATCTGTTGGTTGTTGTGTAAATTGTACACCAGATAATGATGTAGGATATACGTCTCTAAATCTTACTTCTAAATTAGCATTGTTTTTACTAGACAGTGTTGTAAGTGTAGCGTCTGAATAAGTACCACCAACATTTTGAGCACCGTATTTTACTTTACCTGGTTCTGTATTAACTGCTGTTGTACCACTAGGAAATCTATCATCACCAGAAGCAGCTAAATTTCTAAATTCAGCATTGTCTCTAGGAAAACCTAACCCTACTAACCAACCATGTATCTCTTGGTAGTTTTCATAATTTTCATCTATCATAAAAGTTAATGATAACGGACTATATGATAGATCATTACCAGGTATAGGTATTTGTTTAAACTTTGTGTCCTGAGTTAATGCGTTAAGTGATATAGCAGGTATGTTTACCTCAGTACAAAAATATTCTACTTTAGGTAGTTTTAAAATACTAAATTTAAACTGCGTTGGTGACGCATAATCTAATTTTGTAGGTTGTCTTAAATAACTGTTAGTTGTTGTCATACATATATTTATAATACCTTTGGAGACTGTCCTATATTAAAAGATATTATAATTCTATCGTTATCTGATTTACTAGGGGAAACATCATGTATTAACCAACCAGGGAAAATTAGACATTTTCCTGTGTGTGGTGTAAATTTCATACTAGTATAATTTAATTCGTGTAATTCTTTATCATTTGTATAGTGATGTGTTGTATGTGCTTGTAATCTAGGATCATATAAATTTAAATTACCACTATCTTCATCTGCCTTTACATAATAAACGCCTGACCATAAAGCATTTGTATGACTATGTGATGAATTATAATCATGTTTCTTATTAATGATAGACCACATATTTGATATTTTTAGATAATATTTGTTTGTATCATAATTAAGATTATTACCTAACGCATTAGCAGATTCTAATATTGCGTTATGTATGTTTCTAAACTCAGGTCTATAATTTAAGTCGTCTGTGCTATGCCAGCCACCTTCATTTGATCTTTTTAGATTATCTGTTTGTGAGTTTTGTAAATTGTAAATTTTAGGTAGAATATCGTTATTGATATTTTCATAATCTTTAAGATATGTTTCTGCTACCTTAGTAGGAAAGTAATTATAAAGATACATTTCACCTGTCGCATTATTCATATAATTATTTATACACGCTAAAAAAAAGGGGACCGAAGCCCCCTTTTTTAGTATTCTTGGTCTGAAATATTACATCAAGTTAGCAACTTGTACTCTTCTGTAATATCTGTTTGCGTTAGCATTACCAGCACCATTGATAACAGCATTGTCGCCTGTACCAGCTTCAGCAAAAGGATTAGCTTGTAAGCCATATCTTGTTTTGAAACCGATTTTAGGTTGGAATGTGTCTTGTCCAACGGCTCTAACCATTTGTAGAGGAACGTATGGGCAGTAGAATAAACCACTGTCATAAGGTGAAGTACCTTTGTAACCTACTACAAAGTATTGCTTAGCAGCTTGGTTAGCAGCATAAGGATCAATGTACACTTTGTATCTACCGTTTAATACACCAGCAAATGTATTGCCAGAGTCGTCAACGTTTAGATTGTTGTTTAACGCAGGAGCATAATCTAACACACCAGCCATTTGTAGAGCAGAGGCAACGTCTGATGAACAGATTATAATGTTACCTTTTCCTCTTCTTGTTCTTTGTGCGATAGTATTAGCTTCTCTTTCTACTTGGAACATAAGACCTTTAAATCTCTCAACTGACCATCTACCGTTAGAGTCTGTGTCTAAGTCAAAGATTCCTTCAGTAGTTGTGTTGATAGTACCTGTGTTAGCAGAAGCACCTTTTTCAGCGTTGATGTAAATTGTTCTTACAACTTCTCTGTTGATCTCAGCAAGGATCTCAGCAGATAGGATGTTAGCCAATTCAGTCTCAGCGTCTAAACCATGGATAGCTTTCAAGTCTTGTGCTAATTCCATTGTGTACTCAGCTTTTAGGGCTCTTGTTCTAGCAGTTACAGTTGACTTCTCAATTGAGAAAGCCATTTCAGCAAATGCGTTGTTAGATGAATCACCTAGGGCTTCACCGTAAGCTCTTGTCATACCTTGACCAGTTGAATACTCTTGTCCAGCTGTTGGGCTGTCGTTAAGTATCGCTGGGTTAGTACCTCTTTGCTCAGTAACACCAGTGTTTGTAGTTGAGTCACCAGCAGCATTTCTACTAGAGAAATCTGTATCAGCTTCGTCAAATAACGCTTCAGTTCCAGACTGAGTTGAGTATCTGCTTCTCATAGCAAATATTAAACCAGTTGGACCAGTCATTGGTTGTACTCCGCAAATGTCGTATGCGATAAGGTTTGGCATAGCTCTTCTAACTAATGAAATAAGGATTGGATCCCAATTGTCAACGTTAGAACCTGTTGCGTTAGCAGGAGCAGCCTCAGAGATGAAAGCTCTGTCTTCTTTTAGTGCGTTTTCTTGGTTTTCCAAGATCACACTTGTAACGGCACGTCTGTATGTATCCGTGATTTTTGGTAAATCAGGATGTTCTAAGACTGGCTGCCATTTTTTTTCTACTTGTTCAGATAAAAACATTTTGTT